>Ga0315902_10004109_pt1 | contig 21289 bp, 12 predicted proteins | sample LakEriMetagenome_9_FD_203523 | JGI IMG/M metagenome (GOLD analysis project Ga0315902, IMG submission 203523) | Freshwater fungal communities from buoy surface, Lake Erie, Ohio, United States - Buoy 12 MA117 | ecosystem: Environmental > Aquatic > Freshwater > Lake > Lake biofilm | place: USA... | reverse complement strand
TAGAGGAAAACCATTAGATGTAATTTTGGAATTTTATGATGGGGACAATATTTACAAAACCGATAAGTTTCCCATAAATTCGTCTAATGTAAATAAATACAGGGAAACGGGAGAGTTTAGGTGGAAGAACCAAAAACCGAAAATCAAGTTAGTACAAATACAAGTTTCTAATGATGACGAAAGACAAAAACAAAGCAGGGAAACGCTCCAAAAGGTCAAAGAATACGGTTGGGAATATGTCCTGCACACCAATAAGCCGTACTCTGACTTGCCACCTAAATCAAACTGTTTACGCCCCAATTGTGTATCACTCACATTGTTCGATGACCAAAGGGTCGCTGAGTTGGGAACTGCACTTACCCCTGCTCACTACGGATGCTATGAATCTTTCAAGAATGCAATTCTAGCAGAATTTACAAATGATGTTGACTTCTTGATGGTTTGTGAAGGGGACTGCATACTTGAATGCTCTGTACAGGAATTTGTATCAAAAGTAGAAGCATCTTGTCCAATAATGGAAGACAATAATATTGGATATATGTCATTTGGCGATAAGGATACGCTAGAACATGGATGGCTTCAATCCCCTGTGGTTGAAGAAATACCCAATACTGATTTGTTGTACATAACCAATCACATTATTGGGATACAATCAATTATGTTCCCACACTTTACAAGAAGCTATTTGAAGGAAAAACTCCGACTACACCCTTGGGATGCCTCTGACACTTACTTCAATATAATTATGGGAGGAAGTGGTCACAAGTTTGGAATTGTAAAGGAAAGACTAACATCACAAGCAGATGGTTTTTCACTTATAGATAACACTATCAAACAATTTAGGAAGAGATGAAAAGGTTGTTTATAATTGACACATACCCATCAGATGAAAAGGATAAAAATATCCTGAAAAGGTGTATTGAATCAATAAAACCTTTGGGCTACGATATATTAATAGTCAGTCATCTACCTATTGATACTGACATAGCTAGTAGTGTCAATTATGTTATTTACGACTTCAACAATACATTTTTGATTGCCCATTACACTCCCTTTTGGTGGATGAACCAACCAAGTTTTAGGGTTCAGATAAATAATGCAGGTCACACTTTGCCGATTTGCAGGAATATGAATACTTCAATAAACATGGCTAAATGCCTTGGTTACGATGAGTTTATATTCATGGAATCTGACATAGTTTTTGAAGAAACAGACCTGAATATTTTAAAAAACATTTTGGATGGGGCTTTCATATCAAATGGGAAAAAGATGCTATTTTTCAGACCCGAAGAATACAGGGACTGCGAAGGCTCATACGTTTACGAAACTCTACTATTTGCGGGGAAGCCTGACTTCTTTTTAGAAACTTTCACTCCACCTTTAGATTTGGAGCAATGGTTAGCCATCCCTATGGGATACACCCTAGAACTTTCATTCTATGAAAGATTTTCACACAGGGAGAGCGAATTTCATTTAGTAAAAGACCACTCTTCAAACATATTCAAGCAAAGTAAGATTAACCTATCTAGGTATGGTCTATTCAATTGTGATGTGGTATTTAATGAGAGTAGCCCTGAAGAGCCTGTTCTGTTTATAATGAACTCTTTAATTGAGACAGAACCGAAAAGGGTTGAAGTATATATCAATGATAACTTGGCTTACACATTTATACTGCACAAGAGCCAATATTGGTTTAATAGTTATAAATTCGATGGCTCAGAAATAATGGTATATGTTTTTGATGAAGGCGAAACTCCTCATTTATTTATGAAAAGAAAGTTTGTTTTAAATCAACAAAACTCAGAAACTTTCAAAGAAAAAGGAACAATTAAATTTCAATAACATGGCTCACGAAAGACAACAAGATTTCTGTAAAAAAGTGAAATGGTTTTTCCCTGAATATTTCACGAATGTAAATGTTTGCGACATCGGCTCTTTGGATTTGAATGGTAACAATCATTATTTATTTGAAGACTACTCTTACATTGGTGTAGATATTGGTAAAGGTAAAAATGTAAACGTTGTATCAAAAGGGCACGAATACAGACCCATTGACGGGGCAAAATATGACATGGTTATTTCCACAGAATGCTTTGAGCATGATATGTATTGGAAAGAAACAATAATGAACGTTATTGAAAACTTATTGAGGGATGGAGGTTTATTTTTATTTTCTTGTGCTACCACGGGAAGACCTGAACATGGGACTGCGAGGACTCAGCCTTTTGATTCCCCATTTACCGTTACACATGACGATTGGGCGGGATATTACATGAATCTGACAGAATTAGATGTTAGAGATGCAATCAACCTAGATGAGCATTTTAAAGCATATCATTTTTACACAGATGAAGAATCTTGTGACCTTTACTTTTGGGGACTTAAAAAATAAAACATGAAAAAGATTGATGTAATAGTATTGACAAATAGCGTTACGGAGAAGATAATCCGAATGACTAGGAGAACTATAATTTCCATGAAAGATGCTGAAGACGATTTTCAGTTTAACATAATCTTGATGGAATCGGGTGCTGACAAGAGAAACGAATATGCTGATATAGTTGATTCTTATGTAACACCGCAGGAAAGTTTTAACTACAATAAGTACATAAATCTAGCAACACCACATTTCAGAGATGGAGAGTTTGTTGTTATCTCAAATAATGATGTAGGCTACGAAAAAGGTTGGCTTACTGAAATTATGAAAGTTCATTCCGAAAGACCTGATATTCATTCTTTCAGCCCCAAAGACCCTGCTCTGTATCTGAAGTATTTTGACGGTCACTTCCTTGGGCACAAAGAGACATATTGGGAAAACTACAAAGTTACAGAAGGACTAATGGGTTGGTGCTTGGCAATAAAGAGAGAGGCTTTTGATGCCATAAGCCCTTTTGATGAACTTTTTGATATGTACTACCAAGACAATGACTATACCGAAATGATTAGGTCAAAAGGTATAAAACACGCACTTGTCAGACATTCAATCGTTTGCCACTTGGAAACAATCAATATAACCAAACTTGATGAGGCTAAGATGAAAAAAATGAGGGTTGATGAAATCAAGTTTAATAAAAAATGGAAACCATGAGAATCTGTCAAGTAATATCAAGTAATATACCTATTGAAACAACGGGGAAAAGAAGATGGGGTGCTTTAGAAGCTATCATGGACGAATATCGAAAAGGTATGATTGCAAGAGGTCACACTTGCGACATTCGTTGGCTAAATGAAGCTAATCGTCAAGATTATGACATTATTCATATCCATGTTGCCAATCTATGCTTGGAAGCAAAAAAGAGAGGTCTCCCATACATTTATTCAAACCACGACCACTCTTCCTATCATTTAGGAAAATCTAGCTATGGTTATACCCATCAGTTAGAGGCTATAAAAGGTTCTGAAATTTCTTTTTGCCATGCAGAATACGTTATAGATTATTTTGAGGATACCGATAAACTGTTTTACTTACAACACGGTGCTGACACCTCTTACTATACTCCAAATTTAGAATTGAATACTTCAGACCATAAGCTATTGATGGTTGCCAATAATGGTCTTTGTGGAGACCAAGGTTTTGACAGGAAGGGATTCATTTACGGTATTGAAGCTGCAAAAAGGCTAAATATGCCAATAACCATTGTTGGAGCATACGCAAACCAAGAGTTCTTCGAAATACATAGTCATCTTTTGGAATATCCAAGGCTAAAAGTTATCTCTAGCAATCCAACAGAAGAAGAAAAGGTCAAGATATTTAAGGAACATACTATTTTCTTGCACCCGTCCATGCTAGAATTTGGAATGCCTTGCTTGACACAAATGGAAGCTGCTAGTTGTTGTTTACCTGTTGTCGGAACGTATTCAGGCACAAATCAGATTCGTGGATTTTACAACATAGAAAAAATAACTACCGAAGCAGTAATTGATGGAATCATAATGACCATGGACAGATATGATGAAATCAGGAACGAAATGATTGAGGACAGAGCCAAATATGATTGGAATGGAGTATGCAAGAAGTTAGAGAAATACTACCTAAACGTTCTAAAGGTTAGCGAAAAGTACGATTCAAAAAGAACCAAAGAATTATACATTCAAGAATATAATCAAACCATAAAACATAATGCTTAAATATAACTTTCATCTAATAAATGGCTTGTACTTTGAACTATTAGACACTCTTCAGGAAAAGGATTATCACATCAAATTCGTAGAAGAAAAAGATGACAGTAGCATCACATTGTATGAATGTGACATGAGGAAGGGAATGTGGGCTAAAATAGGTAGAAGGTACTTGGCAGATTATTGGGTAGAAATTTGGGACAGGGGGTTTTTAAAAAAGAGGATTAGCTTTTTGGAGCATATCAAAGGGAAGAAAGTATTCATTTCCTTTGAATCAAAATCAATAGGTGACACGATAGCTTGGATGCCTTATTGCAAAGAATTTAAAGATAAGTACGAATGTGAGGTAGTTGTTTCAACATTTATGAATGATTGGTTTCAGAAGACTTACCCTGAACTAACATTTGTAGGCAGGGGAGTTGTTGTAAACAATATTATTTCAATGCTAGAACTTGGATGGTTTTACGATAAAGATAAAGAACCCGTAAACCCTGCAACTATACCTTTACAAAAAGCAGCTACAAACATCCTGAATCTAGAATTTACAGAGAAATTGTGCGACATTCACTTCGAGCCGAAAGAACGACCCATTGAGAATAAGTATGTTTGTATTGCCACTCATTCAACTTCAGGATTAAAATATTGGACACCACAAGGTTGGCAGGAATTAATTAATTATTTGAACGAACAGGGATATTCAGTAATTGAGATTTCAAAAGATGACACTAATTTTGAAAACTGCATGAAGCTAGAAGACAAGTCAATCCCGAACACGATGAACTACATTCATCATTCTGAATATGTAATTGGATTGTCTAGTGGTCTATCTTGGCTATCTTGGGGTCTTGGCAAGAAGGTTGTAATGATTTCTAACTTCACAGAAAAAGACCATGAATTTACAATTAATTGCATCAGGATAGTAAATGAGAGCGTTTGCCATGGTTGTTGGAATAAACCACAATTCAAGTTTGATAAAGGTAATTGGTGGTACTGCCCCGAACATGAAGATACTCCTAGACAATTTGAATGCCACAAGTCAATAACTTCAGAGTATGTAATAAATGAGATAAAAAAAGCGGGTATTTAACCCGCTTATTTTTTTACTTTGAATTTAATTCATTTGATAGTTCGACAACAAATTTTGCGACCACCTTCCATTTTATTTCCCCAAATAACTTTTTTAAAGTTTCAAAGTCGGCATCTTCTATCTGTATGTCTTTAGTTATTGCAAGATGTCTTTCTTCAAATCTGCCCTCTTCAACATCACATTCAGGATAGCTATTCAATATCTCTAATATTTTAAGTCTGTTAGACATATCAGTTACACTAATGCCTGAACCTTGAGGGATGTTGTTTAGTGCTGCTTTTAATAATGACAGAGTTGAGAAAAATGTATCTACATCTGCAATTCTTTCTTTACCGAATTTTAAGGTAATTGTTTTCATGTTTCTTTTTTTATGGTTGTGTTGTTGTACTTGTTGTTGTACTTGTTGTTGTACTTGTAAATACTTCCATCGTTGTTGTTGAGGAAGTCGTGCTTGTGGTTATTGGTTCTGTTGTTGTTGAAGTTGTTGTACTAGTTGTAGTTGTCAAATCACCCACTATTGTAAGACCCAACTGAGTTGCAGCCCATTCGTATGCATAGTCGTTATCCGTCCAATTTAGATAATCAGACCCACTCATTTTAAGTTGATTTGAGTAAATTACTGTCTGTGTGGAATCTAACAAGTCATATCTGAAATCTGCGAAACCTGTATTTACCAAGTTGTCGTAAAATGACCACATTCTTATAAATACTGCCGTGGATGTAACTCCGTTATCCCATATTTCCTTTGGCTGAATGACTTTCATTTGTATAAAGTTATATTATTTATTGAAATTGTAACATATATAATTATTCATTTACTATCCGCAAGGGCAACTATAACCGCTACAATTGTACCCATTACAATCTATGAATGAATTATCAACATTCGATACACAATATGAATATATTACAGGGTCTGAACCCGAAGGTGCTATTGACTGTGTTGTACTACCACTTGAGTTTCCACTTGAAATAACAACAGATACATAATACGTTCCATAATCTGTATCTACGGTCAGTTCGAATGTTGTATTGGCTCCAACATTGCTATCCAAGTAAATTGCTGCATCTATTGTGGGCTCACCAAGTATTGTTGTTCCAAATACATTAATAGCAGTAATGCCTTGACAACAAGATGAAATTCCTGTTACTCTTACTACATTTTGACCATCGTTAAATATTGAATAACAGGTACTTCCATCGCTATAATATCCCTCTGTTGCATAATTCCCATCCGAACCATAAACTATACAGTTACTTGATAAAGGACTACAAGTGCTATAAATGTAATAATAGGTACTAGGAGAACAAGCTGCTGAACAACTACTTGCACTATATCCATAATAATATTGATAGTACCCACCGCAATTTATAACACTATCTAATGTAGCCATTTTAATTTACTGAATTATTCCATGAAACAAAATATAAGACAACAGAAGAAGAAGATAGCTGATACCAATAATTTGCTGACCCGTTACCTGTTATTATTATTGTAGTTAAAGGAGATGGAGAAGAAGTAGCTAGAACACCTGTGTTTGAAAATGGATAAGCATCATAAATTCTTGTATAATATGAATAACTTGACGAATCCCCGCTTATTGTAAAATAAAATGGTGCGTAAGTTCCACTTGTTCCCGTTATTGTAACTCTTCTATAAATGTATTGAGACCCTATTGAATCACTTGGGTAAGTTGGGCAACTAGCATTTTGTGAATGATTGTAGCTATACCATTCATTTATCCCATACGGGGCAGTTGTGTTCGGCTTAGACGATGAACTTTGATTTACGGGTGTGTACCCATCTCCTCTAACTGCATACCCATTGTATGGCATTCCTGCCCTAGCCAAAGAAAATGGAGCAGTACCACCATTATCTAGTTCACTTCTAATAGTGCTGATGCCTATTGCTCCACTAGCAGGAATAGCCATTATAACCTATTTTTGAGTTCTTCAATTTCTGACTGTTGCTCTTTTATTGCTTCAATCAATAGACCTACTATGTTACCGTATTTTACTCCATATTCATCAATATCTGATGCATAACTGACGGCTTCAGGCAAAATTTCATTCACTTCCTGTGCAATTACTCCCAATTGTCTTCCTTTATCCACCTCTCCAATCCTATCATAATAAACACCACGGAGTTTCAAAACTTTGTCCTTTGCATTTTCGATAGTTTCAATGTTGGTTTTTTTCCTTATATCAGAATATGCAACAACATCTGCGGTTGCGTAAATACCCCCATCAACATATAATCTGTATGATGCTGATGTTGTAGAAGTTCCAATACCCATTCCTGCGTTAGTCCTACTAAAAAAGTAAACCCAACCATAACCATTTTCTTGATAATGACCTCCGTTACCATCTGCGGTAAACATGAAAAGGTTACGATATGTAAAATCTACAACATAACCTGCCCAACCATTTTTACCACCTCCATAAGTTGACACAGTTCCATAAGCACCAACTATATCAGCAGCGTAAAGACCTCTACCATAAGATGCAAAATATATACCTGTATCCCCACTTGTTCTAAACCAAGCAGAGCAAGAAATTGAATTAGTTACGCCCGAATCATATCCCGTAAAAATTCTAGTTGCTGATTCAACATAACCATTAAAAATAGCAGCAGTACCACTCAAACTCATCCATGCAGTCCCTGATAAAACGGAGCCAACACCACCCGCAGTTGTTGCCCCAATGAAAACCGCATTTGAAGTTGTTATACCGATTCCCGCACCAAGATTACCTTGTCTTGTCATTCCAAAATAAGAATAACTTGATGTTGTTGGGTTGGTTACCGCAATAGCACCATAGGGGTCTTGAGAAGCTGAGTTAGTAGCTAGGTAAAGCCCTAATGTACCCCTAACATCAGTTCCATTATCAACAAGAGAAGAGTTTCCTATAGTTGTTGCAGAAGTAAATTTAACTATATAGTTTGTCGTTCCCGATACAGAAACAGATGTACCACTAGAACCTGAAGTACCTGATGAACCGTTTCCACCGCTTACACCCGAAGAACCGCTTGTCCCCGAAGAACCGTTTGCTCCCGCTCCACCATTTACACCACTAGAACCTGAAGTACCTGATGAACCGTTTGCTCCCGCTCCACCATTTACACCACTAGAACCTGAAGTTCCCGATGAACCGTTGCCCCCGCTTACGCCACTTGAACCCGATGTACCTGATGAACCATTTGCACCCGCTCCACCATTTGCACCTGAAGTAGCCGAAGAACCACTTGTACCCGATGAGCCATTTGCTCCGTTTACACCACTTGAACCTGAAGTACCTGAAGAGCCATTCGCCCCATTTGCCCCTGAAGTAGCAGAAGAACCGCTTGTACCTGAAGAGCCATTCGCCCCATTTGCCCCTGAAGTAGCAGAAGAACCTGAAGTACCTGATGAACCATTTGCTCCGTTTACACCACTTGAACCTGAAGTACCGCTTGAGCCACTTGTACCTGAAGTACCGCTTGAACCACTCGTAGCAGATGTACCTGAAGAACCCGAAGTACCCGAAGAGCCCGAAGTTCCACTTGAACCACTAGTTGCACTTGAACCGCTTGTTCCCGAAGTTCCACTAGACCCCGAAGTACCTGAAGTACCCGAAGACCCCGATGTACCTGAAGAGCCACTCGTTCCTGAAGAACCGCTTGTACCCGAAGACCCTGATGTGCCCGAAGTTCCTGATGAACCTGATGTGGCAGAAGTACCCGAAGAACCACTAGTTCCTGAAGAACCACTATTACCACTACTTGCAGAAGAACCTGAAGTACCCGAAGAGCCATTTGCCCCACTTGTACCTGAAGACCCGCTAGTACCGCTTGAACCGTTTGCACCTGATGTACCGCTTGACCCTGAAGTACCTGAAGAGCCATTAGCCCCACTTGTACCTGATGTGCCTTGAATACCACTTGAACCGCTTGTAGCAGATGTTCCCGATGAACCGCTTGTAGCAGAAGTTCCCGATGAACCACTAGTTCCCGATGTTCCCCTCGTTCCTGAAGTTCCTGAAGAGCCACTTGTTGCAGAAGAACCACTTGTACCGCTTGAGCCTGATGTAGCAGAAGTTCCTGAAGACCCGTTTAATCCGCTTGTACCTGAAGAGCCCGATGTTCCACTTGTACCTGAAGTAGCAGAAGAACCACTAGTCGCAGATGTACCACTTGACCCTGAAGTTCCTGATGTACCCGAAGTAGCAGAAGAGCCACTTGTTGCAGAAGTACCACTTGAACCGCTAGTGCCACTTGTACCGCTTGAGCCACTACTTGCACTTGTACCTGAAGAACCTGAAGTACCATTTATTCCTGAAGTACCTGAAGTACCTTGTAATCCTGATGTAGCAGAAGTACCTGAAGTTCCTGTTGAACCACTTGTTCCGCTAGTACCGCTTGTAGCAGAAGACCCACTTGTACCTGAAGTACCACTTGACCCACTCAAACCACTTGTACCTGAAGAACCGCTTGTACCACTTGTACCTGAAGTACCATTTTGTCCTGATGTTGCAGAAGTTCCTGAAGTACCTTTTGTTCCCGAAGTTCCTGAAGAACCGCTTGTACCCGAAGAGCCATTCGCTCCACTTGTTCCCGAAGAACCCGAAGTACCGCTAGTTCCTGAAGAACCGCTTGTACCCGAAGAAGCAGAAGTACCCGAAGTACCTGTAGAGCCTGATGTACCTGAACTACCATTTTGACCTGATGTTCCTGAAGTACCATTTATTCCTGATGTACCCGCAGTTCCGCTTGACCCCGAAGAAGCAGATGTTCCCGAAGAGCCACTTGTACCACTTGTACCGCTTGTAGCACTTGAACCCGATGTGGCAGATGTTCCTGAAGAACCTGAACTTGCTGAAGTTCCCGAAGAACCACTCGTAGCAGAAGTACCTGATGTTCCTTTTGTTCCTGATGTCCCTGAACTACCATTCTGACCTGAAGTCCCCGAAGTTCCTTGTAGTCCACTTGTACCTGAAGACCCTGAAGTTGCTGAAGTACCCGAAGTACCGCTAGAACCTGAAGTACCGCTAGAACCCGTAATACCTGAAGTTCCACTTGAGCCACTTGTGCCACTTGTACCACTTGAACCGCTTGTAGCAGATGTTCCTGAAGTACCCGAAGTACCTTGTAGACCCGAAGTACCGCTTGATGCTGATGTACCTGAAGTACCTTTTGTTCCCGAAGTACCGCTTGAACCGCTAGTTCCCGCAGTACCCGAAGTACCACTTACCCCTGAAGATGCAGAAGTTCCCGCAGTTCCTGAAGAGCCTGAAGTACCCGAAGAGCCATTTGCCCCTGAAGTGCCCGATGTTCCATTCAGACCTGAAGTTCCTGTAGTACCACTTGAACCGCTTGTTGCAGAAGTTCCTGAAGAACCCGAAGTTCCTGAAGTACCGCTAGTAGCACTTGAACCGCTTGTGGCAGATGTACCTGAAGAACCTGAACTTGCTGATGTGCCCGAAGAACCACTTGTTGCAGAAGTACCCGCAGTACCCGAAGAGCCACTAGTACCTGAAGACCCATTTTGACCTGAAGTACCTGATGTGCCTTGAATGCCCGATGTACCGCTTGACCCTGATGTTCCCGCAGTTCCCGAAGAACCGCTTGAAGCAGATGTTCCTGATGTTCCCGAAGAACCACTATTTCCTGAAGTACCGCTTGACCCACTAGTTCCGCTAGTACCTGATGTGCCATTTGCACCTGATGTGGCAGAAGTTCCTGATGTGCCCGTCAATCCACTTGTTCCTGAAGAGGCTGAAGTACCTGAAGTACCTTTTGTTCCTGAAGTGCCTGAAGACCCACTAGTACCTGAAGATGCTGAAGTACCTGAAGTGCCACTAGAACCTGAAGTTGCAGAAGTACCGCTTGTACCATTCTGTCCTGAAGTAGCAGATGTTCCTGAAGTTCCTGATGTTCCCTGTAATCCTGAAGTACCCGAAGAACCGCTAGTGCCACTTGAAGCAGAAGTACCCGAAGAGCCGCTCGTTCCCGATGTTCCGCTAGTCGCTGAAGAGCCACTTGTGGCAGAAGTACCCGAAGACCCGCTTGAAGCCGAAGTACCCGATGAACCGCTTGTAGCGGAAGTACCCGCAGTACCCGAAGAGCCACTTGTGCCTGAACTACCATTAGCCCCTGAAGTACCTGATGTACCTTGTAAACCTGAAGTACCTGAAGACCCTGAAGTCGCAGAAGTGCCACTTGTACCGCTTGACCCGCTTGTAGCAGATGTTCCCGAAGAACCACTAGTTCCCGCAGTACCTGAAGACCCGCTTGTTCCGCTAGTACCTGAAGTTCCATTTTGACCTGATGTGGCAGAAGTCCCTGAAGAACCACTTGTCGCTGATGTTCCACTTGAACCTGATGTGGCAGAAGTTCCTGAAGAACCGCTTGTACCACTAGAAGCAGAAGTACCTGAAGTACCCTTTGTTCCTGAAGTACCACTAGAACCTGAAGTTCCTGATGAACCATTCGCACCACTTGTTCCCGAAGAACCTGAAGTGCCACCCGTTCCCGAAGAACCTGAAGTAGCTGAAGTACCTGAAGTACCCGCAGTTCCACTTGAGCCACTCGTACCGCTAGATGCACTTGTCCCCGAAGTTCCATTTGCTCCACTCGTAGCAGATGTACCTGAAGTTCCATTTATACCGCTAGTACCTGATGTAGCCGAAGTACCGCTTGTTCCATTTTGTCCCGATGTTCCACTAGAACCGCTTGTGGCAGAAGTACCACTTGTTCCTTTCGTACCCGAAGTTCCCGAAGAGCCCGATGTACCTGAAGAGGCAGATGTACCTGAAGTACCTGTTGAGCCCGATGTACCTGAAGTTCCACTAGACCCGCTTGTACCTGAAGATGCAGAAGTACCCGCAGTTCCTGAAGTTCCACTAGACCCGCTTGTACCGCTTGTTCCTGAAGAACCACTTGTTGCGGAAGAACCTGAAGTCGCAGAAGTACCCGAAGAACCGCTAGTCGCAGATGTACCGCTAGAACCGCTTGTACCCGAAGAGCCACTTGTCGCAGAAGTACCTGAAGACCCTGAAGTGGCAGAAGTACCTGAAGTACCTTTTGTGCCCGAAGTTCCTGAAGACCCACTTGTGCCTGAACTTGCAGAAGTGCCACTAGTCCCCGAAGTGCCATTCGCCCCACTTGTTCCTGAAGTTGCGGAAGTACCACTCGTTCCTGAAGTACCTGAAACCGCAGTTGTTGATGCAAAATCAAGAGAAGATGTACCTAGTATTATAGGGTCGGGAGTAGTTAATATGAAAGTTCTATCTGAATTTGTAGCCCCTTCATTTACATAAACATGGACACCTTCGTAAACATCGTCATCTAAAGAAAAGTCAACAGACCTTTCCCAAGAACCTGATTTTACTACATAAATACCATTATCTGAAGATGTATTTTGATTTTTTACAAGAACCCTATCGTCAACAGACAGAACAACCGTATCAATAGTCTGTGTGCCACTCAAAGTAATATTTGCAGTAGTGGCTACTTTAGTGGGTATTTTCAAGGTAGTACCCTTAATCTGACTATATGTACCTATTCTTGTTATTGACATATTATCCTAATATTTTTACTACTGACATACTAAAATCTTCAGCCCTGAATACTTGTGTACCCGATGTATTTCTATAATAAAACTCTAAAAAGTCATTTGTAGCTAACTCTACTTGACATTGCGTACCACCCGATACTGCTTGGTTTGCAGTTCCTGTCCTGATAGGTATTATACTCTCAGTTACAATAACACCATTTTTATAAACAGATATTTCAAAGTTCAAGTTCTGAGTACCTGACCTAACAGAAGCAAATAAAGTTACTTGAAAATCTTGTGTTATTGAGCCCGTGTAAGTAAGCCTTGCAGAACCATTATTAGTAAACTTGGAAATCAAAGAACCTGATAGCGATGTTCCTACTGCAAGATACCATGTATTTTGAACAACGGGAGTCCTATCAGTTGTATTTCCCTGCCAATACATAAATCCAATAGTAGAAGTATTGGTTATGTTTGTACAGTTTATGAATAATGCTTTGTTTGAAGTAGCATCAACTCCCGTAACGTAAGTAGCACCTCCGCTAAAGTTTATAGTATCTAATATGTAACCATCGTTAGGTATAGTTGCACTTGCACTAACATTTAAAGCAGTTCCACCACTAATAGCAACAAATGAACTATAAATAAACCTAATCCTTCTTGTTATAACACAAGTCGCAGCGAAAGTCATAGTTGTAGAGGAAGCCCTACCCGAAAACAATGATTGAGATGCACCAACAGTTCCAAAAGTTCCATCAAAAGTAAGACCTGCACTATTTAGGAATGCACAGTCTTGCATGATAAAGTTTGAATACCCAACAATTGTACCTATCGTAGGCGTATCTGTAAAGTTTACTCCGAACCAATCAATTGCATTCGTAGAAGCACCTGAACCATCCAAATCTAACGCACTACCTGTGGCAGCTTCAATGGTAATATTTCTAATTGGAATGCTATAGAGTGAAGTAATGAGAGCATCTCCTGAAGCTAATCCCGTGGATTTAATACGGCAGTTTTCAGAAGAACCGCCTAAAATTGTTGTATTTGAGCCACAAACAATTCTGTCTCCCGTCAAATCAACGACCCCTGTGAAAACGTATGTAACATTCGCAGAAAGTGTGATTACCCCTGCTACAGGAGTTGGCAAATCAGCCTTAGTATTTATGAATACCCATTGGTCATCAATATTTACCTTACCTAAAAGGTTAGAGGAGCCCGTAACACCGAAGGTATTTGTAGTTTCATCAAAAGTTAAGTTTGCTGAAGCATCAAACGCACCACCGTTATTGTACTGTATTTGATTGGTTGACCCCGCAGCAGCACCGCTCACCCCTGATGTACCACTTGTTCCCGTTGCACCCGTTTGCCCTGAAGTACCTGAAGTTCCTGTTGCTCCCGTTTGACCTGATGTACCCGAAGTACCTTGAAGACCCGAAGTACCTGAAGTGCCTTCAAGCCCTGAAGTTCCCGAAGTTCCTTGTAATCCACTTGTACCTGAAGTACCCTTTGTACCTGAAGTACCGCTAGAACCACTAGTCGCAGAAGTACCCGATGTTCCATTTAGACCCGAAGTACCACTTGAACCCGAAGTCGCAGCAGTTCCCGAAGTTCCTGAAGACCCTGTTAATCCACTTGTACCGCTAGAACCTGAAGTACCTGAAGTACCCGAAGAGCCCGATGTAGCAGATGTACCGCTTGTTCCCGTTTGACCTGATGTACCCGAAGTACCCGTTTGACCTGAAGTTCCTGAAGAGCCGCTTGTAGCAGAAGTGCCCGTAGTTCCCGAAGAACCTGAAGTTCCCGCAGTTCCCGAAGTGCCACTAGAGCCATTTGCACCACTTGTACCCGATGTTCCTTTAGTTCCTGATGTACCCGAAGAGCCTGAAGTTCCCGCAGTTCCTGAAGAGCCACTTGTAGCAGATGTTCCACTAGAACCGCTTGTGGCAGATGTACCCGAAGAGCCACTAGTTCCACTCGTGCCGCTTGTTCCCGAATAAGAGAAAATCGCTAAGAATATATCAAGGTTATTGGCAAAGTTTGTTGTTCCCGTTCCCGAAGAATCAAAAAGTGTTACAGGTATTGTCCAATAGTTATTTGTTCCACCACCGTCAATAGTTTGAGTAGGAGTACCTGAAACTACCCAAGTTTGATAATCTTCTGAACCTGCTTGGTCTTGAATTACAATTTTTTGGTCTTGCTGAATAAGGGATAAGAAAAGGTCAATATCAATTCCATCACTTGTGGTCATGTTGACATTAATGCTCGTAGAATTAATCTGAGTAGCATTATTCCAAATGATAAATCCTGATTGCGGATTACCTGATGTAATGGTTGTTTTAGCCTTGTATTTATAAAGGCTTGTAGATTGACCACTTACACCACTTGTTCCCGTTGTACCGCTTGACCCTGAAGTACCACTCGTTCCACTTGACCCTGATGTTCCCGAAGTTCCTGAAGTACCTGAAGTACCGTTTTGTCCTGAAGTACCACTTGAACCGCTTGTTGCAGAAGTACCTGAAGTTCCTTTTGTTCCCGAAGTTCCTGAAGAGCCACTAGTTCCTGAAGAGGCTGAAGTACCTGATGTACCACTTGAACCGCTAGTTCCTGATGTGCCACTTGACCCTGAAGATGCACTTGTTCCTGAAGTACCGCTACTTCCATTACCGCCCGAAGTACCACTAGAACCTGTTTGACCCGATGTCGCAGCAGTACCACTTGAGCCCGAAGTCGCAGAAGTACCACTTGACCCACTTGTCGCAGATGTACCTGAAGTACCTGTTAATCCCGAAGTAGCAGAAGTACCTGAAGTACCCTTTGTACCCGAAGTACCCGAAGAACCTGAAGATGCGGAAGTTCCCGAAGAACCACTTGTGCCTGAAGTACCACTAGAACCACTAGTTCCGCTTGATGCAGAAGTTCCTGAAGAACCTGAAGTACCACTTGACCCGTTAGTACCGCTTGTTCCGCTAGAACCACTTGTGCCACTTGTGCCCGTAGTTCCCGAAGAACCGCTTGATGCAGAAGTACCTGAAGTTCCTGTTGAACCGCTTGTACCGCTTGACCCTGTAATACCTGAAGTTCCTGATGTACTATTTGTGACAATAGTCGTTCCTGTGCTACCGAATAGAATTAAAACATCCGATGCAGTAGGTGCAGGTCTGTCTGAAGCAATCGTTAAAGTTGTCCCCGATATTGTGTAGTCAGAAGTATATGTCTGAAGCTGACCGTTTATAAAGAATTGATGGGTAGAACCAAGAGTAAGTGCTTGAGCAAGAGTAAAGGTTTTATTTACTCCATTTTGCGTTCCCGAAATAGCCACCTGACCCATTGGGTCTACGGGGGGGGTTGTACCTGAAGTTCCTGAAGTGCCATTTTCACCTGAAGTACCCGCAGAACCGTTAGCAGAAGTACCTGAAGTACCTGTCAAACCACTCGTACCCGCAGTACCGCCACCTGAAGTTCCTGATGTACCCGCAGAACCGTTTGCAGAAGTACCCGAAGTACCTGTCAAACCGCTTGTACCTGAAGTCCCGCTTCCTGAAGTACCCGAACTACCCGCTAATCCACTTGTACCTGAAGTACCCTTTGTACCTGAAGTACCGCTAGAACCTGATGTAGCAGATGTTCCTGAAGTACCACTTTGACCCGAAGAGGCTGATGTACCACTAGAACCGCTTGAAGCAGAAGTTCCCGAAGAACCTGAAGTTCCCGAAGTACCCGTAGTACCACTAGAGCCCGAAGTAGCAGAAGTACCTGAAGAGCCACTTGTAGCAGAAGTACCGCTAGAACCTGAAGTGCCACTTGTTCCTGATGTAGCACTTGAACCGCTAGTTGCACTTGTTCCCGAAGAGCCACTTGTAGCAGAAGTTCCACTACTTCCCGATGTTGCAGAAGTACCACTTGTTCCCTTAGTTCCCGATGTTCCTGAAGAACCTGAAACTCCTGAAGAACCTGAAGTCGCAGAAGTTCCCGATGTTCCCGTGACACCGCTTGTGCCTGAACTACCGTTAGCCCCTGAAGTACCCGAAGTTCCACTTGGAGGATTAAATGTAGTTTGAGCGTATGAATAATTACTTGTTCCTTCAGTATAAAAAGTTACATCTACGCTTGAACCACCATCATGTTCAGCATATACTTCACAATAAAGCCTATCAGTAGCGTTTAATGCAGTTTGAGGTAAAAATAGGTCTGTAAAGAACTCCTTAATTACACCGTTACTCATGCTCTCGGTGTCAAGGTTTGTCGTTCCTAATAATGTTGAAGTGCCACCTGTAGTATAAGAATACAACCTTACCTCAACGGCTAAACTTCCATTACTATTAATTGAGAAATGTGTTACCCAAGCCCAATTACCTGATGGAATACTTGTAAAATTAGGCACTCCCGAATCTGTAGCAAATGTTGCAATTTTAGTCTGAGTTGACCCCGCAACAGATATTGTGACTGTTTGCTCTGCTGCACCTGTTCCTATAGGAGACCATTGCTTATATGTTGGAGAGCCGAATGCTGAACTTGTGTTTACAGATTGATTTAGATAATAAACCAATCCACCCGCAACACCACTCACACCGCTTGTACCCGCAGTAGAAGCAGTACCTGATGTACCACTTGTCGCAGAAGAACCGCTTGTGCCATTTGTACCTGAAGTAGCTGAAGTCCCTGAACTTCCTGAAGTTCCCGAAGAACCATTTGTGCCCGATGTACCGCTTGAGCCACTTGTTGCAGAAGTACCCGAAGAGCCACTTGTTCCCGAAGATGCAGAAGTTCCTGAAGTAGCAGAAGTACCACTTGAGCCACTAGAAGCAGATGTTCCGCTAGAACCACTAGTACCTGATGTACCCGTAGTTCCGCTTGAGCCCGAAGTGGCTGATGTACCCGAAGAACCGCTAGTGCCCGAAGTACCTGTTGTGCCTGAACTACCACTTGTACCCGATGACCCCGAAGTACCGCTTGTACCCGAAGAGCCCGAAGTAGCTGATGTTCCGCTTGAGCCACTAGTTCCCGCAGTAGCCGATGTACCTGAACTACCGCTTGATGCTGATGTACCTGATGTTCCTTTCGTACCTGAAGTTCCTGAAGAACCACTTGTTCCGCTAGAGCCTGAAGTTCCTGAAGTACCCGTAATCCCCGATGTACCCGAAGTACCATCTTGCCCTGCATCCCCTGTCAAACTTACTGTCCAATCACAACAAGTCCCTGCCCCCTCTGATTCTATTGGGGTAAAAGTCAAAGAACCCGTTGTTGGGTTATAAGACACAACGTTTCCTACGATATATGTACAGGTATCACTATTGCAGGTTAATTTTATGAAGTCCCCTGCAATAAAAGCAAGTCCCGTACTAACGTTTATCGTTATGTCGCAATATGGAGTATTATTTTGGCAGGGTGAAGGCATTTTCTATATAATAAATTTCATATTTTATAAAAATACACATTATACGATACATGAAGCAGCACAAGTATTAAATGAACTAACCGATAATATCAATCCCCCCGTAGAGAGAGATGTGGCAGTCACATAATAAGAGAACCCATCAGGTGTTAGTGGAGTATAATATTTGTTCAATGTTATTGACGAACCCGATGGGAAAGCCACTAATACGCTAGATGCTTGTAGCGTACAGGTAGCACAATCATATTTGTCTGCTAAATAATGGTCGTATGTAATAGTAGTAGTAGTGGTGGTAGTGCTTACGTTTGTACAGAATGTTCTGTCAACCACTTGACCCAATCCACCTGCAACGGAATAGCAATATACACCGTCTGAATATTTTCCATCTGCTGCGGGAATATTCAAGCAGAAGTCTTGGAAGAGATAACTCCCAATAACTATTTCATAATCTCCACTATATACATTTAATACTGCCATATTTTTAAGTTAAGCAACCATTATGTTCGCTACAAGCCGTTGCACAATCACTAACATCATAACCCATACAGAATTGATAGATGAAGTGAAGTGGGCTACAAGTAGTTGTAGTTGTTGTGGTACTAGTCGTTATACCCGTTGTTGTCGTGGTAGTGGTAGAAGTTGTAGTTCCATCATAAGTTGTTGTCGTAGTGGTAGTAGAAGTAGTACATATTGTTAACGGTATAGTTATACAATCTCCACTTGTACCATTAATTATGGGTGTAGTACCTGAAGTACCCGCAGTTCCCGCAGTAGCAGAAGTGCCCGTAGTTCCCGAAGAACCTGAAGTGCCACTTGTACCCGCAGTTCCTGAACTTGCTGAAGTACCCGATGTACCACTTACGCCACTCGTACCGCTAGAGCCTGATGTGGCAGAAGTTCCACTAGAACCGCTTGTTCCCGAAGTTCCTGAAGAGCCATTTGTGCCACTCGTTCCATTCGTACCACTAGAACCTGAAGTTGCTGAAGTACCACTAGAGCCACTCGTAGCACTTGTTCCTGAAGTTCCTGAAGAACCTGAAGAACCCGAAGAGGCTGAAGTACCACTTGACCCACTCGTACCGCTTGAAGCCGAAGTACCCGATGTCCCTGAAGAACCACTAGTGCCTGAAGTACCACTAGAACCACTTATTCCCGAAGTAGCAGAAGTTCCCGAAGTGCCACTTGAGCCATTAGTTCCACTCGTTCCACTACTTCCTGAAGTACCTGAAGTTCCCGAAGAGCCACTTGTTGCACTTGTACCACTTGAAGCACTTGTGCCCGAAGAGCCACTTGTACCCGAAGTACCTGAAGAGCCATCTGTACCCGAAGTAGCAGAAGTCCCACTAGTTCCTGAAGAGCCACTTGTTCCTGAAGTAGCAGAAGAACCTGAAGTTGCTGATGTTCCTGAAGTACCCGAAGACCCGCTTGTGGCAGAAGTACCCGCAGTCCCTGAAGAGCCACTAGTCCCCGCAGTTGCAGAAGTTCCTGAAGTAGCACTTGTACCCGATGTACCGCTAGAACCTGAAGAACCTCCCGCACCGCTAGTTCCTGAAGAACCTGAAGTCGCAGAAGTCCCTGAAGTTCCACTTGTAGCAGAAGTACCGCTTGAGCCACTTGTCGCAGAAGTTCCTGAAGAACCATCAGTACCACTTGTGCCACTTGAAGCACTAGTTCCTGAAGTACCCGTAGTACCACTTGACCCGCTTGAAGCAGAAGTTCCGCTTGTAGCACTTGTTCCCGATGTGCCACTTGAGCCACTTGTTCCACTCGAAGCAGAAGTACCCGATGTAGCAGAAGACCCTGATGTACCTGAACTAGCAGAAGTACCCGATGTTCCACTTGATGCAGAAGTACCTGATGTGCCACTTGAGCCATTCGTACCACTTGAACCTGAAGTCCCTGAAGAACCACTCGTTCCCGAAGTGCCCGATGTCCCCGCAGAACCACTTGTTGCGGAAGTCCCCGAAGACCCACTTGTGCCACTTGTACCGCTTGAACCATCAGTTCCACTCGTACCCGAAGAACCCGAAGTCCCTGAAGTACCTGTAGTGCCTGAACTACCGCTTGATGCAGAAGTACCGCTTGAGCCACTTGTACCTGAAGATGCGGAAGTACCCGATGTACCCGTAGAACCTGAAGTCCCCGATGTACCTGAAGTCGCAGAAGTACCTGAAGTACCCGAATTTCCACTTGTTGCTGATGTACCCGAAGTACCCGCTATACCTGATGTACCCGAAGTGCCATCAATTCCTGATGTACCCGAAGTGCCATTTATTCCTGATGTTCCCGAAGTTCCGTCATTAGCTGAAGTACCCGAAGTTCCCGCAGATGCAGAAGTTCCACTTGTACCACTTGAACCGCTAGTAGCAGAAGTTCCCGAAGTTCCTGAAGAACCATTAGAACCACTCGTACCGCTAGTTCCACTCGTACCGCTTGACCCCGATGTACCTGAAGTACCGCTAGAACCGCTAGTGCCCGAAGAGCCATCAATACCTGAAGTTGCAGAAGAACCACTTGTACCTGAAGTACCTGATGTACCACCTGAACCTGAAGTTGCAGAAGTGCCACTAGAACCTGAAGTTGCTGATGTTCCTGAAGACCCGTCAGTACCGCTTGTGCCACTTGAACCCGAAGTACCTGAAGTCCCTGTTGTGCCTGAACTACCACTTGATGCAGAAGTACCACTAGAACCCGAAGTCGCAGCAGTACCCGAAGTACCCGATGTTCCTGTAGTTCCCGAAGAACCTGAAACGCCACTTGTGGCAGCAGTACCCGATGTACCCGAAACACCGCTTGAAGCAGAAGTTCCTGAAGTACCTGCTATTCCTGAAGTACCTGAAGTACCATCAATACCCGATGTTGCCGAAGTACCGCTTGAACCGTCCTGACCTGAAGTTCCCGAAGATGCAGAAGTACCACTAGTTGCTGATGAGCCCGAAGTACCACTTGTACCACTTGACCCACTAGTTCCCGCAGTTCCTGAAGTTCCTGAAGAGCCATTTGTACCGCTTACACCCGAAGTTCCACTTGTCCCGCTAACTCCACTAGTTCCACTTGTACCTGAAACACCTGAAGAGCCATCTGTACCCGAAGTTCCTGAAGAACCGCTTGAAGCCGAAGTACCCGAAGTACCGCCTGAACCCGAAGTCGCAGAAGTAC
>Ga0315902_10004106_pt1 | contig 21300 bp, 13 predicted proteins | sample LakEriMetagenome_9_FD_203523 | JGI IMG/M metagenome (GOLD analysis project Ga0315902, IMG submission 203523) | Freshwater fungal communities from buoy surface, Lake Erie, Ohio, United States - Buoy 12 MA117 | ecosystem: Environmental > Aquatic > Freshwater > Lake > Lake biofilm | place: USA... | reverse complement strand
ACGATCTATGTGGGGGAGATCACCGGCAGTGCCTACCCGCTGGGATATGCCTCGGGAACGAATGCGACGCTGCGGAACGGGTCGACGATCGGTTCGGTCCGCAGCACCCTCTACCAGGGGGTCAGCCGGCCCGGTGACACACCCGTCGAATCGGCTGCCACCGAGGCGGAACTGCTCAAGGTGGGGGGGTTCGCGAGTGCGCATACCGGGGGGAGTCACTTCCTGATGGGCGACGGAGGGGTGCGGTTCCTGTCGCAGAACATCGCCCAGCCGGTCTTCCAGAGCCTGCTCAACCGCGGCGACGGAGCATTGCTGGGAGACTTCTGACATGTCCGGCCGGAGTGACTCCCGCGGTTTCACCCTGGTGGAATTGATCGTGGTGTTGACGCTGGTGCTGATGCTGACAGCACTGGTGCTGCCGGCGGTGCAGCAGGCGCGCGAGGCGGCCCGGCGGACGCAGTGCCAGAGCAACCTCTGGCAGATTGGGCTCGCGCTGCACAACTACCAGAACGCCCACCGAGTTCTCCCTCCCGGCTGTGTCAACCGAACCGGCCCGATTCGCAACCAGGTCGAGGGTTATCACGTCGGCTGGATGGTGCAGATCCTGCCGATGCTGCAGGAGACCTCTGCCTGGAACCAGTTCGACTTCGGGTATTCAGTCTACGACCGGGTGAACTGGCCCGTCGCGAAGACCGACATCCGCGCGTACCGGTGTCCCTCGTATCGCTATACAAAAGGGACGGGCGAGTCGAACTATGGCGGGGTTCACCATGATGTCGAGGCTCCTGTCGATGTCGACCAGAACGGCGTGCTGTTCCTCAACAGTGCCATCCAGGAGGAAGACATTCCCGATGGGCTGTCGCACACGTTCCTGGTCGGGGAATGCGATGTGGCAACCTACCCGCTCGGATTTGCCTCTGGGACGCAGGCCACCCTGCGCAACGGAGGAAGCCTGCTCCAGGCACCACCGGCCAGCCTCGGAGGCGTCCCCTCGGCACCCGTCATCCAGCTGCCAGGAGATCCGGAACCGCCGGCGGTCCTCACTGGGCCCACAAGCGGTGCCCGCTTCAACAGTTTTCATCCCGATGGTGTCCAATTCCTCGTGGGAGATGGCAGCGTGCGCTGGGTGAACCTGTCCATCGAACAGCGCATGTTCCGCCGCCTGCTCCATCGGCGCGATGGCGGGATCGGGCCGGAGTTTTGACCCGACCTGCAATCCCCGCTCCACGTTCTGCTGCTCCTCGGTGCCCGGCCGGTCAGGCGACTGTCTGCAGGAGTCGCAATGGAACTGCCGGTAAAACCGGTCCCGCAGGGTGTATCGCGTACGCCGCTCGGAGAGAGCCGACTGGGCGCAACGCCACCATCCGCCCAGTCATCGGATTGGTCGCCAGTCATTCCGCGACGTAGGCTCAGCGGGGAATAGGCGCAACGGGCTGACGGAGAACGATCCACGGTCGTTGCCATGCTGGTGGCACGCGTGACGGGAGAACCGGGATGAAATTGCGAATTGCAGGGGAACCCGACTGGACAATCACCCCGACGAACCGGCGGGCACGTCGCACGACGGCGGCCGCCGTCACATCAGCCCCCCTTCCCGCCTGCCTGCAGGATGGCCCGTTTGAAGTGGTCGAACAGGCGACGCTCACCGGGCCGGAAGCCGCTGTCGCCGCAACTCCCCGGCGGGGAGCCCGTGAGAAGGTTCCCGTCGCAGCCGATCTCACCCTGCAACTCGATGACCTGCCGGCGGAACCGTGCATCATCGTCGCCCGGCAAGCATCGGGGGCGGTCTCGTTTCACCTTCTCGAGCACAGCGAGGCCACTTCGCCTCGACGGGGACGCTCGCGGACCCGCCCGCGCCAGGCCACCGTCTCCCTGCCACGCAGTCGGTCGGCACACCCGGCCCCCGCGTCGAGTCGCAGCACGCGCACCCCCCGCGGTCTCGTGAAGCAGGTGATCGAGGTGACGGTCCTCAAGGTGGTCGATTCCGCCGCCCAATCGGTGATGGGAGTGCTGGGACGCCAACTCGAGCAGAAACTCTGGCGCGATGCCGGCCGACGCGAAGGCTGGGTGCGCGTCAGCCCGGGAGCAGGAACGCCCGCCCAGTGTGTGCCGGGGGCGCCGCCCCCCGGTTCCCGTGGCCGGGCCCTGCTGCTGTTGCATGGCACGTTTTCGAACACGCTGGCTGCGTTCCGCGACCTGCTGGAAGATCCGAAGACAGCCCCGCACCTGGTGTCGGTCTATGGTGACCAGATCTACGGGTTCGAGCACTTCACGATCAGCAAGACACCCGAAGAGAACGTCCACGAACTGCTGACCACGCTGCCCGACTCAGTGGCCCTCACCTGCGATGTGATCACCCATTCGCGCGGCGGGCTCGTGCTGCGGACCCTGCATCGCGAGTTGCGGCAGGGACAACGGCCCGATCCACGGTTGACGCTCGAAAAGGTCATCCTCGTGGCGGCCCCGAATGCCGGGACCCCACTCGCGACGCCGGAGCGGTGGGAGCAGACTCTGGGTTGGTTCGCCAACCTGCTGGAGATGTTCCCGGCAAATCCCTTCGTGACCGCTGCCGGGTGGATCTCGGGAAGCCTCGCGTGGCTCGCGAAAAGCCTCAACCGCAATCTGCCCGGCATCCGGGCGATGGACGCCCACGGATCGACCATTGAGCAACTGACCCAGGTGCCACTGGACCCGGCGATCGAATGGTACGGGCTGGTGGCCGACTATCGCCCGGACGACAAGGGTTTCGCGGCCCGCCTCGCCGACATGGGAATCGACCGTTTCTTCCAGGGAGCGAACGACCTGGTCGTCCCGACCGAGGGGGGACGTTGCTGGGGGAACGCCTCCTGGCAGGCGATTCCCGAAGAGCGCGTCGGACGATTCGGGCACGGGGGAAATCTGTCGGCGCGACCTGGCACGCCGGTCATGCACACTTCTTTCTTCGCCCAGTCTGCCGCTCGCGAATTCATTCTCGGGGCACTTCCCGCGACCGCGGTTGCCACAGCAAAAGCGGGAGTTCCCGCCATTGCAGCACTGCGCGGCCCCCTGCCCCAACCACAATTGCCGGCGTTTTTCCCCGGCATGGTCCCCAGCCTCCCCGCTGACCAACTGGCCCGACCGCCGGCACTGTCCGGACCGCCGTCCCCTCCAGGGACTCCGATCCTTCCTCCACCGCTTCTTCCCCCCCCATCACTGTTTTCATCGACAGTGGCTCCGATGCCGACTGAGGCTCCCCCTGGTGTCTTGCAGCGCGAGGACGAGCGCCGGCCGACACCGGGCGAAACTGCCTGGTCCCGGCAGGATTCGCTCTTCCTGGTGGTGTTGCCCCTGCCTGCCCCGGCTCCCACCGTTGACCAGGCCTCCCCGGACGGGCGCACCCGTCGGCGTCGTTCCACCGAACCGAAGACCGAAGCGCAACTGCTCGCCAGCTACAGCGGTGCCAGCGTGCTGGTTCCCTTCCACCTGCGGGGGCGTGAACAGGGGGCGGGGGCCCGCTGGCAGACCATCTTCGCCAAGCACCGTCGGATCGAGCAGTATGCCGAGGGGACGATCGACCGCGAACTGCTTCCCGAAGACATCCAGACCCTGGGGACCGCCCTGTTTGAGACACTCTTTCCCGACGAGGTGCGCCGTCTCTACGACCAGGCGCGGTTCCGCGACCAGCGGCGGAAACTCAACGTCGTCTTCACCTCGATGATTCCCTGGGTGGCGGATCTCCCCTGGGAGTTCGCCTTTGACCCCGCGTGCGGCAACTATCTTGCGACCAGTGACGTGCGGTTTGTGCGGGGGGTCCTGACCGCGATTCCCTCCGACCGCATTCCCGACCGCACGGCGGAAACACTCAAAATCCTCGTGGTCTCCGCCCAGCCGCGCAGCCTGGCGGCACTCTCGCTCGATGACGAACGACGACTCGTGGAAAGTTCGTTTCGCCCTCTTGTCGAGCATGGATATGTCGAGATCGACGTGCTGGCCGAAGCGACTCCAGACCTGTTGCATGCGCGCGTCCGGCAAGCCGAGTATGGCGAGATCGACGTCGTGCACTTCATGGGACACGGTGAGTTCGACGAAGAGACACAGACGGGCTACCTGCTGTTCGAGGATGGACAGCGGAACGTGCAGAAAGTCAGCACGGCTCACATGCGCGACATCCTGCGCAGCCGTGGGATCAAGCTGGTGTTCCTCAACGCCTGCCAATCGGGCCAGGGGGGCCAGGCCGACTACAACAAGGGGGTCGCGCCGGGGCTGGTGGCCGATGGGGTGCCGGCGGTGGTGGCGAACCAGTACACGGTTCTCGACCGCTCGGCCACCACATTCGCGCAGCACTTTTACTGGTGCCTGGCCCAGGGAATGTCGCTGGGAGATGCGGCCCGCGAGTCGCGAATCGCGCTCAACTACAACGGCGACGGGCTGATCGACTGGGGTGTGCCGGTGCTGTTCGCCCGCGACGCCGATGCCGTGCTCTGCTCGGCCGTCCGCCGGATTGAAGTCTCGGACCATTCACTGACACGACAGCTCCAAACCGGGCGCAATCGGGGCGGTGCCGTGTCGGACCAGGCTCAATCGAGGGGCCGAATGCCAGAGGGAGCACTGCCAGGGGGAGCACTGCCAAAGGGAGCGCTATCGGTTGAGCGGGGCCCGTCCCTGAGCGGTGCGTCAGCGGGGCGCACCCGGGTCGCCCTCTGGGACATCAACAGCGCGATTCCCGGTCTCGAACAGATCACATCGCGGATGAATGAGGTGCAGAACGGCATCGAGTTTTTTGCCCTGCGCAAGAATGCCCCATTCGGGGCCTGGAAGAGCTCCGCGAAATCAGACGAGCCCCAGGCCTTCCTCCCCGCCGAGCAGTCGGCCCGACGATTGCAGGCGGCCGTCACCCCCGCCGAGGCCGACTTCATTCTCGCCTTGACCGATCTCCCCCTGGTGAGCGGAGACAACTCGTCGCGGACTGTCTGGTCGGGGACCCTGGAGAACCCGAAAGATGCCGACATCAACCGGATCACGCTCTTCTCGTCGTTTGGATTTCAACCACCTCTGCAGGGAGAAATTCTGAAAAATGCGATCATCAACGCGGCCGCCCAGGGGCTGAGTTGGTATTGGTCGGCCATGCATGGCGGCCCCGCCCGAAGGCCGAGTCATCCGGCACCGGCTCCCCGGGGTCCCAGCCACCGCGTGCTGCAGCACAACATCCTGGAAGGAACCGAACGGATCACATTGCACAACGCCCTTGAGAGGGGGCAGATTCCCCTGTCCCGGCTCGACAACCTCGATGCCCTGCTCGACCTGGTCCCCCGCTCAAATCACCTGGAGGCAGCGATGGCACCCCCTTCGCCCCAATCCTCCCGCTCCTCCAGGAAAACCCGAGCGCGGTGAATCACGCGAGCGCTGAGGGGGCATGACCAGCATGCAGGCCCCCACGGGGAAAGAACCTGTTGTCCCGGCGTGAGTCAGCGGGAGGCGGCAGCCGCGGTCGGGGTTCGCCGCCGCAGCCGGATCACATCGTCATGCGTCCGGCGCTCCCAGCCGGTGATGCCCCCCTCGTCGTTCATGAGGGGGAAGACATAAACCGGGGTCAGCACCGCCTCCCACTCACCGTCGTCGTTGGGGGTGACCACCACCTCGAGGTGGCCGTAGTGCTTTCCTCCCGAGACCAACCGGCGCCCCTGCCAAACCTCCGGGGCATTGAGGTGCGCCAGAAACTTGCGGAACGGGTTCTCGGCCCCCGGTGCCGGGCCCCGCAGACCATCTCCCCCCACTCCCACGTCGTACAACTGCAGCGTGTGCTCGCGGGTCTCCCCGTCGGACAGGGTCTCTTCACCGGTGGCCTCCGAGCGTTCCCACATCTCATCATGCCCGCTGAAGACGGCAGCGACTCCATATTTCAGCAGCGTCGGGAGCAGGACCCGCAGCGGGCTGCCGGGGTGCCCCTGGAAATTGGGATGATCCAGCGGCAGGCTGTGCATTCCCGAGCCGACCATCGAGTGGTGGAATTGCACGAAGATGAACGGGGACCGCTGTTGGGCGTCGGCCAACTGGGCTTCGAGCCATTCGAACTGTTCCGAGCCGGGGTTGAAGTCGGGGGCCTGGCTCGCCTGGATGTTGAAATTCGTGTCGCGGGGCGACTGGTGGGGTGAGCCGTCGCTGGAATCGAGGCAGATGATGGTGACCGGACCATAATCGGCCCGGTAATACCGTCCCACATGCTCGCGCTGCCGGGCTCCATTGTTGGGGGTTTCGAAGTAGGTGAGGTACTTGGCCACCGCGAAGTTGACAGCTGGAATGGCATGCCCGCCCCCTGGACCGGCGTAGTTCTCGTGATTCCCCAGGGCGGGAAACAGAGGCACACGCGAGGCGATCTGGCCGTAGTCCCCCGCGTTGTGCCGCCAGAACTCGTCCCAGTCACGCTGTTCGCCCCCGTTCTCCACGAGGTCTCCCGCGACGCAGATGAAGTCGGGTTCCGCCGCCGCCATCACCCTGAGATTCTCACGGTAACCATCGGTCTGGTTGGCCGGATACCGCACCTGCACTTTCGGGCGGTTGCTTCCCGGGCTGGCCGGCCATTCGACCCCTGGCAGGGTTGACGACTCGGGCTCGGTCTCGGAATCGGAATAGACGACGAAACGGACTGGCTGGTCGCCCTCCGGGGGGGTCTTGAATTCGCCGTCAAACGGGTCGTGACCCGGCTGGGTGACGTGGTATTCGTAACGCGTCCCCGGCTGCAGCCCCGACAGACGGACGCGGTGCCGAAACAGCGCTCGCTCGCGCGGCTGGGGGAACTCGGGCTTCCAGGGATTGTCCTGCAAGGCCTCGGCGAGTTGGCTGGTGCTCTTGAACCGCCGTTCCCCGTCGGGGGTCGACAGCCGGACGGTCCCGGCGGTCGGGCGCTCGGCAAACCACAGCAGCGTCATGCCGCCGGTGGTGGGGTTCTGGACATAGGGGAGCACTGGGAGTTCCCCGGCAAACGCCTGTCCCACGGCTGTCAGCCCCATGATCGCCAGTACCACCACGCGCCGCCAATCGCATCGATCCATGAGCTGCATCACCGAGACAGGAGTCCTTTGCTGGTCCGAATGGTCGGGCGCCACACCGGATTGAGAGCCTTTTCTGACGGCCCGGCATCGCACCCTCCCCCTCCCCCGTGGTTGAGTGTAATGGGCCCGGAACAGAACCGGCAGATCGCAGGGGGGTTTGCGCGATCGCAATCGTCGCGGCCCCCTGGCGGCTTCCCGGGAGACTTCGGAATGAAAACGTGGGAAATCGGGGCGGACTGCCAAATCGGTTGTGGGCCGACTAGACTTTTTGTCTGAGCGGTTTGGGACGTGCGAGTGCATTGGAGCACCGTCGTTGTTTCTGCTGCAGGGAGACCGTGTGATGACACGTTGGATGTTGCTGATGGGTGCGTGGCTGGGCCTGGCGATTGGCATGGGAGTGGGGCTGCAGGCAGTGGCTGACGACAAGGTCGCGGCCGAGAACGCCAAGGCTCCTGACTTCAAGCTGAAGGCGTCGGACGGGAAGGAATATGCTCTGAAAGACCTGGTCGGAAAGCAGGCCGTGGTCATTGCCTGGTTCCCGAAGGCATTCACGGGGGGCTGCCGACTCGAATGCCTCTCGATGCGCGAGGCGGGCGAGCAGATCCGCAAGTACAACGTCGCCTACTTCACCGCCAGCTGCGATGACCTCGAGACCCAGATGAAGTGGGCCAAGGAACTGCAACTCGACTACCCCGTGCTGAGCGATCCAGAAAAATCGATCGCCAAGGCGTACGGTGTCGTCCATGAAGGGCGCGAAGTCCCGGAACGGTGGACGTTTGTGATCGACAAGGAGGGGGTCATTCGGCACATCGACAAGAAGGTCCAGACGAAGACTCACGGTGAAGACATTGTCAAGCTGCTGGAGCAGTTGGGCGTGGAGAAGCGGAAGTAGGGGTCGCCAGACGTCTCCGCCCGCGTTCGGCTGATACGGCCGGGGCGGGCGGTTGGTTTTCCCCCGGGGCTGCGGTTGTCGATGAACGATTGGCGGACCAAGACGATTGGTGCACAGGTAGCCGTCATTGTGTGGACCAGGTTCAAGCATCTGCTGGAGTTGATTCGGTTCAGCCACACGCTGTTCGCGTTGCCGTTCGCGCTGCTGTCGGCCGCGATCGCGTGGCGGTTGAACCTGCGGGATGGAGGCACGATTCGCCCGCAGGAACTGGCCGGGATCCTGCTCTGCATGGTGTTTGCCCGCTCGGCGGCGATGGCGTTCAACCGGCTGGTGGACCGCGGGATCGATGCCGGTAACCCCCGGACGGCGGGCCGGCATATTCCGGCCGGACTGCTGAGTGTCGGCACAGTCACCTCATTTCTCATGGCGTGTGCCGTCGGTTTTGTCGGTTCGACGCTGCTGTTCCTCCCCAACCGCTGGCCGTTGTGGCTGTCGGTGCCGGTGTTGCTGTTTCTCTGCGGCTACTCGTACGCCAAGCGGTTCACCCGGTGGTGCCATTACTGGCTGGGGGCCGCGTTGATGCTCTCTCCCATTGCCGCGTGGATTGCCCTGCGGGGTGAAGTTGCGTGGCCACCCGTCTGGCTGGGTCTGGCCGTCTTCTTCTGGGTGGGGGGCTTTGACATCATCTACGCCTGCCAGGATGTTGAGTTCGATCGCGAGCGGGGGCTGTTCAGCCTGCCAGCGCGAATCGGAGTGTCCCAGGCTTTGCGGATGGCCATGGTCAGCCACGGTCTGATGCTGGTCTGCCTGGGAGCACTGTGGTTCTCGGCCGGTCTGGGGCCTGTGTTTCTTGCAGGAATCGTCGGCGTTGCGCTGCTGTTGGCCTACGAACACTCACTGGTGAAGCCCAACGACCTGGGACGGGTGAATCTGGCATTTTTCCATGTGAATGCCGTGGTGAGTGTCGGGCTTCTGCTGCTGGGGCTGGCCGACCTGTGGTGGACCAGTCGGGGGAAGGCGGTCGTCCCGTCGGCGGCTCAGGTTCGCCTCGAAACCCATGCCGGTTCGCTGTTGGCCTGCGTCGAGAGTGTGCTGCCGCGTGACCGGGTGTTGTGAATCCGACTTTGCCACTGGGGACTGTGTCTGCGGTCCCCTATGAGTCCGTCAAAATTTTTGGAGTTGGTCTGAGGACAGTCATGATCACCGCATCGCGAACAGCCCGTCTGGACGACATTGCCGCGAAGGTGCAGGCCGGTGAGCGGGTCTCGTACGACGAAGGGGTCTTCCTGGCCGAGCAGGCCGACCTGCTGACGCTCGGACGCCTGGCCAACCTGGTCCGCGAGCGGAAGAACGGCAACTTCGCCTACTACAACACGAACGTGCACCTCAACCCCACGAACGTGTGCGTCTATCGCTGTGTGTTCTGTGCATTCCGGTCGGATCTGAAGTCCCCCAAGGCATACACCTTCAGCGACGACCAGGTCCGCGAGCGGGTGGCCGAGGCAAAGGCCATGGGGGCCACCGAGATTCACGTCGTGGGGGGGCTGCATCACCAGAAGTCGTTCGACTGGTACGTGAACCTGATCCGGGTGATCCATGAGGCGTGGCCCGATCTGCACATCAAGGCGTGGACGGGAGTGGAGATCGACTGGTTCAGCTTCCTCACCAAGAAACCGGTAAGGTGGGTGCTGGAGCAGATGAGAGAGGCGGGTCTTGGCAGCATGCCCGGTGGTGGAGCCGAGATTTTCCATCCGGAGGTGCGTGACAAGATCTGCGAACACAAGGCGGATGCCGATGGCTGGCTGAACATCCATCGCGAGGCGCACCAACTGGGTCTGCGGACCAACGCCACGATGCTCTACGGGCACATTGAAGAGCCCTGGCACCGGGTCGATCATCTCTGCCGTCTGAGGGATCTGCAGGACCAGACCGGGGGCTTCCAGACGTTCATTCCCCTGGCGTTCCATCCGGAGAATACAGGGCTGGATCATCTTCCTCCGCCGACCGGATTGACTGACCTGAAGGTCATCGCCCTGTCCCGGATCCTGCTCGACAATTTCGACCACATCAAGGCGTACTGGATCATGCTGGGGGAGAAGACGGCGCAGACAGCGCTGAGCTTCGGGGCCGACGATCTCGACGGCACGGTGATCCACGAATTGATCTACCATGATGCCGGGGCGAAGACCCCACAGGGGCTGACGGTGGCCCAGATTCACCGAATGATCCGCGAGGCGGGGCGTGAACCGGTCGAGCGTGACACTCTGTACCGGCGCGTGCTGCGGGACGATGGCGGTGCCGCCTGGCGTCTCGGGGAACCGATCGTCGCCGGACGATAGTTCTGGTTCGCAGCGGAGATCAAAGCGCTGGGGAATGCCAGGTTGAACACCCGGGCAGGTCTCCAGCCTGGCGATCGCAGGCCGGTCCGGACCATGCCAATTGATCGCTGGTTTGCACATCGGACGGGACAGTTCGGCTTGTGCCAGTCCCGAGCTCAGACGGGAACGCGACTGTGGTTCCCGGGTTCAGGTCAGGGGACCGAGTGGACCAGCATCAGGTCGTGGGCGATGTCGGAAGTGGCCGACGAGGCGACCAGCACGATCTTCGAACCGCTGGTCAGAATCTGCTCCTTCCGCCCCCACTCGGTGACGAACCGCAGGATTTCCTTTGGACTCTTCTGCGCCACGCTGGTGCAGATGGGGGTGATGCCCCAGCAGAGGGTGAGCCGACGGGCAACGGCCGGGTCATCGGTGAGTGCGATCACGGGAGTGTTGCCGCGCAGCCACGAGAGGGCCATCGCCGTCTTGCCCGTCTTGGTGACAACCACAATCAGATCGGCACTCAACTGGCCAGCCGCCTTGACCGCCCCGAGGGTGACCGCCTCGGTGACGGCGAGGGCCCGTGACCGCAACTCGCCCGTGGTTTCGACCGGTCGGCTGGTGGGGAGGACCCGCTCGGCTTCGCGGGCGATGCGGCTCATCATGCGGACAGTGTCAAGCGGATACTCGCCGATGGCGGTCTCCCCCGAGAGCATGACGGCATCGGTTCCATCCAGGACCGCGTTGGCGACATCGGTCGCCTCGGCCCGGGTGGGCAGGTTGTTGTGCGTCATGCTTTCCAGCATCTGCGTGGCGGTGATGACCGGGATCCGATGCTGGTTGCAGAGCCGGATGATCCGCTTCTGGAGGATTGGCACCTGGGCGAGGTCAGCCTCGACCCCGAGGTCGCCGCGTGCCACCATGACCACGTCGGTCAGCTCCAGGATGCGGTCGAGTTCCTGGACTGCCTCGACCTTTTCAATCTTGGAAACGATTTGTGGAACCCGGGTCGGTGCGAGTCGGTCGATCTCGGCACGCAGGTGTTCGAGGTCGTGAGCCGAGCGGACAAACGAGAGGCTGACAAAATCAATTTCGTTCTTGAGAGCCCAGGCGAGGTCTTTGAGATCCTTGGGGGTGAGGCTGGGGGTACTGAGAGCGACCCCCGGCAGGTTGACCCCCTGACGGCTGCGGATTTCCCCCGGCTGTTCGACAATGCAGACGACCCGGTCGTTGGACGGGGGCTTGCCGGTGACGCGCAGCGCAACACTGCCGTCGGCGAGCACGATTCGATCGTTGACCCGGAGGTCATCGATGAGCTTGTCATAGGTGCAGGTATAGACCCGGGGATCGCCAGGGTCGGGAACTCGTGCGAATATGAAGTCCTGCCCCAGTTCGCAGCGGACCGATCCGCCGGGGATTTCCTCCAGGCGAATCTTGGGGCCGGCGAGATCGGCGAGGATGCCGATTGGCCGGTTCAATTGTCGCGACACCTCGCGGAGGGCAGTGACAATTCCGGCGAGCCAGTCATGCTTCCCATGGGCGAAGTTGAGGCGAAAGACATCCACCCCGGCCTCGACCAGTTGCCGCAATTGGGCCTTTTCCTGGATGGCCGGCCCCACCGTGGCCACGATCTTGGTTTTGACGTAGGTGGTCTGCTCGCGGGGAGAGTTCATGTCGGTTGTTCCGGGGTGGATCTCAATGTCGGGATTATCGTGGATGAACCTCTTCCTGACCAGTTCGACGGACTCGACGTGGTCACTTCCCATCCCCTCGAAACCTCATTTTTTTTCAGCCATGAACCTTTTTTTCGCACTGCCGAACAAACCGAATTGCAGCAATCCTCCGTGTAGAAGAAGCCTGCCGAGACCGTTAACATGGAGGCCGTGATGCCAGCCGGGGAATGTCTCCCGGGCGCGTGTCGGCAACCGGGAACGTGGTGGAATGCGCCAGCTCTGGCAAAAACTGCGACAGGTCAATCAATCGGTCTGGAAAGACGTGCTGGGGCCGACCCTGGTACTGGGCTTTCTGTGGCTGATTGTGAGCACGTCGACCACCATCTTCATCGCCTGGCAGGATCGCATCTATGACGAATTGCTGGTGGACAATGTCGCCCAGCTTCGAACGGTCAGCGAGCTTCAGTGTAAAATCTGGGCGTTACAAGCCAGCCTGCAAAGGCGCTTTTTAATGGATTTGACGGTTTCCGATCTTCCACAAGCGAAGGTCAACGATCAAGACGGGGACCAATCCCGGGGGCATTTCCAGTCAGATGTGGCGATCGCGAAGCAGGAACTGGAAGAGCAACTGGCGAAATGGCAACAGATCGCCGGGGACCGGCATGCTGCCGAGTTCGTCCGAGTCGCCGACGACTGCCGACACCTGGAGGAACTGATCCCGTCTTCCAGTGAGACTTCCCTGCGGACGCAGCAGGACATTCTGAATACAGCCGAACAGTTGGATTCCCGGCTGTCTGAGTTGATGGAGGTCCATTCCGACGAGGTATCCCAACGGAATGCCCAATTTCAATCCTGGACCCGGGTGGTGCTTGCTTCGCGGCAGGTGTTCAATCTGCTGGGGCCGGTGCTGGGAGTGTACCTTGGCTACCGTGCTGCCTCGAGGCTGCGGAAACAGATCTCCAGCATCACGCTGCGACTGGGTGTTGAAGAGGTCAACCTCGGTGCGGTGGAACTGCGGCAGCAACCGCTGGTGGATCCGGCCGACCTGACATCGCTGGATTACCAGGTGAGCCGCATCGAAGAGCGGATGAAGTCAACCCTCAAGCAATTGGAGCAGGCGCAGCAGGAAGTGGTCCGCAGCGAACGCCTGGCCGCGGTGGGGCAACTGGCCGCCGGGGTCGCCCACGAAATTCGCAATCCCCTGACCACGGTCAAGCTGCTGGTGCAGACCGGATATGTCGGTGACTGCCAATCCACTCCGCGGATCAGCGAGCGGGAGCAGCAACAGCGGCTGATCATCGACGAGATTGACCGGATGGAGCGCACGATCCAGAGCCTGCTGGAGTTCGCCCGACCTGCCAGGCCCCGACGGTCGCAACACGATTTGCGGGAGACCCTGCAAAGAGTGACCAACCTGGTGTCGGCACGGGCCACCCAGCAGGGGGTGCAGGTGTCTCTCGACCTCGGCCCCACTCCCCTGACGCTGACGGCCGACCGTGAGCAGTTGCTGCAGGTGTTTGTCAACCTCTTTCTCAACGGGATCGAGGCGATGCCCCACGGGGGCCGTCTTGCGGTGAAGGCGACGGCGAAGACCGCTGCTGGGGAGTCGGGAGAGGTGGTGGTGACCGTCTCTGACCAGGGACCAGGAATCCCCCCCGAAATCCTCCCGCACCTGTTTGAGCCTTTCGTGACCTCCAAGGAGCGGGGAACAGGCCTGGGACTGGCCGTGTCATTGCGGATCGTCCAGGAGCACCAGGGGGCCATCTCGGTGGATCGCGGCCCAGTGGGTGGGGCACGCTTCACCGTCTCCCTGCCGGCGCAGGAAATCACCAGCCCGGTGTATGCGGGCAGTTCGAGCCAGGAGTGAGGGAATGTTCAAGCTGATGATCGTGGACGATGAGCCTGGAATCCGTTTCAGCGTCCGGCAAGTCTTTGCCAATGATCCGGACGAATTCATGGTACTGGAGGCCGACAATTGCGACGAGGCTGTCCGGTTGTTGCGCGACGAGTCGCCCGATGTGATCCTGCTCGACATCCGATTGGGCCTGCAGAGTGGACTGAAGGTCTTTGACAGTCTGCGCGAGGTTGACCCGCGCTGCGTGGTGATCTTCATCACAGGGCACGGCACTGCCGAGACCGCGATCGAGGCAATGCGCAAGGGGGCCTACGACTACCTCCTCAAACCCCTGGACGCCACGCAGCTGCGCGAGGTGGTGCACCAGGCGGGCGAGGTCTCCCGGGCGATGCGGCAGCCCGCCCTCATCAAGGATGGAGACACTCATCAGGATTCTGCCGACATGCTGGTCGGGTCCAGCGCTGTCATGCGGCAGGTGTTCAAGCAAATCGGCCGGATCGCGGCGCAGGACGACTGCGTGCTGTTCACCGGTGAGGTGGGGACTGGCAAGGAACTGGCCGCCCGCGCCGTCTACCAGCACAGCCAGCGTCGCGAGGGCCCCTTCCTCATCGTGAACTGCCTGGGACGCACCCCGCAGCAATTGGACGGGGTGTTGTTCGGCTATGAGGCCGGGGCGTTCCCCGAGGCCGAGCGACGCCGCATCGGCAAGCTGGAACAGGCCTCGGGAGGAACCCTGCTGATCGACGAGATCAGTGAACTCCCGCTGGATTCCCAGGCCCGCATCCTGCGGGTGCTGGAACATCGGCAGTTCGAGCGGATCGGTTCGACAGACACCCTCGCGTCTGATGTGCGGATCCTGGCCTCGTCGAGCCAGAACCTCGAAACCCTGGTCGAGACGGGCCGCTTCCGGAAAGACCTTTACTTCCGGCTGCGGGGCATGCTCATCCAGCTTCCCCCGCTGCGGGAGCATCCCTCCGATATCCCGGAACTGGCGCACTATTTCCTGTTCCGGTTCAACCGCCAGTTGGGAACCGCAGTCCACTCGATCTCGGAGGAGGCGCTCGAGCGTCTCCAGTGCTACGCCTGGCCCGGCAATGTGCGGGAACTGCAGAGTGTCATCCGTGAATCCCTGATCCGTTCGTCGGGGCCCGTCCTGATTCCCGAGTTCCTCCCTGCCGAACTGCTGCGACAAGCCGACATCGAGACCATTCCCGAATCGGATCCGGCCGTCGCCGCCACCTGGGAAGAACTGGCCCAAAACGTCGACATCTGGCTGAAGGGGGACGAGCGGGGAATGTACCGCCGGGCCCTGCGGTTGTTTGACCGCATCCTGGTCTCGGGGGCGCTCAAGCGGACCCATGGCAACCAGGCCGTCGCCGCGGAACTGCTGGGACTGAGCCGCCCCACCCTGCGCGGCAAGATCCGCATCATGCGCCGCGATTATCCCGAGACGGAATGACGCACCGGTGACCAGTTCTGCCGCCATCCGCCAGGTCCTCGCCCGCGAGATCCTCGACAGCCGGGGACGCCCGACCGTCGAGGTGGAGATCCACTGCGTTTCGGGGGCCTGGGGACGCGCCAGTGTCCCCAGCGGGGCCAGCACCGGGCAGTTCGAAGCCCACGAACTGCGGGATGGCGACCCGGCGCGCCACGATGGCCTGGGTGTGCTCCACGCCGTCGAGTCGGTCCGCCGGGAACTCGCCCCCGCCTGCCTCGGCCTCGACCCGGCCCGTCAGGCCGAACTCGACGCCCGCCTGCGCGACTGCGATGGAACCCCGCACAAGTCGCGTCTCGGGGCCAACGCCCTGCTCGGAGTCTCGCTTGCGGCGGCCCGCGCCGCCGCCGCCAATGAGGGTGTCCCTCTTGTCAGACATCTCGCCCGCCTGTGGCACTCGACCCCGGCGGCCATCCTCCCCCCCGGGGTTCCTGCGGCCAGACCTGGCGAACCGGTCGCACACCTCGGCCAGGGACTGCTGCTCCCCCTCCCCATGGTCAACATGGTCTCGGGAGGCCTGCATGCCGGCCGCAACCTCGATCTGCAGGATTGGCTGATTCTTCCGGTCGGAGCCGGTTCGTTCCACCAGTCCCTCGACTGGATTGTCCTCGTCTATCGCCGGCTCGGAACCATCCTCAAGGAACGGGGACTCGAGGGGAGCCTCGTGGGGGACGAGGGGGGCTATGGCCCGCGCGTCGGCGACAACGAGACTCCCCTGCAGCTGATCGTCGAGGCCATCGAACGGGCCGGGCTGCGTCCCGGTCCGGATGTGGCCCTCGGCCTCGACGTCGCCAGCACCCACTTCTTTCGCGATGGACGCTACCACCTTGCCGCCGGAGGAGGCCGCGTGCTTGATGCCGACGCCATGGCGGCGCTGCTCGAATCGTGGGTCGACCGCTATCCGCTCGTCAGCATCGAGGATGGCTGTGCCGACGATGACTGGACCGGTTGGCAACATCTCACCCGCAGGTTGTCTTCACGCGTTCAATTGATCGGCGATGACCTGTTCGTGACCAACCCCGACCGGATCCGCCTGGGGGTCCAGCGGGGCTGCGCCAACAGCGTGCTGATCAAGCTCAACCAGATCGGCACCCTCTCGGAGACCCTCCAGGCCCTGCGACTGACCCTGGCGGCCGGGTATCGACCCGTCGTCTCGGCCCGCAGTGGAGAAACCGAGGACGACCTGCTGGCCGACCTCGCCGTCGCCACCGGGGCCGGGCAGATCAAGATCGGCTCCATCGTCCGCAGTGAACGGCTCGCCAAGTACAACCAGTTGTTGCGACTCGAAGAACAGCTCGGTTCCCAGGCCGACTGGCTGGGGGGCGCCATCTTCCCCCGCACCTCGCACTGAGTCCCACCCCGCGTCCCCCGCTCGCGGGGATTGCACCAGGCGCATCCACCGGTTCCCCTCCTGCCGCACCTCGACGGGACTGTCGTTTCCCAAGTCACGGTGGCATGCCGTTCCGCACCCGGCCGCTCATCGATTGCCGGTTGGCCCCACCACCGGTGGACCTGGGACCGGCCGCCACTTCACCGGCTGGAAGAACGCCGTTAATCTGGGCGGTCCAACTTGCGTTTTCCCTCTTGCAGGAGTTCGACTGATGGGTGCTGAGCAGCGCGCCAAAGACCTGGGCCTCGAGTTTCCCCCCCAGACCCCCGGCTATCTCAATCTCTGTGTGAAAACCGGCAACCTGCTGATGACCTCGGGACATGTCAGCGACATGAAGGGGATCCTCGGTTCCAATCTCACCACCCAGCAGGGCTACGAGGCGGCGAAACAGTGCGCCATCAAGATCCTGCAGTCGGTGCATCACCGCCATGGCACCCTCGATGGACTGAAGGTGCTGAAGGTACTCGGCTGCGTCTACTCGGCCCCCGATTTCGTCGAACAGCACCTGGTGATCAATGGCTGTTCCGACCTGTTCCACCAGGTCTTCGGCAAAGAGACCGACGGTTACCACGCCCGCAGCGCGCTGGGGTTTGCCGCCCTTCCCACCGGAGCGGCCGTCGAAGTCGAGGCGATCTTCGAGATCACCTGAGCACTGGACACCCGCGGCCGGCTCATCAAGCGGCTCAGCGCTGGTCAAATCGGGAGCCGACACTGCGGCATGCCAGTTCCGCGGTGCTCGGTTCCGAACTGATCAGGACTGGAGTTGATCAAGTCTGCGGTGACTCGGCCCGAGGTGATTCCGGAGTTCCGTCCTGGACGACGATCTCGGCTGCGGAAGGCCGTGTGATCCAAACGAGGGCCTGCAGCAGCAGGAACAGCCCGAAGGGGGCGAAGACCAGGATCACCAGGCCAATTTTCAACCATTCCGGCAGCGGGAACGCGGCGGCCACGAGCAGGTAAAGCACCACCAGTACCGGAGTCAGCAGCAACAGCCCGCACCCCGCTGCCGTCATGTGCGACTTGAACAGGTTCCGCTCGGACGGTGCCTCGAACAGCACATCAATCGTCCGGCGGCGGCGGAGCGACTCCTGTGTGGCGGCCAGCAACTCCACCCCCCGCAGCAGGTCGTCCCACGTCGTCCGCTGCCCAGCGGGCTGATCGGCCCCCAGCGGGCCCGTCAGGGCATCCTCGATTGTCTGCCGCGCCGCCCCGTGGACAGCGTCGTGCCACGGCCACCGCTGCACAGCCGCCCCGTCGCGCTGCAGGGTCAACTCGCGGTCGTTCGCCGCGACTTCGACCCGACCCAAGTTCCCCACCAGCGTCAGTGTCCACACACCGGCCCCCCCCGGGTTGGCCTGCCAGACAATGGGGGGAAGTTGTGGGCCACCCAGGGTGGTGGTCGCCTGCAGGATGCGTCCTGTGGCGTCGGCATGGCGGAAGGCTGTCAGTTGCTCAAAGTGCCCCAGCACCGACCGCAAGACATCCACATCGTGCAGGAAGTCACGGTCGAGAGTCGCGGCGTCCAGAGCGATGCCCGGTTGCGTCCGGGCGAACTGCACCGACAGCAACCCCCCAAGTTTCTGCCTGGCGAGATCGTCGGCCAATTGCGACACGGCGGGGAGGTGCCGCTGGGGAAGCAGTGGGTACAACCGACCGGGAGATTCGGCATCCAGCAGGGTCAGTTCACTGAACAAACGCGTCGCCGAGCCCCCGACCCACACCAACAGCCTGGCCCCGCTGCGGGCGAGTTGGCGGGCCCCTTCCAGCACCCCGTCGGCATCGCTGGCGATGACCACAACGCTGAGGTCGGCACGTGTCAGCAACGACTCCCAGTCACGCTCCAGCCTCAAGCCGGGGACCAGTGCCAGCAGATCGCCGGCGAGATCACCGCATTCCGCCGCCACGACCAGTTCACCGAGGTTGGCCTCGACCAGGGCCCGGGCGACCGGCAGTGCCCCGCGCGCATCACCCAGCCAGGCACACCGTGGACGCTCCCCGCGCTCGCTCATCACTTGCTGCCTGACTCCGCGGGGGCATCCAGTTCGCCTTCCAGGGGAATGGCCGCGGCCTGCATGATTTCCCCGGTGTCGGTCCGCTGCAGCCAGCCGACGAACACCAGGCGGGTCATGTCGATCGGTTTGTGGTCGAATGTCTCCATCGACTCTTTCTCGACGAATTCCAGGTAACTCGCCACGCGCTGCCGCTGTCCCGAGAGGTCCACTCCCCCCGAGAACTTCAGCTTGCCCCCTTCGGGCTTGATGCCGGCCACCTCCCCCGGGCAGAGCCGGACCACCATCTCATGCACGCGGATCCCGTTCCGGGCCGGCATGGCAATGCGCTGCTCGGCGAGGGCGAGATGCAAGCGGACCTGGGCGGGAAACCGCTCGGCACCCTGAGCTTCCGCCTCCAGTTCGATCAGGCCACGCGGATCACGGACCCGGGCCGCCAGCCGAAGCGAATAGTCGCTGTGCGTGTCCAACTGCGCCTGGATCTGGGCTTTCACGCGGCGAACCACATCGGGAACCAGCAGCGTGCTGCCCCCCACACCCTCGAGGGGACGTCCATTGAGAAAGAGCGAGGGTGTTCCGGAACCTGAGTACTGCTCGAAGCGCTGGATGGTGTCGGGGCTGGCCAGCGGATCGGGTCCGGGGGTGTGCTGGTGATACCGCAGCACGATGAGCTGCGAGCGGTCAAATGCTCCCTGGGCAGCCCCCAGCGACAGATCCGCTGCCACGCAGGGAGCACACTGGGCACCCGTGAACAACTCGGCCAGCACCACCCGATTGCCGTTCCCACTGCGGGGCAAAGCCTCTCCCCCCAGGGCCCGCACCTTCTTTTCGAACAAATCATCAAGCCACGCGGGAAGTTCCTTCGGATCCTTCTTGAGCACCTTCCACGTTTTCTCGACGAGCTTGCTGGGGACCAATTGTGGGGGTGGTTTCCCGCCGGCGGCCAATTCGCGCCGGGCCGTGATCCCCAGCAGCCCCGCCTCGAGACCCGGCCAGACCACCAGTTCTCCCAGCAGTTCCAGCGATTCGTCCAGACGTTCGTTCTGCTGGGCATGCTGCGCCAGGGCCCAGATCGACTCGGCATCGAGGGGAAAATTGTCGTGCACCTGCTTCAGGCAGGCGATCCCTTCGTCGGTCTTCCCCAACGCGAGCAGCAACTGACCGCGGCTGCGCTGTGCCACCAGGCGCCAACCGGGAGGGGACTGGGGTGTCAGGTTCGCCACCGTCCGCTCGGCCAACTCCAGTCCCAACTCACCAAACTGGCTGGAATGCGCGAGGTTGAGCACCGCCTCCACCCGGGCCCGCGATCGCAAAGGTGCCCCCCAACTTCCGGCAGTCGCTTCATACGCCTCGATGATCGTCTTCAGCTTCTCGGCCGATTCGATTCCATTGACCGCCAGCGGCAACAGCGACTGATAGGCGTCGAGAGCCAGGGGCAAAGTGCTGCGCCGCCGGACGAAACGCAGCAACTCGGGCAACGGCTGCGGAGACTCGAGAGCCTCTTTCAATTCGTCCTGTCCCTGGCCCGGCCTGGTCTCGCGAAAGGTCGCCAGGTTGTCGACTTCGGTCGGTATCAGCCACGCCGGGGCCACCGCCCCGATCGTCGAAGTCAACACCCCCCGCAACCGACCATCGTCCCACCGCCCTTCGAACTGGAACTCGGCCCCCGGCACTTCAAACACCAGCTTGAGCACCGATCCATCAAACGTGCCACTCTTGAGCGAGGCGCTTTCCAGCGTCGATTCCAGCAGCTTCACGGTGGTCTTTCCGTCGGCGGGAGTGAGCTCAATCAGCCAACCCGGCAGGTCTCCACCCCGTTCCGAAAAGACCAAGAGCCAGCGTCCCTCGGGCGTGGGTCGCGTGGCCTTGGGGAAACCGGCGGCCTGGACGTCGGCATCAATCAGTTCCTCGAGTTGCCGCGTGCTGAACTCGAACGGGTCTTTGCCCGGCTCAAGCCACCGGGCCCGCCCCTTGTCAACCTCGATCTGGCCCCCCTCCGCGAGAGCCCAGCCCTTACCCCCCGGCCCCTTCACCAGCAGGAAGGCATACAGCGTATTCTCGGCAAGCCGCGTGTTTTGCTTCGCGTCGGGGCTGGTCAACAACCGGGCCCGCGACCCGCGCGCCCCGGTGCCGCGCAGGGCCCGTTCGACGACAATCAGGAACGGCTTTCCCCCCCCGAGGTCGACGGCCGATTCGGGAACCCCCACGAGAATTCGCTCGGCTTTCCCCACCGCTTCGCGCAGGCTGTCGGGGAGCGTCTCCTGCGCCTGAGCCGGCAGACCGGGCAGAAAGGTCAGACAACAGAACGCCGCCAACCAGAACCGTGTTCGCGACAACATTTGGGACGACGCCCCTTCAGCAGGAACCCAGGTGGGGGAAGGAAAGTTCCTGCAATTGTAGCGTCTGACCACCGCGAGTTCGTCCCGCCGGTTGACCCCCCTCCCGCAGAGACTGATATAATTCAGAACACGTGTGAAGAATCGACGGAGATTCCTCTGTCTCTTCCGGGGGACCCCGGCTCCCCCTCGTCCCGACTCTCCCCATCAAATCCCTTCCATGGCCGACTGGTTGCGTACTGCGAAACGACTGTTCCGCGCGCAACCCCAGCCGCGAGAACAGAATTACGACTTCGACTGTCCG
>Ga0315902_10004104_pt1 | contig 21313 bp, 17 predicted proteins | sample LakEriMetagenome_9_FD_203523 | JGI IMG/M metagenome (GOLD analysis project Ga0315902, IMG submission 203523) | Freshwater fungal communities from buoy surface, Lake Erie, Ohio, United States - Buoy 12 MA117 | ecosystem: Environmental > Aquatic > Freshwater > Lake > Lake biofilm | place: USA... | reverse complement strand
GCTCAGCCCCGTTGAGTTTGCCAAACAATATGCAACCAAGCGGAAAATCAACGAGAAGAATCCCGCGATGAGCCGCCATTTCCAGTTTGAAAGCATGTACAGCATGACCGGTGCCAACGCCGATGAGCGTTTCACCCACAAGCCCAGCGAACTGGGTGCGGTGTTGCTGAACCTCTATGCCAAACTGGGTGGTGCTGTTACGGCCCCTGCCCTGAGCGATAAACGCCTGGTAAGTGGTATTGAAGCAGCCGCTAAAGAATTGCTGGCAGCCGGCGGAAATGCCGTGGTGGTTTGCGGCAGCAACGATGTTAATGCACAGATTCTGGTAAACGCTATCAACGATAAAATCGGTGCCAACGGCAAGACCATCAACTTCGGCACCATGGTGAACTACCGCAAAGGCGTGGATGCCGAAATGGAGCAATTCGTGGCAGATATGAATGCCGGTGCAGTAGGTGCTGTTCTCGTATACGGTGCCAACCCTGTTTATACGTATGCCGATACGAAAAAATTTGTGGATGGCTGGAAGAAAGTGGGACTGACAGTATCTTTCAACGAAGTGGAAGATGAAACAGCCCAGAACTGCCAGTACATCCTGCCCACCCACCACTTCCTCGAAAGCTGGGGTGATGCGGAAGCCAAGACAGGTTATCTTTCTTTTGTTCAGCCAACCATTCACCCGTTGTTCAAAACCCGTGCGTTTGGCACCTCTCTTTTGAAATGGAGCGGCAGCACCGTGGCGGATTACGAAACATATTTCAAAAACTACTGGACGAATAAGCTGGGCGGACAGACTGCCTTCGATAAATTACTCGAAGATGGTGTACAGGAGCCGGCCACACCCGTGGTAGCCGGTGCCTCATTCAACGCAGGTGCCTTGACGAACGCAGCTGCTAAACTGGCCACTGCGCCCAAAGCCGGCAAATACGAACTGGTCATCTACCAGAAAGTTAGTATCGGTGATGGTAAAATGGCCAACAACCCCTGGCTCCAGGAAATGCCCGATCCCATCACCCGTGCGTGCTGGGACAACTATGCAGTCATTTCTGTTGCTGCTGCTAAAGAACTGTTCCCCGATCTGAATATGGACATCTACGAAGTAGAACCTCCCAAACCGGTGATCAAACTCAAGGCCGGTAATAAAGAGGTGGAACTTCCTGTCCTCATCATCCCCGGTACCAACGCACAGACTATTTCTGTAGCGGTGGGTTATGGACGTCATGAAAAAGTGGGACTGGCTGCCAAAGGTGCTGGTAAAAATATATACCAGTTTGCCGGCTATAACGGTGCGAACTACGAGTACGTGGTAACCGATGTAACCGTTGAAAAAACCGGTACCGAATATCCCATTGCCGTGATGCAGACACATGGACAGTATGGCAACCGCCACGAAGTGGTGAAGGAAACCAGCCTGGCTATTTTCAAAAAAGACCCCAAAGTCATCATCAACGAGCGTCTGGCCGAAATAAAAGACTATGGCGGTCTCGATAACTATGAAGCAGAGGGTACCATTTACCCTGTGTACGATAAACCCGGCATCAAATGGGGTATGAGCATTGACCTCAATACCTGTAACGGTTGTGGTGCCTGCGTGGTGGCTTGTTCTGCTGAGAATAACGTATCAGTGGTGGGTAAAAACCAGGTGGCCAAATACCACGATATGCACTGGTTGCGCATCGACCGTTATTTCAGTGGCGATATGGAAAATCCCGATGTGGTATTCCAGCCCATGCTGTGTCAGCATTGCGATAACGCTCCGTGTGAAAACGTTTGTCCGGTAGCTGCCACCAACCACAGCAGTGAAGGATTGAACCAGATGACCTACAACCGTTGTATTGGTACCCGTTATTGCGCCAACAACTGTCCGTATAAAGTACGCCGCTTTAACTGGCACGACTGGAACGGAGCCGACAGCTTCAAAGACAACCAGGCTGCTATCATCGAAAGTGGTCGCCTTAACGAGGTAACCCTGCAGATGAACGATGAACTCACCCGCATGGTGCTGAACCCCGATGTAACGGTGCGCAGCCGCGGTGTGATCGAGAAATGTTCTTTCTGCGTACAGCGTCTGCAGGAAGCCAAACTCACTGCCAAGAAAGACAGCCGCCCAATGGTGGACAACGATATCAAAACAGCTTGCCAGCAGGCTTGTCCCACCGGCGCCATTGTTTTTGGTAACGTAAATGATAAAGAAAGTGCCATCCGCAAAACACGTACAGAAGAAGGTGCACAACGTACCTTCTATGTACTGGAGCAGCTGCACGTACTGCCCAACGTAAGCTACATGGCCAAAGTGCGGAACACCGAGCGTACCGTAGGTAACCACGAAGAAGGTCACCACGAAGGACATGAGGAGAAGCACGAAGAGAAAAAAGAAGCTGCGGAGGCAGCACATTAAGAGGGAGTCCGCGGGGACACCTTTTGAAACGGAACGGTTCAATTCAAAATAAACCAAAGCTGACAGCCACGAGGTGGTTGAAAGTTCAAAGCAGAAACGAATATGTCATTACTTAAGTACGAATCACAGGTCAGAGAACCACTGGTTGATGGTAGTAAAACGTACCACCAGGTAACGGAAGATATCTGTCGTCCCGTGGAAGCAGCCCCCAGCCGCTTGTGGTGGATCGGGTTTATTATTTCTGTTGCCCTCCTGTTGTTTGGTGTGGTGAGTGTGTATGTAGAGGTGGTGTACGGAACGGGTATGTGGAACCTGAATAAAACCATCGGATGGGGTTGGGATATCACCAACTTCGTATGGTGGGTGGGTATCGGTCACGCCGGTACACTGATCTCAGCGATCCTCCTGCTCTTCCGCCAGGGCTGGCGTACCGGTGTAAACCGTGCGGCAGAAGCTATGACCATCTTTGCGGTAATGTGCGCCGGCCAGTTCCCGGTATGGCACATGGGTCGTGTATGGATGGCGTTCTTTGTATTCCCTTATCCCAATACACGCGGTCCGCTTTGGGTGAACTTCAACTCACCCCTGCTGTGGGACGTGTTTGCGATCTCAACCTATTTCACCGTATCGCTGCTGTTCTGGTACAGTGGTCTGATTCCCGATATGGCCACCCTGCGTGACCGTGCCAAGAAGAAATGGGCCAAGCACTTCTATGGTGTGGCTTCTTTCGGCTGGACGGGTTCCACCAAGCACTGGCAGCGTCATGAAAGCCTGTCGCTCGTACTGGCCGGTTTGAGTACACCGCTGGTACTTTCTGTACACACCATCGTATCGTTCGACTTTGCCACTTCCGTGATTCCCGGTTGGCATACCACCATCTTCCCGCCCTACTTTGTGGCCGGTGCCATCTTCTCTGGTTTTGCCATGGTGCAAACCCTGATGCTGGTACTGCGCAAAGTATATGCACTGGAAGACTATATCACCATCAGCCACATCGAAAACATGAACAAGGTAATTGTATTGACCGGTTCTATTGTGGGCTGTGCGTATCTGACAGAACTCTTCATGGCCTGGTACAGCGCCGTGAAATATGAATACGATGTATTCTTCAAATACCGTATCGCTGGTCCTTACGGCTGGAGTTACTGGCTGATGATGACCTGTAACGTAATCACCCCCCAGTTGTTCTGGGTGAAAAAACTGCGCCGTAACATTGCCTTTACCTTCCTCATGAGTATCGTGGTGAACATCGGTATGTGGTTCGAGCGTTTTGTGATTATCGTTTCTTCCCTGTACCGCGATTACCTGCCTTCTTCCTGGTCGGTTTATTACCGCCCCACTATCTGGGAGGTTGGTTTCTATCTCGGTTCCTTCGGTCTGTTCTTTACCTGCTTCTTCCTCTTCTCCAAATACTTCCCGGTAATTGCCATTGCTGAGATCAAACACATATTGAAGAAGAGCGGTGAAAACCATAAGGAGAAAATGGATCCGCTGGAAGAACAAACTGTGGAAGAGTTTGCACATGCAGCTCATGCCCATCATTAATTGAAATTTCGCTGAGGGCAAAGGCCCGAAGCTCAAAGCAAAACAGAATATATGCCCGTAAAAAAATTCGTAGTAGGTTGTTTTGATGATGAAAAAACACTCTTCCCTGCGGTGAAGAACACCCGCAAGGCAGGGTATAAAATTCATGATCTGTACACACCCTTTCCCATTCACGGCCTCGATCATGCCATGGGGTTGCGCGATACCAGTCTGCATACCGCCGGCTTTATCTACGGAATCACCGGTACCACCACAGCCCTCAGTTTCATGAGCTGGGTGTTTACCCGCGACTGGCCGCTGAACATTGGTGGTAAGCCCAGCCTGCCGCTGCCGGCGTTCATTCCCATCATTTTCGAATTAACCGTACTCTGTGCGGCGGTGGGAATGGTGCTGACGTTCTGTTACCTGTGCCAGCTGGCTCCCTTCGTGAAAAAAGATCATTTTCACCTGCGGGCCACCGACGATCTGTTTGTAATGCCCATTGAAGTGACAGCCAAAACCAATGTGGAAGAAGTAAAAGCGTTCCTGCAGCAAGCCGGTGCCGTGGAAGTGTTTGAAAAAGAAGCCGAAACCGGTTGGTGGCTGGGTCGTTACGACAAGGAAAAGAAAATTTTTGAGCAAGAAGAACCTGTTACAGCATAAACGAATTATTATCATGCGGAGTCAAGTATTAACAGCAATTACAGCGGTAGCCCTCCTTACGGGCATGGTTTCCTGCCAGCAGGCCGGTAAAAACTTCCCCGGTAAAGTGTATGTACCCGATATGGCGTACAGCCGGGCCGTGGAAACTTACGCCGACCACAGCTACCTTACCGAAAAAGGAATCAACTACAACGCCACACCTGTAGCCGGTACCGTTAAGCGCGGCGAAGTAGCGTCTTTCACGGTGGCTATGGATGCTGCAGGTGATACCACGAATTATGTAGCGAGCAAGCAGGTGGCTAACCCGCTGCCTCCGCTGAACGAAAAAGACATGGCTGAAGCCAAGCGCCTGTACAATGTAAACTGCGCTATCTGCCACGGTGAGAAATTGGATGGCAATGGCCCGATTTACAATGGCGGTAACGGACCTTACCCCATTGCCCCCAAGAACCTGGTGGCTGATCCGGTGGTGAGCAAAATGCCTGCCGGCCAGATGATGTATTCATTGACCTACGGTAAGAACCTGATGGGTAGCTATGCATCACAGCTGAGCACCAAACAGCGCTGGATGATCATTCACTATGTGCAGAGCCAGCAGCCCGGTGCCAAAAAAGAAGCCGCCCCGGCGGCAGCTGATTCCACCAAAGTGGCAGCGAAATAAAAAAGGAACCCAAACTAACATTCAACCATAAACGAAGTTCAATGACACTGAAAGAGCAATTTGAAATACCAGGCGGACTGAAAAAGTGGAGTTATGCCCTGATGGGAGTGGGTGTGCTGACCCTGATCCTCGGGATTGTTTTCCTGCATCCGTTTGCAGCGCATCACGGGGGCAGTGAAACCGATCCGGCTTCATACGGTGCCACCAAATTCTGGATGGCTCTTATGCACAATGGTATTTTCTGGCTGTTGGTAACGGCTGCCAGCTTCTTTTTCATTGCAGCCACCACACTGGCTCAGGGCGGCTGGCCCCTGGCATTCCGCCGGGTACCCGAAGCCATCTCCGGTAACCTGAATGTACTGGGACCAATTGTGGTACTGATACTGCTGGCGTATGTATGGCTTTCTCCCGACCACCATATCTACCACTGGAAAGATACAGAGCATGTAAAACACGATGCCAAACTGACCTGGAAGAGCGGGTTCCTGAACCCCACTTTCTATACCATTCTTTCTGTAGTATCGGTGGGTCTCTGGATGTGGTTCCGCAACTGGTTCCGCAAGAATTCCATTGCGGAAGACCTCAACGGCAAAAACGACCATTCTTTCTACTGGAAATCGCTGGCCATTGCCGCTGCTTTCCTGGTTACTTATGGTTTAACCGTGATGAGCACCCTCCCCTGGATGTGGATGATGAGCATTGATGCACACTGGTACAGCACCATGTACAGCTGGTACACTTTTGCGAGCAGCTGGGTGGCCGGTATATCACTCATGATGCTGTTTATCATCTACCTGAAAAACCAGGGCTACCTGGAGTTTGTAAGCGAAGAGCATATCCACGACGTGGGTAAGTTCATGTTTGCCTTCTCTGTGTTCTGGACCTATCTCTGGTTCAGCCAGTACATGCTGATCTGGTACAGCAACCAACCTGAAGAAACGGAGTATTTTATTGACCGGATCGGTGCAGGTGGTGAGGGCGGACCTTTTAAAGCTATCTTTTTGCTCAATTTAATCATCAATTTCCTCGCTCCTTTGTTAATATTGATGCGCCGTGGTTCCAAGCGGAATTATACCGTGGTAACGCTGATGGCAGTGATCATCATTTTCGGTCACTGGCTCGATTTTTACCAGATGATTACACCCGGTCCGCTGAAGAAACTGGGACAGGAAGCCAATTCACTGGGGCACTTCCTGTACAGCCTTGGTATCAGTGCCGGTTTCCTGGGAGTTGTGATTTTTGTTACCGCCCGCTACCTGACCAAAGCATCACTTTTACCCAAGAATCACCCGTTGGTGAAAGAAAGCGTGATTCATCATACGTAATACTTTGAACAAACAAAACTGAATTGACGAAAACAAAATAACTTGTGCTGATATGACTACAACAACTTACCTGGTAATTGCTGCAGCCGTTCTGATTTTTATTGTAATCTTTCAGATTGCAAAAGCCAGTGAGTACGTGAGCGTACTCAAGGGTGAAGAAACAACCCGGAAGCAAACCAATAAAATCAACGGATTCATGCTGCTTGGCTTCATGATCCTGGGCTTTATCGGGGTGTGGTGGTGCAATGATAAACTGTATGATACAACCTTGTTCCCGCAGGGCTCGGCTTCTGTGGAAGGAGAGCAGATTGACCAGATGATGTGGATTACCATTATCATCACGGGTATTGTATTTATCTTAACCCAGTTTCTGCTGTTCTACTTTGCCTGGAAATACCAGGAGAAAGAAGGCGTGAAGGCGTTCTACTTTGCACACAGTACCAAACTGGAGCTGATCTGGACGGTTGTGCCGGCCATCACCCTCAGTGTGCTGGTGGTATTTGGTCTGAAATTCTGGTTCCGCATTACTTCCGATGCACCCAAAGATGCCCTCACGGTTGAAATTGTGGGCAAGCAGTTCGGCTGGATCATGCGTTATCCCGGTAAGGATAAAACATTCGGAAAGACATATTTCAGGGTTATCAGCGATGAGGCCAATAATGCACTCGGACAAATCTGGGAAGATCATGCCGATCTGAAGCTGAAAGCCGATCCCGCCAACTACGATGATGTGGTAACCACTCAAACCATGTACCTGGTAAAAGACCGCCCTGCCAAGCTGATCATCGGAAGCCGCGATGTGATCCACGATGTTGGATTGTCCCACTTCCGTATGAAGATGGATGCCGTTCCCGGTATACCCACCACTTTATGGTTTACTCCTAAATACACCACCAAGGAAATGAAAGAGCGTACAGGGAATCCTGATTTCGTGTATGAAATTTCCTGCGACCAGATGTGTGGTAACGGCCACTATTCCATGAAAGGAATCATTGAAGTGGTAACCCAGGAAGAATTTGATGCCTGGATGGCCAAGCAAAAGCCTAATTATTATGTTGCCAATCCGGAGAAAGATCCGGCCAGCCAGCAGCAGCCTGCTGCTGATACAGCCAGCACCAAAATTGCAGCTGTAACCAAAGTTCAATAAGCTTTTATTCTCAGATAAATAACAGACTATGAGTATTGAAACAACACAAGTACAGGGCGTAAGTGTTCCCCATGAGGTGCATGACGAAACCCATCACGGGCATCATCATCATGAAACATTCCTCACCAAGTACGTGTTTAGCCAGGACCACAAAACCATTGCCAAGCAGTTCCTGATCACCGGTATGTTCTGGGCATTGGTGGGCGGTTTGTTTTCTGTGATTTTCCGTCTGCAGCTCGGTTACCCCGATGCCAAGTTTCCCTGGATGGAAGACTTGCTGGGCGAGTGGGCCCGTGGCGGACAACTGCAGGCCGAGGCTTACTATGCCCTGGTGACCATGCATGGTACGGTACTGGTGTTCTTTGTATTAACAGCCGGACTGAGTGGTACGTTCTCCAACTTCCTGATTCCTTTACAGGTGGGTGCCCGTGATATGGCTTCACCGTTTATGAATATGCTTTCCTACTGGTTCTTCTTTGCAGCCAGTATTGTAATGCTGTCATCCCTGTTTGTACAAACCGGTCCGTTCAGCGGTGGCTGGACAGCTTATCCTCCGCTGAGTGCGTTGGGCGAAGCTTCACCGTGTTCTAAAGTGGGGATGGATTTGTGGCTGGTATCCATGGCGCTGTTCGTGGTATCATCCCTGCTGGGTGGTTTGAACTACATCGCCACAATCCTCAACATGCGTACCAAGGGTATGAGTATGACCCGCATGCCATTGACCATCTGGGCGTTCTTCTTTACAGCGGTACTGGGTGTGTTATCGTTCCCCGTACTGTTCTCCGGATTCATTCTTTTGATTTTCGACCGTCACTTCGGTACAAGCTTCTACCTGAGTGATATCTATATTAACGGGCAGGCCTTGCCGAACGAAGGTGGTAGTGCGATTCTCTATCAGCACCTGTTCTGGTTCCTGGGTCACCCTGAAGTGTACATCATTCTGTTGCCGGCCATGGGTATGGTGAGCGAGATTCTTTCGGTGAACAGCCGCAAACCTATTTTCGGTTACATGGCCATGGTGGGTTCACTGTTTGCCATTGCCATCCTGGCGTTCCTGGTTTGGGCACACCATATGTTTGTAACCGGACTGAACCCCTTCCTGGGTGCCTTCTTCGTACTGCTCACCCTGCTGATCGCGGTGCCTTCGGCGATCAAGGTGTTCAACTGGCTGACCACCATCTGGCGCGGAAGTCTCCGTTTCACACCGGGTATGATGTTTGCACTGGGCTTTGTGAGCCTTTTTATCTCCGGTGGTCTGACCGGTATCTTCCTCGGTAACTCTGCATTGGATATTCACCTGCATGATACGTATTTTGTAATTGCTCACTTCCATATTGTAATGGGTGTGGCCTCCATGTTCGGTATGTTTGCCGGTATCTATCACTGGTACCCCAAAATGTATGGCCGCTACATGAACAATACACTGGGCTACGTACACTTCTGGGTAACTATGATTGGTGCATACCTTATTTTCTGGCCCATGCACTACGAAGGTCTGGCCGGTATGCCCCGCCGTTATTACAAGTACGATATCTGGGAATCATTCAAACACTTTGGCACACTGAATCAGATGATCAGTATCGTGGCCATCCTGGTATTCCTTGTACAGATTCTGTTCCTCTTTAATTTCTTCTACAGTATCTGGAAAGGAAGAAAAGTAACAACGAAAAACCCATGGGGTGCCACTACCCTGGAATGGACAACCCCCATCAACCCCGGACACGGGAACTGGGAAGGTGAAATTCCGGAAGTACACCGCTGGGCGTATGACTATGCAAAAGACGGTAAGGAGTATATAGCGCAAACCACCCCGGTGGCTGCCGATGAAAGCAAGCATTGATCACCGCCGTAAGTGGAAGGAGGGCCCGGTCCAACCCGACGCAAACGGCGCCCAAACGAAAACGTGGAACAGGGAGTAACGAAACATACAAAACTGAAGGATTACGCACAACTGGTGAAGTTTACCCTCAGTTTTACCGTGGTGTTCAGCAGCGTGATTTCTTACATGCTGGCGCCCAATGTGGTGGAATATGACTGGTGGAGTATAGTTCTTTTACTGACCGGTGGCATGCTGGTAACAGGCAGTGCCAACGCGGTGAATCAGATAGCAGAAGTGGAAACCGATGCTATGATGAAACGCACCGCCAGCCGACCGGTGGCAGCAGGCCGCATGAGTGTGCAGGAAGCAACCGCTTTCGCCATCATTGCAGCGGTAGTTGGTTCTTTGATCTTATGGTCTTTCAGCTGGTACGCAGCGGTCCTCAGTCTGCTGAGTTTATTTATTTACGGGTTTGTCTACACCCCCATGAAGAAAGTGAACTCAACAGCAGTGCTCATCGGAGCTGTTCCCGGCGCTTTGCCCTGCCTTATTGGTTGGGCGGCTGCTTATAACGGGGAGGGCTTTTCGTGGACCGGTGGCTGGATCCTGTTTGCTATCCAGTTTTTATGGCAGTTCCCACATTTCTGGGCCATTGCCTGGGTGGCGCACGGCGATTACAGCAAGGCCGGCTTTAAGCTGCTGCCTTCAGAGAAAGGACCTACGAAGTTTACGGCGATTCAGACCATCATCTATTCATTACTGATGATACCGGTGGGTGTGTTGCCCTATGTGACCGAAATGAGTGGTGCAGTGAGTTTGTGGATTGTGACCCTGGCGAACTTTTTCATGGTGGTGCAATGCCTCCGGCTGTACCGCAACATGGATGTGAAAAGTGCCCGGCGGGTGATGTTCAGCAGTTATATTTATCTGCCCATCGTGCTGCTCGCACTGCTGGCCGATAAGATTGATAAAGTGATTTAAAGAATTTGATCTGGAATATGGAGCGGGTTATGAGTGAAAGAAATCAGAAAATGCACCCCCACAAGTTTACACTGTGGGTGGCCATAGGAAGTATCACGATGATGTTTGCCGGTTTTACCAGCGCTTACATCGTGAAGAGCAATATGGCGGGCTGGGTACCCGTGCAACTGCCCAGGATCTTTTATTTGTCCACTGTGCTGATACTGCTCAGCAGCGGCACCATTTACCTGGCACAGCAATCGTTCCGCAGCCGGCAGATGGCCCGTTACCGGTTACTCATCACCGTTACAGCGGTGCTGGGCCTCGCCTTTCTGGTGACTCAGTACCTGGGATTTTCCCAGCTGTGGCAGCAGAAAGTAACCTTGCAGGATAGTGTGGCAGGCGCCTTTTTTTACATCATTGCAGGAGTGCACGGGATGCATGTGCTGGGTGGAGTGATTGCTTTGATAGTGATTTTTGCACGGGCGTTCAGCAGTAAAACACGCTATTACAGCAGCACACCTGTGGAGGTTGTATCTGTATATTGGCATTTTGTAGATCTGTTATGGTTGTACCTGTTTGTATTTTTCTTACTGGTATCCTGAAACAGAACCCTTATAAACAATTTTGAACCTTAAACACGACTCAATGGCACAAACAGTACCGGCAAACACCAAATGGTGGGGTGGAGGAAAAAGCCCCTTCAATGTGGAGTATGGAAAGCTGATGATGTGGTATTTCCTCATGAGTGACGCGTTCACTTTCGGCGCCTTCCTTATTGCGTATGGAACCGTACGCTTTTCCAGCGTATCCTGGCCCGATCCCAACTTTGTATTCCAATCCCTTCCGTTCCTGGGCGATGGATACCCGCTTGTGTTTGTAAGTATCATGACCTTCATACTCATTGTGAGCTCTGTGACCATGGTACTGGCCGTGCACGAAGGCCACCTGGGTAACAAAAAAGGTGTGATCAAGTGGATGTTGTGGACCATTGTGGGTGGTTTGGCGTTCCTCGGTTGCCAGGCCTGGGAGTGGACACATCTGCACCATGAAGGTGCCTGGTGGGGCCGCAACCCGTTCCCCAATGCGGATGGAACTGTTGCCAGCACCAACTTCTCTAACTTCTTCTTTACCATTACCGGCTTCCACGGTTTCCACGTGTTCTCCGGGGTGGTAATCAATATCATCATCACCCTCATGACCTGGAGCGGTGTGTTTGAGCGCCGCGGCCATTACCTGATGATTGAAAAAGTGGGACTGTACTGGCACTTTGTAGACCTGGTATGGGTATTTGTATTCCTTTTCTTCTATCTTGTATAACCATTACTGAACACAAGCTGAAATAACTGAAAATATGGAGCATCAAACTTTTGGAGGCGAGGTAAGTATCCCGCACGAACACAACCCCGGAACCGTTAAAAAGATCATCCGCACCACGGTGATTCTTTCTGTGATCACGATTATCGAGCTGTTGCTGGGTTATTATATCTTTACCCTGCACAAAGCGCCCGATTACAGTCATACCTGGGTGCTCTTCCTGAAGGGGGTGATTATTATTCTGTCGCTGGCCAAGGCCTTCTACATTGTATCGGTGTTCATGCACCTCGGCGATGAAATCCGTAATCTGATTATGACGATTGTAGTGCCGCTGGCGCTGTTCATATGGTTCATCATTGCCTTTTTGTGGGATGGCAATTCCTGGAAGAACCTGCGCAATACTTATGCGCCCAAGGATCCTGTGAAGCATGAACAGGTGGCGGAACCGGCACATCATGGCGGACTGAAGTAAGAATTTTATAATTCCTGTTGACCGTCCCGGTTTTCCGTATTATGATGGAAATCGGGACGATCTTTTTAGTGACGAGATTGTTATACGTGTATGTTGAGTAAAAAAGCATTTTTTTCCTTATTGCTGGTGGTGGGTGTGCCGGTGGCCGCTTACTTCACGGTGAAGTACCTCAGCGAAGATGCGGTGGTGATGCCCAAGCGTTATTTTTTTGATTCAGTAACGGAAAAAACAGTCAAAGGCAAGCTGGTGCGGGATACGGCCTGGCACCGCATTTCCAATTTCCGTTTTGCCAACCAGTTGGGTTATACAGTGGAGGCCGATGCGCTGAAAGGAAAGATTCTCATTGTAGACTTTTTCTTCACCCGGTGTCCCAATCCCTGTCCCATACTCACCCGCAATATGAAGCGTATGCAGGACGCGTACCTCAAAAGTGATACGCTCCTTCATTTTATTTCGTTTACGGTGGATCCGGAAAGAGATAGTGTGGCAGCACTCAAGCGGTACGCCGATTCGTATAAAGTACGCCATAACAACTGGTGGATGCTCACCGGTCCCAAAAAGGAAATTTATGACCTGGCCTTTAACGAATTCAAGGCAGGCATCGTAGACGGGGGAGAAGTGGATACCGCCTTTCTGCACACCAACAAATTTTACCTGCTCGATAAAAACCGGGTGATCCGCGGCTGGTACGACGGAACCGATACGGCAGCGCTTACCCGTATGGCCCGTGACATCAGCCTGCTCATTCTGGAAAAAGATAAAACCAAAAAGCGGAACCTGTTCCGTAAGTAAAACCCATCATCATGGCAGCACATCAGCACAAACATCGCCGTCATCATCATCATTCACGTGGTGTGGTATTACCTGCCTCGCTGAAGAAAAACGACAAACTCGCTTACATCCTTATCATCACCGTATCCATCATTGTGTTTGCGGCAGTGGCCATATTGAGCAGGTTGCAGGTGGAGGTGAACCTGGGTTTCGATAAACATATTTTTGCCCGGCTGAATGCGCTTATCAATTCGTTTGTGGCGCTGTTGCTGCTCGGCGGTTTATGGGCGGCCAAGGACAAGCGCTTTGCCACGCATAAAAAACTGATGCTCTGGGCGATCGGTTTGTCGGTATTGTTCCTGGTTTCGTATATAGCACATCACTTGCTTGCCGGTGAAACGAAGTATGGTGGCTCGGGCCTTATCAGAGTGGTCTATTACTTCATTCTGTTCACACATATCCCGCTGGCGGGCATCATCCTGCCGTTCATTCTGTTCTCTGCCTACCGCGGACTTACCGCCGAATACGACAGGCACCGCAAGCTGGTGCGTTACACCTGGCCCCTGTGGCTCTATGTGGCCGTTACCGGGGTTGTAGTGTATCTGATGATCAGTCCGTATTACGTTTAAATCGGTAGCTATAACCCCGAGGTCGGTCCCCTCCACCAGGTTTCGCTGCCATCTGAACAGGACCAGGGTTTGTCCGAAAGCCTCCCTTCTTTGCATTATTAGCAGTAGCTATGACTCCTGTCATGGTTTCCCGCGGCCGGAGCTGTTATCTTTATTGCAGAAAACGTATTCATTTCTTTCACCATAAATTATTGTCTATGTCTGCAATTCAACACAACCGACATTTTCATCCACACATGAATGAGGCAACCCGGCAGGCATTGATTGTGCTTGCTTTCTTTGCTGTAATCGTGTTACTGACAATTTTGTTTTTCAACTGAGGTCTGAACAGAGCGGTTGACTTGTTCATGTATGATACCTGTGGGCGCAGTAGGGGCTGCGCCCATTTTTTATAAATTCATGCAAGCACTCCCCTGGTGTCAGGCTTTGCCGGAAAGACCCGTTGTGATGAATACTTTATGTCACTTGCAGACGGTGTGGCTTTTCAAAAAGAAATTTTGTACGGTAAAGAAAGAGGCATTTCTGTACTTTCACCATTCCATTCATCACCAGTAAAAACAACAACATGGCTCAACAGAGTTACGCCAATCACAGACAGATGGTACCTGGTTTTCACTATGTGGCATTCGCATTATGGCTTGCCATTTTTATCGGCTCGCTGGTTCATTTATTCCGTGCCACACCCGATAACCTGTATACAGCTGCACTGATCGTTGCCATGAGCATCTTAATCGTCATCGTTGCCTGGTATACACGTAGTTTTGCTTTAAAGGCGCAGGACCGGGCCATCAGGGCAGAAGAAAACTTACGGCATTTTGTTTTAACAGGGAAACCGCTCGACAGCCGGTTGCGGATGAGCCAGATCATTGCATTACGTTTTGCGTCCGATGAGGAATTTGTGGTGCTTGCCGGCAAAGCTGCCGATGAAAAACTGTCTGCCAACACGATCAAACAATCCATTAAAAACTGGAAAGCGGATTATTACAGGGTGTAGGAAGGGTATCCCTGTTTTTCATTATAAAGCTACTTCCTTTTCACAGGAAGTGGCTATGAACAACGGGCTGATTCGACACGGTGGTTGATTTGTTAAGTAGGACACCTGTGGTGCAGCACTTTTTTCCGAATCATTATTCCGCTACCAGTTAAACTGGATTCTTGCTTCAGAATCAGTTATATCTGTGAGTGGATCGTTAAGATGTTTACTTCAACTTAAACCGTAACCCCGCATAAATCATCCGTCCCGTAACCGGTCCCCATACCAGCGATGCATCGAAGTAAGGGCCAAAGGGATTTTCCCCTGCCACAATCACGTCCTGCTGGAAAAAGTTGGTGAGGTTTTCACCGCCCAGATACAATTCAACCGGGTATTTCTTCCCCACCACACGGCTCACCTGTGCATTCATCAGTACATAGGCGGGTGAACGGCCGGGCAGCTGGTACTGTGCCGGGTTACTACCGGTACCGGGTATGCGCTTGGGGCCAAGGTAGCTGGTGGTATGATCGAATTTCCATTTCTTCACCTCCCAGGCCAGGTTTAGAAAAGCACGGTGTGTAGCGGTGAAAGGACGCAGCAACAGTTGGTTGCCATACGTGGTCTTTACCTCGAAGTAGCGGTAGGCCATGCGCACATCGAACTTATTGGCCGGTTGCAGGTTGAGCTCGGCCTGGAAACTGTTGGAGTACGATTGTCCGTCGAGGTTATAGAAACGGATAGTACGGGCATCTTCCAGATCAGTTACCACCTGTTGCTGAAAATCGTTGCGGAAGAAGTCGATATTGAGTGAAGCCGTACGGTTAAGGAGGCGGAATTGCTGGTCGAAGCTGATGCCTTTGTTCCAGGCAATTTCGGGCAAGAGGCCGTAAGCGCCCCGTGGTTCGTTGCCGGTAATCTGCAAAGCACGGCTGCTGACGAAGATGCCGGTATTTTCGGCCAGGATGTTGGCGGTTCGCTGGCCACGTCCCGCACTCAGCCGCAGTACCGATCCTTTCACCGGCTCATAGCGCAGGTGTAAGCGGGGTGTGGCAAACCAGCCGTAGAGATTGTTATGGTCGATGCGCATACCTGCCACGAGTGTAAAGGCTTCTTTGGGTTCCCAGGTATATTCAAAGAAAGCGCCGCCTACGTTTTCGTTCCGCTTAAAGGCCAGCGCGTTAAATTGTTCCCGGTAGCGGTCGGCCACGAAACTGAGACCGGTGCGGAATTTATGCCGCGTATCACTGATGATGGATTGGTACAGCAGGTTACCATACAGATTCTGCTGCTGGCCCTCGTAGGTGGTGAGACCGAAATAAGAAGACTGCCGGTGCTGGAAGGCAGACAACTGCAGACCGATGCTTTTATATTTTTTAGCCGGGAATACGTAGCCGGTCTTGGAAAAAGCTTCGAACCGGTCTGTCGCCATGCCGAGACCGTAGTATGTGGTGGTGCCTTTGTGGTCAGCTGGATCAAATTCCACCCGGCCTCCGGTTTTACGGTCGGTCAGTCCTTTGATGCCAAACTGCACAATCCAGCCTTTACCATCTTCAAATTTCCAGCGGTGGATACCGCTCCAGAGGCTGCCCGTGGGCAGGTCGCGGTAACGGTCGCCATTGAAATCAATGGTGCGGTCGTTCAGAAAATCGCCATGCAGCAGTAACGAGGTGCCCCATTTTTTTCCCACCTGTTGCGAGAGGTTGAGGTTCACATCCGACTTGTTCATGTTGTTGCGGTACAGGTTGAGGTAGAGCTTTTCTTTTTCATCGGGTTTCTTCAGTTCCACATTAATCTGACCGGCCATACTTTCAAAGCCATTGGCCACGGAGCCGGTGCCTTTTGTAAGCTGGATGCTTTCGATCCAGGGACCTGCAATGGTGTTTAACCCCATCGGCGTGGCGATACCCCGCGGGCCCGGCAGGTTTTCCACCGTCAACTGGGTATAGTTACCACTTAGACCCAGCAGTTGTATTTGTTTAGAGCCGGTAACGGCATCGCTGTACGACACATCCACGGCCGGGTTGGTTTCAAAGCTTTCACTCAGGTTGCAGCAAGCGGCTTTGAACAATTCCTTTTCTGTCATCACCTGGGTACGGAGTGGGTTGCGGGCTGAAATATAGGTAGTGCGCTGACGGGCGGTTACCACCACTTCCCCTAACTGACCACCTTTTGCCAGGATGATCATCAGCTCTTCTTTCCGCAGAACGTTGATGGTATCGGCCTTATAGCCACTGTAACTGATCACCAGCCGGGAAGCAGCGTTTGCGGCCTGGATCCGGAACACCCCGTTTGTATCGCTCAGCACCGCATTGCTGCTGCCGAGCCATTGCACGGTGGCACCCAGCAATGGTATAAACTGTCCTTTACCGGTTTCCTCCAGCACCACGCCTTTTACATAGCTGCTGTCCGTATCGGTGTCTGCAGGGGTAGTGCGGTACAGGCAACACTCGGGCAGTGCCTGGTAAATGGCATCGTCGGCTTTTTTTCCGCCGGCATCATGTCCCACGGCTACGATGCGGTTCACCACTTTATCAAGGGTGGTAAGAGCTGGTTGAAACACCAGTTTGAGTTGTTGTGTTGACAGGTCCCATACGACGCTGCTGACACCCCGGCCCTGTGCGGCCGCTTCAATCCGGGTCTTGCACATACTGCAGGCGCCCGATACAGGAAGGAGAATGGTGCTGTCCTCTGCGCTGCCCTGGGCAGTTACAGGATGCGAATAAATAATACTGATGATGGATAATAATAAAATGTATTTCATATAATTTGATGAAGGTGAACAATGCGGTTTCCTTACCGGATGGGGCATTGTATTCATCAAATTCTGAAATGGCAGTGTAAGATGGTAAGCGGTGGCTCAGCAGGTGGAGAACTGTCGCATACAGCAGCCGTGTTGTATGCAGCAGGCACAACAGGATCTACGCCGAGTGAAATAAGAAACGTCGGAAGGGTAATGAGGCCGGGCTCCGGTGCTTCCGGCGGGGCAGCAGGAACACTGTCGTCCACATCCAGGTGTACAGAGCGGTCGGCGCAGCAGGGTCCATCTTTCATGCCGGTTCCGTGTTGGCAGGAAGCGGACTGTCGGGGTTTCCAGCTGATGGAATCAATCTTGCCACAGCAGTAATGCACGTTCAGCGTGTACCCCGAAGAAGCAAGGGTAAACACCAGCAGGATTACGATGGTAAGAAATTGTTTCACAGGACAAAGGTAGCTTGTTTTGCGGCAACGGTCAAGAGGGATGCTGCCATCAGTAGTACAGGCATACCAACCTGCAAGAAAAAAGGCAAACCCGTCAGAGCCTGCCTTTTCCGGCACAACAGGTTCGGGATTTTTTCCTACCTCGCTGCTGTTGAGCCTGCTTTCATAATTCTTTAAAATGCCGTTCCGGATTTGCTTTACATCACAACCATCAGGTTATTGTTCTGCTGTATCCATACCTGCTACAGTATGCTTTACAGTTACTGAGCAAACCGGCGTGTATTCTTTGAAAGCAAGTGGAAGATACAAATCCGCCTCTGTGCCAAACAATGATTTGCATCAGGAAGTTTCACACAAGGCAGTCATTGCGTACTGCTTTTTGCGGCCGGTAGCTTCGTGGAAACCAGTTGTCAACTTTTAATGCAGCGTCATGTATATTGAAATCAACGATACCACCACGTTCCGTGAAATCGAGGAAGTATTTGCAGCTTACTATCCCTGGTTGCGGCTTGCTTTCTACCGCACGGAACATCAACCGTTTGAAGCTTCTCCTGAGCAGGAGGCTCTATCACCCGGTCTGCGGGTGGGTGATTTCCGCAAAACCCACGTAACCGGCTTGCTGTATATTAATCCGCTGGAGCAGGTGCAGCAGCTGGAGAAAGAACTGCAGCAGCTGTTCAGCCTTCCGGCACAGGTATTATACAAGGAAAAGAATGCCTGGGTACAATCCACCGGAATGGATACGTTTACCCTGAAAGAGCTGAATGAACTTTCGAGAAACGCATCGGATGATGAATTGGTAAGAGACTATGAAGAGGGTTTTGAAGCTTCAGACGTAAAGCCTACAGCGTTGCTCTAGCAGTCCGGCCGGCCCACATCAACTATTCAGATTCCCTGATCCTGGTTTTTAAAAGGGCAGGGGTTCCTCTCCGTGGGCTTCCTGCGGGGGGAGGTTGGCGGCAGCGGCTCCTGCCGGTTGTACCCGCCAGGCTTTCACATCGGTATACCAGCGGCCGTTGTATTCCCGGCTTTCAACATCAAAGTCGATGGTGAGGCGGTTGCCCGGCTGCAGTTGCTGGGCATCAATTTTATCGCCCCAGATGGAGATGCATACTTTTTTGGGGAAGTTTCCTTCTGTTTCAAGGATAATGTCCTGTTTTTTCCAGGTGCCGTTCTTTCCTGTGCCTGTTTGCAGGGGCAGTACCTGGTGGAGCGTGCCGGTCAGTTGCATAAGCGGATATTTGGGTGAAGATACGGAGGAGGGGGAGTTTCAGCAGGAGGAATCCTGAAAAGAGGCCTCAGGAGGGAAGACGACCTCTTGGGGGCGGGAAAAAAATGGTCAAAGATTTCAGGAATCAACCGTATTCAGCTATATTTGCAGCCCCGAAACAGGAAAACAAGCCGGCTTCCACGGGGCGTTTTTCTGGTTCAGGATGGTGCGGTAGCTCAGTTGGTAGAGCAAAGGACTGAAAATCCTTGTGTCGCCGGTTCGATCCCGGCCCACACCACTTCAAAAAACAAGCCCTTGTAGGTTCATAACTTACAAGGGTTTTTTCTTGGGGTATACGGAAGGGTTAACTATATCAATATTTCCTTTTTAGGGCACCTGGTCTTACTCTTCATGATTCCACCATGCTCAAGGGCATCCACCGCCAGGTGTTTCCGGTGATTCTTTTATGGTTTCTGTTCAGTGATCACTTTCAGGATAACAAGAGGAATTCAACTGATTTATGAAAACCACGATTTTGAATGCGGATCTGAAGGAGGAGATGGGTAAGATTCAGGATGGATGGCCGGGAATTGAATGGAGGGGAAACGGTACCCTTTTGAATAGGCGAAACAAAAAGTCTGGTATTGGGGCTACTTTTTTCTGGCGATTTACAGCTCGGGCATACAAGCCTTACAACAATGAAGATTTACCTGGATTCTCTGACAGATGATGATATTATTGAAAGATCTAAGAGACTGGATTTATTTTGAGCGACTTAATTTTATAAAAGATTACGTTGTTATAGTAAAACTAAGATTTATTGAATAGCAGACTGTTAGATAAATTATTTCAGAATCGCCTCTGATTTAAATAGTTTGGCTTAAGCTATCTTTTTTTAGTTCACCTTATCCTTACAATGAAAGGCTAATTTAGTCGGTGCAATATTCTTTGATATTTTTGTATAATCTTACAAAACCAAGGTCAGCAGCTTTTCTATAATCTTCACATGCTTTGTCTTTTAATCCCTTTTCTTTATAACAGTTACCTCTCGTAAAAAGAATATATGCGTCCTTTGGATTGTATTTAAAAGCATTCGTTAAGTCGTTTATTGCTTCGTCAACGTTATCTTTCTTAAAGAAAAGATTTCCTCGAAACCTGTATGCACTTGCTAAACTAATTGAATCAAGTTTATTGCTTTGAATCGAGTTGTTTAAATCAGTCATTGCTCCAGTGAGGTCTCCTAAATATATTTTTTCGATGCCCCTGTAGCAAATTAGTGAAATGCTGTCAGGGAAGATATTGATTGCAGAATTTAAAACAACTAAAGCATCGTCATATCTATTCAAATTGTGCAGGACCATTTGTTTGCTAACGTATGCATCAAAATATTGAATGTTTAAGTCAATGGTTTTGTTGTAATAAGTTAGTGCTTTCTCATGGTATTCGGTTGCTTTATCTTTGTCATATTTATGTGTAATAAACTGATTGCCTGAATTAAAATAGCAAGAGCCTATATAAAAATTCACGGTGTCTGATTTGAATTTTCTAAGTGAAAGGCCTTCTAAAATTTTAATTGCCTCTTCATAATTGTCAGTTTTCGTGATGATATGTGCTTTAGTTATTTGAAAATCTAAATTTGAACTATCAAGTGCGATAGCCATTTCGATTTGAGAAGCTGCGTTTTTAATATCATCTTTTTTAAGAAATTCTTTTGCTTTTAGATAGTGCTCAATGGCTTTTTTCTTTTCTGATGTGCATGCTAAAAAAAGTGTTGCTGCAAAGGACAGTATAATATATAATCTCATCGTATTGTAGTTTCAAATTTGAATCTAATAATTTGCTTAGGTCGTCAATATCTACGCCGTCAAACAAAAGTTAATAATATATTGGGTTGTATTTCTCCGGAATATTAAAGCCTGCATTAAACATTCTCCTGGCCGGACGCACAAATTTTAATAAGCTGATTGATTAAAATTTGAATCCGGTTTATTTACGATTAAAAATAGTAATAATGACAATAATGTAGCCTCCATTACCCTAATTAACTAAATTAGTTGTACTGAAATTATTAAATGGGAAACGGAATTGAGTAAATGCTGTTGTTTCATAAATGTATTATTGATTTACTATAAAAATAAGGTCAATTATATAGCCAGGGATTGGTGAAGTGTTTAGGTGAACGTCCCCAAACAAAAGTTGTCTATGTGTCAGATAGTGTTTCGGTGTTAAAATTTAAATCTCTTGTT
>Ga0315902_10004102_pt1 | contig 21319 bp, 32 predicted proteins | sample LakEriMetagenome_9_FD_203523 | JGI IMG/M metagenome (GOLD analysis project Ga0315902, IMG submission 203523) | Freshwater fungal communities from buoy surface, Lake Erie, Ohio, United States - Buoy 12 MA117 | ecosystem: Environmental > Aquatic > Freshwater > Lake > Lake biofilm | place: USA... | reverse complement strand
ATAATTGCTTTTGATACCAAGCGAGAAGTTTGATTATAATACTTAAAAAATAAAAGTTATGATAACATGTATTGACGAGGCGTATGAGAACTACTTAAAAGGTGGTGATATTAAATGGTTAAAACAAGAGGAAGTTGATACTCCTATTGGTAAAATGAATATACCCATCCCCTACACAAAAGAAGAGTTCATCAACAAATGCAAAACTGATTCTGAATTCTCTGAAACATGGGGATTGAAAATTGAGGAAAGAGAGTTGAGTAAAAGTGAATTGAATATATTATATAATATAAGAAGGGGTGTGGGTAAAGTGGATACTAATTATAGTATTGGTACAGTTAAATCTAAAGATCCTAGTATCCCAACCAAACTAATCACAATAACATACAACAACGAAACAATAGAAAGTTATGAATAAAATAGAATTATTAGGATATTATGGTTCGGATTTAGTTCATGCCCAATCCGCATGGACATCTACATCACGAGATTTAACTGAAGAAAAAATCGGTAGAGTTGGTAAGTTACTAAAAATGCTCGCAAGTGAAGGACACCATACACCATTTGAAAAATCGTCTCTTCATTTTCTTGTTACAGTAGACCAGGCAACTCATATCCACTTACTCAAGCATCGCATTGGTGTTTCAATTAATGGGGAGAGTGCCCGTTACAAAGAACTAAAAGAAGATAAAACCTACATCCCAGATGATTGGTTTACACACGACAACTCAGCAGTAAGAGACTGGGCCAAGATACTAAAAGAAAATACCGATGATTGTAATAGATTGTATCATGAATGTTTAGAAGAACTCACACCCATATTAGGTAGAAAAAGAGCAAAAGAGAGTGCGAGGTTTTTCAAAACTATGAACTCTCAAATTAGTATGGATGTTATGTTTAATTGGCGCTCATTTTACCATTTCCAAAAATTAAGGAATAGTGAACACGCTCAACTGGAAGTTAGACAAGTTGCCCAAATGATGTTAGATGAAGTAAAAAATATAGAGGGTAATCCATTTAAATTAACTATTGAAGCATTTGAATTATCTTAAATCACACCCAATAATTAAAGCACCTTTATCAAATTGATACATATTTATTAGTATGATACGATTAATTGATTTATTGAAGGAAGAAATAATAAAAGAGGAATTAAAACAAAAACAAAAGATAGGTTATGGTAAAGACCACGTTGTGTATGATATGTTATCAGACCCTTCTAAAGTAATTAAAATTGCTTGGGGTAGTGATGGGAATAAATACGATCCCAATTCCAAATTAAAGCAAATTGAATTAGACCCTACCCATATTGAAGTTTTCAAAAAATACCCAGATTTATTTGCTAAAGTATATAAACACAATGATAGGTATGCTATAATAGAAAAATTAAATACTAAACCAATAATCTCAGACCAAACTGAAATATTTAATATATTATCTAAACTTGATATAGAAGATTTAGATTATTTTGATGAACATAATGCAATAGGAAGATTGTTTTGGTTATCTAAAAATAGAAAGGGGTTTTTTAATAATTTACTTATTGAAATTATTAAGAATGATTTATATAGTAAATCACCTAAACTTGAATTATATATTAATTTTATCAATAGAATATTAAAATCTAAATTAAACAAAGAAAAATCCAATTTAGATGTTATAGCTAATAACATTGGGTATGATAAAGAAGGTAGATTAAAATTATTAGATTTTTAACTAATAAAACAAAAAGATTATGACCATAAAACTTAATATAAAGAACAAACGTAGCAATACCAATCATACCCAACAATTAAAGCACCCTTATCAAATTGATACATATTTATAATAAAAGGATAAAACTATGAAAAAATCAGAATTACAACAAATTATTAGGGAAGAAGTTCGTAAATCATTAAATAATGCACCTTTTAGCCCCCAACCTGTATATGATAATTTTCTTGATGCTTATAGTAAAATGGAAAAATGGCTAACTAAAAATATAAGTACAAAACAATCTGTAGAAATAAAAAGAGCATTTAGTATTGGATTTGACAAACTACAAAATACACTATTAAAAAATAATCGTGATAATTTTAATTTATAAAAAATTCTCCATCAATTAAAGCACCCCTATCAAATTGATACATATTTATTAATATGGTAGCATTTCTTATTCTATTACTTATAATAATCCCTTTATCCGTTCGTTGGGTAAGAGGTACAGATTACCAAAAATTAGATTTGTTTGATGACGAAGATAAAAATATGGTATGATAAAATTAGTTGATTTACTAAGGGAAAACATAGAAAGCAATATTGTCAATGATGCCAAAACCTTATCTAAAGAAGATTTTTTAGAAAAATATTCTGCTGAATTTAAAAAATTTGGCACTTATGAACCTCATGGTTATATTTCAATAAACAATAACCAACCCTACATTAGATTAAATGATAAAACCATAGAAGTAACCCCATCAGAATACGATAATTGGAGTGAATTAAAACTTAAACAAGAATACGATACTAGCAAATCCGTACTACTAAAATACACAGCCGAGTATGATGATGCTCAAGTTGTAGACGGACACCACAGAGTAAAATACATAATAGACAAAGATATTAATGGAGAGTTAGGTTATGTTTTAGACGATGAATCATTAGAAAATTTTTGGAATACTTTCAATTAAATATAAAATGCCAACAACACTATACACTGAAACAGAAATAAAAACCATAGTTAAACAAGTAGCAGAACAAATTAAAGAGCATAAACACGAACAACCTCCTGTGTTGGTTTGTGTATTAAATGGTGCCTTTATATTTTTTGCCGATTTAGTTAGAGAAATAGGAGACTGCGAAATAGATTTTATTAGAGTAAAATCATACGAAGGGATTACCCAAGGTGACCTTAAAATTACAAAACCAGTTGAAATCTCTATTTGCGATAGAGATGTATTCATAGTAGACGACATATACGATTCCGGCAACACTATGAATTATATAATGAAAAAACTCGCAATTGAACGCCCCAAATCACTCACCCCAGTAACTTTATTTAAGCGTTATTCATCTGATACTCCTGAAAATTTAATTTTTGGGCATATGATTAAAGATGAAGCTTGGTTGTATGGGTATGGTTTAGATGGGGAAAACGGAATGTATCGAAACCTAAAAGAAATAAAAGGAACACACGTTGAAGTTGATTAGAATTTGGATTTCCAAATAAAGGTTATTATATTAAATCAAAATAAGTTATATGCAAGAAACAGAAAATACACGACGCAAACAATACCAAGATATTGAATGCGTGCCAATGGGATATGCTAATGGTGTTGCACCTGGTTTCCCATTTACAGACAGAGAAAAAGATAAAATGATTGAAGAAGCAGCCGAAGCATTCGGCCAGTTTCTTGATGCATTAAAATGCGATTGGAGAAACGATCCTAATTCAATGGAAACACCTCGTCGCGTTGCAAAAGCATATGTGAATGATTTGTGGAAAGGACGTTATAATAATTTTACCGAAATTACATCGTTCCCAAGTGATGGATACGATGGTATTATTATTGAACGTAATATTCAACTTACATCACTATGTTCACACCACCACCAAACAATCCGCGGTGTAGTACATATTGGTTATGTAGCTGGGGATGAAGGTAGAGTAATTGGGCTATCCAAACTAAACCGAATTGTAGAACATTTTGGACGTAGAGGTGCTATCCAAGAACAACTTACCGCAGCAATTCATCAAGCAGTAGATAAAGTTTGTGAGCATAACAAAGGTGTAATTGTAACTATAGTTGCTACACACAATTGTGTAAGTTGTAGAGGTATTAACCACCAAGGAGCTGCTATGGTAACTACTAAAGCCTCGGGTGTGTTTATGGATAATAATAACCTAGTACGCAAGGAATTTTTTGATTCGCTCAAAATTAATAACGGACATATTACAATTTAATATTTATGAAAGACAACAATTACGTACCATTTGTAAGCGAAGTTGAAGAGTTTAACGCTTTAATGAATAAACCTAACAACTATGAACCCACAATACCTGATAGAAAAGAATGGGAGTTTGTATACAACTTTGTTCTGGAAGAACTTGAGGAATATAAACAGGCATGTGAAAAAGGAGATATCGTTGAGATTTTGGACGCGCTGTGTGACATTGCTTACGTATCCCTTGGGAATGGAGTTATGCTTCATGGTCTTAAGGATAAAATTTGGCCCGCATATTTGGAAGTACAGGCGTCCAATTTATCAAAGGCTTGCAGTACTGAAGCAGAAGCACAAGAAACTGTTAAAGTCCGCTCCCAAGAACAAGGTACAGATTGCCATTACGAGCGAGTTGGTGACAAGTATGTGGTATATCGTAGCTATGATAAGAAAGTGATGAAGTCAATTAATTATTTTAAGCCTGATCTTAAAAAGTTCTTTTAATGAGTTATAAATCGTGCCACGCACAATATGTAAATCCTAATACTTATAAAATTCATTTGTGGGATGACGAAGGTTACAAGTCATTCTCTTGGAACTTTTATGCTTATGAAGAGTGTGATGATATAGATGCTAATAGAAATATTAGGGGATTGCGGCATGAAACTCTCCGTAAAGTAACCAAATGGGATAAAGAAAATCCTAAATTACATTTTCACGATATTAAACCATACCAGAGATTTCTAATTGATAAGTATGGTACTAATGACGAACCTTCAACAACCCACCGCGAAATATTTTTTGATATTGAGATTGAAATGGGAGGAGCATTAACTGAAGAATATATTAAAAATGCTCCTAAACCTGTTACCTCTATAGCTTGGTGGTATAAACAAAAAGACGAATGGGTTATTTTAATTTTAGATTCAAAGGGTGAATTAGAATATACACACGAAGGGAATAAAAAAATAATTCCACTAAAAACAGAACAAGAATTACTTATGAAGTTTTTAGAATACATTCGTACTATTAACCCCGATATTTTAGTAGGTTATAATAGTGATTATTTTGATATACCCTATCTTTATTTTAGAATGTGTAAAATATTTGATGCAGAGATAGCAGGTATGCTTTCACCTATTGGACTTGTTAGAGATGAATCTGAATGGAATGAGCACCGCTGGTTAGATATAGCAGGTTTAGAATCGCTTGATTACATGAAGCTACATAAAAAGTTTAGTTTTAAAGATGAACCATCATATAAACTTGATTTTTTAGGTAAAAAATATGTAAATATAGAAAAAGTTGAGTACGATGGTAGCTTAGATAGATTGTTTAAAGAGGATAAAAATAAATTTATTCAATATAACTTTCGTGACGTTGAAATCTTAAAAGCACTAGATGAGAAATTTCAATACCTCCCATTAACAAAAAATTTGGCCCATAAAGGTAAAATTAGATACTCAGATGTTTATAAGAATAGCTTTATACACGACGGGGCAATTTCAGCTTATCTATTATCACAAGGTATTATCCCACCTTCACGAGATAAAAATCCTATAACTAAAAAGAATTATGCAGGTGGATATTTATTTTGTCCTAAAGCTGGTTTATACAAGTATATGTTTGATGAGGATTTAACTTCGTTGTATCCTTCAATTATAATGTCTTTAAATATTGGCAAAGAAACATTAGTAGGTAGAATTATTATACCTGATGAAAAAGTTATAGTTGAAGGTAAAGAGATATTTAATTGTCGATACGGGTTAAATGATTTAAAACAAATGGATAGTGAGTTAATTTTAACTATTCAAAATGCAAAACGTAAAAGCACTCAAATTAAAGTAAAAGATATTATCGATTTGATTGAAAGCGAAAACTTAGCAATTTCAGCAAACGGAGTAATGTATAGAACTGATTTTGATTCAGTATTGAAAACAATTCTATCAAAATGGTTTGATGAGAGGGTTATTTATAAAAATAAAATGAAACAAGCTTATAAAGCAGGAAATAAAGCAGATGGAGAAAAATATCATTTAATGCAACATACTATGAAAATCTTACTAAATTCATTGTATGGCGCTACCGCTTTGGGTTCATTTAGATACGGAAATGTAGTACTAAGTGAAAGTATAACTTTAAGTGGGCAACGTATTATTCAAGAATCAGCTTTATTTGCAAACACCCATATGAATCAAGTATTAAAAGGAGAAACAACATTATGATAGCAAAACAATCAATTAGAAGTGGAACTACTATTTACTGCAATGGTAAAAAAGTAGATAAAGACGAAGTTATTAGCTTAACTAGTGACTTTTCGGAACGTCAAGAAAACTTATTTAGAAAAATGTTAACCCAAGGTGGAACCCTTACTATTAAAGGTATGGTATTTGAAATATCAGTAGTTGAGCCTTTATACGATAGTAAAGGTGACATTGCAACTTCATATGTAAGCCCGTTTAAAAATTGTGACGACGAATATTATGAGGAAGAAAATAACGAAACCGAAGAGAACGATTGACCTACACGGAATCCCCCACTCTAATGTAAAACAAGTATTAGAGGATTTTTATCTATGGAAAGGTAAAGGAATAGAAGAATCTGTTATTATAACAGGAAAATCAACAGAAATGCAAAAATTAGTATTTGAATTTTTAGATGCACATGATTTTAAGTATATTGTGTGGGGTGATAATCCAGGCCAAATAAATGTAACATTATGATACAATTAGAAAATACTCCTTGGTTTATATGTAAAAAGGACGATACTAATTTTTGTGCGTATGTTGATACAGACTCAAATTATTATAATGCCGAACCTCTACTTAAACATTTATATCCTAACTTTAATGAAATGGATGAAGATGAAAAAGATACTAAATTAGAGGAAATAGCACTTAAATATCAAGATTTAATTACAAATCACTATACTCAAATGTCTACGGATGTATTTAACGTCCCTGTACATCGATTCGAAATGAAAACTGAATGTATAATTCGTTCAGCATACTTTAGAGCCACTAGAAGATATGCTCAGTGGATTACTAAAAAGGAAGGTGTAGTTAAAAACGAATTAGATATTAAAGGATTAGAGTTTATGAAAGCTAACTTTCCCCCTATATTTGGAAAGTTCTTTAATTCAATTTTAGAAAAAACACTTAAAGGAGCGAGCCAAAATGAAATTGATGATTTGGTTCTTAAATTTAGGGAACATATAATGTCCAAAGATGTTGATATTGCTATATTAGGTAATCCTACAGCTGTAAAAACATTAGACGATTATGTGGTTAAAGATAGAGGTAAACCCGTTTTATCTTCGATGTTTACCGCTATTGCTCCTAAAGCACCCGCTCCTGTTAAAGCTGCTATTAGGTATAATGATTTATTAACCTTTTGGAAATTAGATAAACAACACTCAAGAATAGTTCAAGGTGATAAAATTAAATGGATTTATTTAAAAGATAATCCTTATAGAATTGATGCACTTGCGTTTTTAGACTTTGATATGCCCGAAAAGATACTTACATTATTGAATCAATATGCTGACAAACACAAATCATTTGAATCTATATTAGAAAGTAAACTTGAGGGATTTTATAGTGATATGGGTTGGAGCTTAAATTTGAACCCTTACCGAAACATGTTTTTTGAATTTTAACTATGATAAGCAAAAATAACCTACAAAAAATTATATCAAAATATAACCTAGGAGGATTAGTTGAATCCGTAAAATGGGTTATTAAAGATAAATCTTTACACATTATATTTAATACCCCTAATAAAGCTATGATAGGTGAAATTGAATATACTGGTATTGATTTACCTGATTCTGAAATTGCTATTTACGATACTAGTCAACTTGATAAATTAATTTCAATTACAACTGGAGAATTAAATCTTAATGTTGTAGAACATAGATTAATTGTAGAGGATATGAATTATACTCTAAGCTACCCTTTAGCAGATTCACTACTAATCCAGACCCCTAAACAAGTAAACGAATCAAATGGTTATCATATTGAATGTGCTTTAGAAACCGAGCATTTATCTAATATAATTAAAGCTAAAAATGCTTTAGCGAGTGATCATTTGATATTTACCATTACTAAAAACTTCGATGGGGATAATGTATTAACAATAATATTTGGTAATAACGAAAGTTATACGAATAAAATCGAATATATGATTGCTAATAGCAACATAGACACTAGTGTAAACCCTATGTTTAATTTGCCGTTTGATTCTGAAGCAATTAAAGTAGTTATGGCTAACAATAAAGATGCAGATGATATTACTATGAAATTAAATACTAATGGTTTACTTAAATTAGAATTTGAAGGGGAAAACTGGAAGAGCAAATATTTCTTTGTTAGAAAAGCCGAATAAACTTGGATATTTTCCATTTATTTCGTATATTTATAGTATAAAACCCTTAAGTTGCAATTTAAAAAAATAAAAAGTTATGGCAAGAAAGAAAGACCAACAGTATACTAAGTATCTTAAAGACCCTGTACTAGAACCTTACTTTATTCAGTTAGAGGAAAGTTGTTATACAGTTCATAAAAATGTTATAGCTGAGAGTAAAAAGGAGTATTCACAAAAAATAGGCCATTATAAATCTCTCTCTACAGCATTAAGTAAAATAGCTGAAGATACTGCTAAAAACCAAAGTTATGATTCAATAAAAGGATTTATGAATGAGTATGAAACAATTATTAACAATTTAAACCAAGCTTACAACGTATGAACTTAGAAGCAATTTTCAATGCTGTAATTGTACAGCCAATTGAACTAGAAGAAACAACATATGGCAACATTGTTGTGCCCGATTTAGGGAATGAAAAAAATAAAACAGGTAAAGTAATATCTGTAGGGCCCGGTATGCAATCCGTTACTGGAGAATTTCTTAAAACTGTATTAAAAGCAGACGATGTAGTTGTACTACCAACTATGGGTTTTACTAAATTTGAATACAAAGGAGAAGAATATTGGATTGGAAGAGAAAATGACATTTTAGCTAAAATAAACAATTAATTATGAGTAAAGTTATAGAATTTGGAGCAGACGCAAGGAAACAACTTGTTGATGGAATTGATAAGTTGTCTAAAGCAGTTACAGCAACCCTAGGCCCTAATGGAAGAAATGTTGTAATTGTAAACGATCAAGGGCAAGTACAAAGTACTAAAGATGGAGTTACTGTTGCTAAAAACATTACACTAAAAGATAATGTTGAAGAGGTAGGTGTTAAAATGGTAAAACAAGCTGCTATTAAAACTGCTAATATAGCAGGAGACGGAACTACAACCTCAACACTATTGGCTAGTGAAATGGTAAAGGCCGGTTTAAAACACCTTAACAATGGCGCCAACGCAGTTGAAATTAAACGTGGCATAGATGCTGCTGTTAAACAAGTAGTTGATAATTTAAAATGGAATATTAAAGAAAGTATTTCAAATGAAGAACAACTTGAACAAGTTGCAACCATTTCAGCTAATAATGATATTGAAGTAGGTAAATTAATAGCCGAAGCCTTAAACAAAGTAGGTAGAGACGGTGTAGTTACAATTGAAGAATCTAATACAGGCGAAACATATCTCGAGACAGTAGAAGGTATGCAGTTTGATAGAGGTTATAAATCACACTATTTTGTAACTGACAATTCTACAATGACTACCCATTTAGAAGATCCACTTATTTTAATTGCTGATAAACGTTTTACCCAAATAAAGGAATTATTACCTATTTTAGAGGGGGTATCTGCCCAAAACAAACCATTGTTAATTATAGCAGAAGATATAGATGGTGAGGCACTTGCCACACTTATTGTAAATAAAATTAGGGGTACTATTAGAGTAGCTGCGGTCAAGGCCCCTGATTTTGGTGATCGCAGAAAATTAATTTTAGAGGATATCGCTATTTTGACTGGGGGGCAAGTATTTAGTACCGATAAGGGAATGAAACTCGACAAATTCAGTTGGGATTGGTTTGGTAGCTCTCGTAGTGTAACAATAACAAAAGATGAAACAACAATTATCGACGGAAGAGGAAAGTCTGGGCCAATACAAGCACGTATTGAAGAACTTCAACAACAAATCGAAAAAGCAAAAACCCCTTTCGAGCAAGAAAAATTTCAAGAAAGACTCGCTAAATTCTCGGGAGGCGTAGCCATTGTTCACGTTGGTGGAAACACTGAAGCTGAAATTAAGGAACGCAAAGACCGAGTAGAAGATGCTTTGTATGCTACAAAAGCTGCTATTGAAGAAGGTATTGTAGCTGGGGGTGGTATTGCTTTATTATGTGCTAAAGAGGCAATTACTAAAACTAGAGAAGAATTAGACAGTAGTGTTTATATTGGAAAAAACATTGTTTATGATGCTTGTTCTAAACCATTTACAACTATTCTAACTAATGCTGGTTACACAGAAGCTGAATGTTATGGCATCTTAAACCAACTAGATGTTACTCAAGTATGGGATGGTTTTAACCTTAAAACTGAAACTATTGTTAACATGAAAGAAGCAGGAATTATTGATCCAGCTAAAGTAACTCGTGTTGCTCTAGAAAATGCAGCTTCAGTAGCAGGTACTATTCTATTAACTGAATGTGTAGTAGTAGATGATCCTAAAGATGAAAAGAAAGACGATTCTAGTAGTCTAATGGGAGGGATGTACTAATGGATACACAACAAGTTGAAAAACTAGTTGAAATTGCTCACCGAGTTAAGGGTAAAGGAGATACTTGGACATTATTAACTAATAACCAAGTATACTCCTCCTTAACAGAGGTATTAAACGCATATTACGTTTCAGCAGCTTATAAACCTATAGCATTTAGGCTTGAACCTATGAATGGAATTTGTTATATTATAACAACCCAAGAAATAGAAATACCTAAACCACAACCTAAAAAATTCGATTTGTATGGAGATTTTGAATAGAGAACATACATTACTAGTTGAAAAATATCGTTCTAAAACACTAGATGAGTATGTAGGTAATGAACATATTAAAGCTACTATTAAAAAATATCTAGAACAAAATGATATTCAAAACTTTCTATTTTACGGTGGTGCGGGCTGTGGCAAAACTACTCTTGCTAAGCTTATTGTTAATAACTTGGACTGTGACTATCTTTACATCAATAGTAGTGATGAACGTGGTATTGATACTATTAGGGATAAAGTATCTGGTTTCGCTAGTACAGCCTCTTTCAAACCATTAAAGGTAGTTATATTAGACGAAGCAGATTTTATTACAATTCAAGGGCAAGCAGCGTTACGTAATGTAATTGAGACCTATTCGCGTACTACACGCTTTATACTTACCTGTAATTACATTGAACGTATTATAGACCCAATTCAATCTCGTTGTCAGGTACTAAAGATTGAGCCACCATCTAAAAAAGATATAGCAAAGCATTTAGCTAAAATATTAGATACAGAAAATACAATTTATACTGTTGATGATATTAAAACAGTAGTAAATCATTATTACCCGGATTTACGTAAAATGCTTAATACGCTTCAATTATCTACTCATGAAAGTGAAATTAAACTAGACCCATCAGTATTAGTATCGTCTAATTATACAGCTGCGGTGATTGAAGAACTAAAACAATCTAAACCTGATTGGAAAGCTATTAGACAAATTATATCAGATTCAGGTGTAAATGATTTTGAAGAATTATTTAGACATTTATATGATAATGCTTCGGTTTATGCCCCTAATAGAGAGGGTAGTGTAGCAATTTATATTAACGAACATTCCTATCAAGCCAATTTTCGTATAGACAAAGAAATAAATGCTATGAGTTTAATATCTAAATTAATTGATATAAAATGAAACTGTTAGCCACACACCCGATTAAAAAAATGGATTTAGGTTTTCACGGGAACCTATTTGGAGGTAAACTATTATCTTGGGTAGATGCTGCTGTAGCTGCTTATGCTATGGAGGTATGCCATTCCAAAAATATGGTTACAATAACTATTGATAAATGTATCTTTAAAAAATCCGCTAAAGAAGGCTCATTACTTAAAATATATTGTGAATTAAACGATATAGGAAACACATCAGCTACATTTGATGTTGAAGTTAGATCATATAATGTGTTTAAAGAAGAAGAGGCTATTATATTAACTACATCTATGACCTTTGTCAGGATAGACGATGAAGGCGGACCCATACCAATCTCAGAACAAGTTAAACGAAAATTTAATGAATCTAGGGCAACTGATAGAGGCAAATAATAATTACTATCAACTATATAGAACAATAAAAGAACCAAAAACATTACCCAGTGAAATGGTTAATGAATTAAAAGACCTTTGGTTATGTTCTCATACGTTTAGAAAAGATGGTATGTTATATTTCTGTCGAGAAGTACAAACAATTGAATATGAACAAATAAATTAAAATAAAATGAATAAACAACCACAACAACAACTTAACATTGACATTAAAACTACAACCCCCATTAAATCACCTGAAGGTAATATGGTGTTTCAAGAGGGTGTTATTTTGCGAAAAGTATCCAAATTTATTGCGGGTACTGCTGAAGACGGTGTTATCCCCGTACCTATATTTTTTGATGTTAAAACCGGTAAAGTACTAATTGAGTTATTGCCCAAGGAACTTAGAGAAGAATTCCAAGAGTTATATGACAAAGAAGACGCAACAAAATAAGTCATTTACTATATTTGATTGGTTGAAGGAGATTACATATACTAAATCTCCTTCCTCTAAATTCAGTAATGAGGAATGGGAATCATTTAATCCATATATGATATCTCGTTTTTTGAGTATGTCAAAAGATTATATTGAACTAGTAAATTATGTTCAAAATATTCCATATACTGAAAAGGAAAAGTATTATAAAATATATTGTGAATTAATTCCTAAAAAGCAATTCTTTCAAAAATATATTAAAACAACTAAAAAAAGCCCATCAAAAGATATAGTAGAACAAATTAGTAAATACTATGAATGTTCCCTTGGAGAAGCAGAAGAATATACTTATATTCTAGGAAATAAGGGCATACAAGAAATTTTAAATAAATTAGGATATGAGTCAAAATAAAACTAGAGAAATAGAAGTAACAGATTCTATTGTAGATACAGTTATAGATAAATTCGTTACTAGAGCTAAATTTGGTAAAAACAAATACGGAACTGATTTAGATAGAACTGATTTATCAGTAGTAGACTGGATTACCCATGTCCAGGAGGAACTTCACGATAGCATTCTATATCTAGAAAAATTAAAACAAACCCTTAGTGGCAAATAAAATACCACAAATAGTAAAAGAGGTTAAAAAATTTGTTCCTGCTAGCCTTAATCATGCTTACCAAAAACAAATTTCATTTAGCCAATTTTCCACATTCCAACAATGCCCACACAAATGGGCGTTAATGTATAGGGATGGGCACTATCAATCTGAGGTATCCATCCATATGACATTTGGAACTTCAATGCACGAAGCTATACAACATTATTTAGATGTGATGTATAATAAAAGTATGGCTGAAGCAGATAGAATTAATCTAGAAGAATATTTTGAAAATAGATTAAGGGAAAATTATAAAAAAGATTATGAGCAAAACAAAAAACAGCATTTTTCTAGTTCATTAGAATTAAGAGAGTTTTTTGAAGATGGGAAAGCTATTTTAGAATGGTTTAAAAAGAAGAAAAAAGGATATTTTAGTAAACGTAATTGGTGGTTAGCAGGTATAGAAGTTCCTATTTTAATTGCGTTTAATTCCGCTTATAAAAACATACTATACAAGGGGTATATAGACATTGTAATGTACAATGAACTTTCAAATAAAATAAAAATAATCGATATTAAAACGTCTACTAGAGGTTGGAAGGATAAAGAAAAAGCAGACGAGGTAAAAATGATGCAATTGATTTTATATAAAAAATTCTTTGCTGAACAATTCAATTTTCCAATAGATGATATTGAAATAGAATATTTTATTGTAAAACGTAAAATTCATAACCACCCCGATTACCCTAATAATAGAATACAAACCTATGCTCCGGCTGCAGGTAAAATAAAACTTAATAAAGCAGTTAATGCTATAAACGAGTTTCTTGAAAAAACTATGAATAAAGATGGGACACGTAAAATTGATCCTATGATTAAAACTCCTAATAAAAATTGTACTTATTGCCCTTTTAATAACTCGAAAGAGCTTTGTGATAAAGATACATTTTCCTAAAAATGTGATATATTTATATACAACAAGTATACAATTAAAAAATTAATGTTATGAGTAAAAAAGATATGACACTAACAAGTGTAAAAATTCAAAGTGAAATGTTTGAAGAATTTAAAGTTTCATGTGTAAGGTATAAATTTTCACTACAAAAACTTGCCGATCGAGCAATTCATTTGTACCTTACCGATGATAGTTTCCGAAAAACTATTCACAACCACAACGTTTTAGAAACAAAATAATTTATGAAAGAAGGTTACATTCCAAAAGAACAAAGAAAAAAAATCCTATTAATGTGTGATGACATTAGAATGCCATCAGGAATAGGTACAATAGGCAAAGAATTAATATTAGGTACTTGCCACAGATACAATTGGGTAAATGTCGGCGGTGCTATCAATCACCCTGACCAAGGCAAACGTTTTGATTTAAGCCAGGACACTAACCAAAGTGCAGGTATCGATGATTCAAATGTTGTACTTTATCCTATAAATGGGTATGGTGACCCATTTTTAGTACAGCAATTATTAGAAATTGAAAAACCAGATGCTATATTTTTGATAACTGACCCAAGATACTGGATTTGGTTATTTCAAATAGAAAATGAAATTAGAAAACATATTCCAATAGTTTACTTAAATATTTGGGATGATTACCCTGCCCCCATGTATAACCAAACATTTTACGAATCATGTGATGCTTTGTTTGGTATCTCAAAGCAAACTATAAATATTAACAAGCTTGTATTAGGCGATAAAGCTAAAAACAAAATTATAAAGTATGTTCCTCATGGATTAAATACTAAAATATTTTTCCCTATTGAAAATAAAGAACAGGATAAAGCATTTGTTGAGTTTAGGAACCAAGTATTTAACGGTAAGAAATATGAGTTTGTTTTGTTCTTTAACTCTAGAAATATTCGCCGTAAACAAATTCCTGATACAATTTTAGCATTCAAACAATTTATGTCCGGCCTTAGTAAAGGGCAAGCAGATAAATGCGCTATGCTTTTACATACAGCTGCAGTAGATGAAAACGGAACAGATTTAATAGCAGTAATTGAAACTTTATGCCCTGAAATTAAAGATAAGTTTTATATCACAAATAGGATGTTTGGGCCTAATGAAATGAATTATCTGTACAATATGACAGATGCTCAAATTTTATTAACATCAAACGAAGGGTGGGGACTATCATTAACTGAAGCATTACTAGTAGGTAATCCTATTATAGCTAATGTAACCGGGGGTATGCAAGACCAAATGCGTTTTGAATTTGAGGATGGTACTTGGATTGATTTTGATGCTGATTTTCCTTCCAACCATAGAGGAACTTATAAAAAGCACGGTGAATGGGCCTTTCCAGTCTATCCAACAAATCGTTCAATTCAAGGTTCCCCACTAACCCCTTATATTTTTGATGATAGATGTAATTGGGAAGATGCAGCTGAACAGATTAAAAATGTATATAACTTAAGTGCTGAAGAGCGTAAGGCTAAGGGCATGAAAGGTAGAGAGTGGGCTTTGGGTGATGAAGCAGGGTTTACTCAAGAACATCAAGCAGATAGAATTATAGAAGGATTAAATAAATTATTTGCTGCTTGGAAGCCAAGAGAGCCGTACGAATTTATAAATGCTAATCAATATAAAAAACCAGTTTTAAATCACAATTTAATATACTAATATGAGTAAAAATACGTTTTATATAAGTTGCCCAATCGATACATACAGTGGATATGGGGCACGTTCTAGAGATTTAGTTAAAGCAATTATAGAATTAGATAAGTACGATGTTAAAATTATACCGCAACGTTGGGGTGGTACTCCTTGGGGATTTATTAAAGGTAACTCCGAATGGGAATTTTTAACCAAATATTTTTATAGACAACCCCAACTTCATGAACAGCCTGATATTTGGATGCAGATTACTATACCAAATGAATTTCAACCAGTTGGTAAATATAACATTGGGGTAACTGCAGGTATGGAAACCACTCATGCCCGGGGAGAATGGATTGAAGGAATAAATAGAATGAATTTAACATTAGTATCATCTAATCACTCTAAACAATCATTCCTAAACTCAGTATATCAAAAGCAAGACAATGGCCAAATAGTAGGAGAAATTAAAGTAGAAAAGCCAATAGAAGTATTATTTGAAGGTGTAAGCCTAGATATTTACAAGCTATTAGAAACATATACTAAGAATGATTTATTTAAATCTATAGATTCTATACCTGAATCATTTGCTTATTTATATGTTGGCCATTGGTTGCAGGGTGATATTGGGGAAGATAGAAAAAATACTGGATTATTAATTAAAGCTTTTTATGAGACATTTAAAAACAAAGCTAATAAACCTGCTTTAATATTAAAAACTAGTGGAGCAGGATGTTCTTATGTAGACCGAGAAAATATTTTAAGTAAAATAGAACAAATTAAAAATACAGTAGGTTCTAAAAATTTACCTAATGTTTATTTATTACACGGTGAATTTAAGGATGAAGAAATAAATGAATTATATAGTCATCCTAAAGTAAAAGCTATGGTTAATTTAACTAAAGGTGAAGGGTTTGGGCGTCCATTACTTGAATTTACCCAATGTAAAAAACCAATTATAACAACTGCTTGGAGTGGCCATACTGATTTTCTTGATCCCCAAATGTCTATTTTATTAGGGGGCCAATTAACTCAAGTTCACCCAAGTGCAGCTAACGATTGGATAATTAGAGAGAGCCAATGGTTTTCGCCTGATTATGGTCAGATTGGCCATTACCTTAAGGATGTTTTTGAGAATTATAAAAAGTATACCGACGGTGCAAAGCGTCAAGCTTACAAATGTAAGACCGACTTCAGTTGGGGTAAGATGAAAGAAAAAGTAGATCAGTTATTTGAATTTTATATTCCGGAACTACCAAAGAGAGTTCAACTACAACTACCTAAATTAAAGAAAATTGAGCTCCCTAAACTTAAAAAAATAGAAACAAATGGATAATTTACAAATTTGTAGTAGATGTGGTAGTGATGCGGCATATGTTCAAGAAATAAACGACCAAATTAAACTATACTATTGTATGGGGTGTGGATTTCAAGCTAATACCATAATGACTCATGACTCAGAATTTTTAAAAGAACAAATGGAAATTTTACCTGAATTATATAAGGAATTAATGGTTGAGGATGAAAATGGAACTATTTGGATGCCCTCAATGGTTAATATACCCTCCCAAGGTATGGTCTTTGCTGATGGTACTAATAAAAATAATTGGCAGTGGGCAGCTGTAAAAGCAATTCCAATGTCTGAAGAAGAAAAAGCTAAATTTAAGGCTAAAGGAAAAGATTATGAATGGAAAATGGATATGGAGACGCTAAAACATTATCCTGAACGTGAATATTTAGATGCTCTTTCGTATATTGGTGTATTACCTGAATAAACTATGAAAATAAGTTACGCTATAACAGTAAAAGATGAACTAAACGAATTACAACGTTTAGTTGATTTTCTTATAGATAAGAAAAGAACCGAAGATGAAATCGTAATTCTATACGATTCAAAGGGAGGAAGTAAAGCTGTAGAAGAATGGTTAAGAGCTAATTCTGTAGCAAGTCAGGAATATAGATGGTACAGTAGTAAATTTAATAATAATTTTGCTGATCATAAGAATTATCTAAATATGCTATGCACCGGTGATTATATCTTTCAGATTGATGCTGACGAAATTCCTCATGAAAACCTAATCGAAAAATTACCCTCTATTCTAGAACACAATTCATCAGTTGATTTATATGTTGTGCCTAGGGTTAATACAGTAACTAGCTTGACCCAAGAACATATTCAAAAGTGGGGGTGGAATATAAATGAAAACGGATGGGTGAATTGGCCTGATTACCAAACTCGTGTTTACAGAAAATCTCCTGAAATAAAGTGGGTAAATAAAGTGCATGAAAGACTTGGGGGGCATAAACAATTTGCGTATCTTCCTATAGAAGAGGATTGGGCATTGTATCATCCTAAAACGATTGAAAGGCAAGAAAAACAAAACAACTATTACGAAACATTATGAAAACAGCATTAGTACTAGGAGGTGGAGGTTTTATAGGAGGACACCTCGCTAAACGACTTAAAAATGAAAGTTTTTGGGTTCGTATAGTAGACATTAAACCAAAACATGAATATTGGAATCACGAAGATATCTGCGATGAATATATTTGTGGTGATTTACGAGACCCAAAGTTAGTAAGTAGAATAATGTTCTCTCCAAATCAACGTTCATTAGCTGATAAAGAACTATCATTTGATGAAGTATATCAATTAGCTGCAGATATGGGGGGAGCAGGATATATCTTTACAGGTGAGAACGATGCAAATGTAATGCACAACTCAGCCTTAATTAATTTAAATGTGACTCATGAAGCTGCTAAAAAATCAGTTAAACGAATATTTTACAGTTCATCAGCTTGTATGTACCCAGAACATAACCAGCTAGATCCAAGTAACCCAAATTGTGAAGAATCAAGTGCTTACCCAGCAAACCCAGATTCGGAGTATGGTTGGGAAAAATTATTTAGTGAACGTTTATTTTTAGCATTTAATCGCAATTATGGTTTAGATGCCCGTATTGCTCGTTTCCACAATATATTCGGTCCCTATGGTACTTGGACAGGTGGAAAAGAAAAAGCACCAGCAGCCATGTGCCGTAAAGCAGCTGAAACGCCAGATGGGGGTGAAATTGAAGTATGGGGTGATGGTCAACAAACTCGTTCATTTCTTTACATTGATGAATGTATAGAGGCGGTATTGAGGTTTATGCGGCGAGATGGATTTTTAGGCCCAGTTAATATTGGTTCAGAAGAAATGGTTACGATTAATCAACTTGCTCAAGCCGCTATTGATGCATCAGGTAAAAGAATTACCATTAAAAATATAGAGGGTGATGAATTCAAGCAAAAATATGGATTCAAATGTCCGGTTGGTGTTAGAGGCAGAAATTCAGATAATACATTATATAAAGAAAAAATGAAGTGGGAGCCAACTAAATCACTTTATGATGGAATTTTAGACACATATTATTGGATTAATAAGCAAATTATATGATATATAAAACACATTCCCAAGTCACAGTTGAAGGAATTAAAGGATTAACTTTTTTTGAATTATCCAAAAAATATAAATTTAACCATAATATATTTTTTGAAACAGGCACTCATCATGGAGATGGCATACTAAAAGCCCTAGACTTGGGCTTTAATAAAATTCTTTCAGTTGAAATAGATCAAACATATTTTTTAGAATGTTATGATAAATTTATTGATCAAATAATTGATGGTAAAGTACATTTATTTTTTGGTGACTCTAATGTATGGATGAACCATATGTTAAAATTAATAAAAGAACCAGCTTTATTTTGGTTAGATGGGCACCCCGATGGTATTGATGGAAATCCATTATGGGAAGAATTAGAATCTATAAAAAATCACCCCATAAAAAACCATACTATTCTTATTGATGATATTCCTATTTACTTTGATCCTAAACAAGTAGAAAGTAAATTGTTAGAAATAAATCCTAATTATACCTTTATATACGAAAATGCACTTAATGAGAATAATGGGAATGTATATGAAAATTATCAACTAGCAGCTTATATAAGTAAATAATATGCATAAAATAGTTCATAAACCTTGGGGTAAAGAAGAATGGTTAGCCCTTAATGAATTCTATTGTTATAAAAGAATTTACATTAATGCAGGGTATAAAACCAGCTACCAATACCATCAATTTAAACATGAAACTAATTATATAATTTCTGGTACTGCCGAGGTTTGGTTGGAAAATGGGGAAGGAGTTGTTGAGAAAAAAATTATGAAAGCTGGTGACTTTTTTGATGTTGCCCCTCCTAAAAAACATAGAGTAATTGCTATTACAGATATAATTCTCCAAGAAGTGTCTACCCCTCATGTAGACGATGTTATTAGAATTAACGATGAATTTAATAGAACCGATGGTAAAATAGAAGCAGAACATAAAACCCCAGCGGTACTTATTCTGGCAGCTGGAATAGGGAGTCGTTTAAAAAAATTAACCCAAAATATAAATAAAGCTTTACTTCCTATCAACAATAAAGCAATTATTTCCCATATTATTGATAAATTCCCCTCAGAATATGAATTTATAATTGCCTTAGGCTACAAAGGAGATTCTTTAAAAGAGTATTGTTTATTAACTCACCCAAACCATAAATTTACTTTTATTTCTATTAATGATATTAATAGCCCAAAATCAGGACCCGGGTATTCAGCTCTTCAATGTAAACAATATTTACAACGCCCTTTCTATTTTATTACTGCAGATTGTATTGTAGATTCTAAAATCCCCCATTTAGATGGAAATTGGTTAGGAGTTTACCCTACAGGATACCCAGAAAAGTATTCTACCGTTTATATAGATGATCAAGATTCTATTTTAGATTTTCTTAATAAAAACAATAATGGGTATGATAATGCATTTATTGGATTGGCAAGTATTTGGGATTTTGAAGTATTTTGGAATGAATTGGAAGCTAGTAATAAACAAAATGAGATAGTATCTGCGTTTGAAAATATTTCAAAATACCCTAATTTTAAAGTAAAACATTTAAAGTGGTTAGATACTGGGAATTTGGATGATTTAGATAAAACTAAAGAACATTTTGGAGATAATCCTTTATCTTTATATAAAGAAACAGATGAAATTACGTTTAAAGATAATAAATTTGTTAAATTTCATCCTAATAAAGAATTTATCCAAAATAAAACAAAACGTGCAAAAATTCTAAAACATTTTATTCCTGATAATTTTCAAAATACTCATTATTTTATTAGTTATGATTGGGAAAATGGAGAAACTTTATACCAACATGATAAATTAGAATATTTTCTTAAATTTTTAGATTTTTATAATAACATCTTAACTAAGCATTCTAAATTATCTGAATGTAGTAAAAATGAATTTGAAGATTTTTATATTAATAAAACAAATCAACGTAAAGATAAATTTTTAAAAAAGTTTGGAAATCAATATCTTGAACAAGAATATATTATAAATGGAGTAAAATACCCCTCTTTAAACAGTATATTAAATCAATCTAACTTTAGTTTTAATAATAAAATTGTTTATGATTTATTTCATGGAGATTTACA
>Ga0315902_10004101_pt1 | contig 21319 bp, 2 predicted proteins | sample LakEriMetagenome_9_FD_203523 | JGI IMG/M metagenome (GOLD analysis project Ga0315902, IMG submission 203523) | Freshwater fungal communities from buoy surface, Lake Erie, Ohio, United States - Buoy 12 MA117 | ecosystem: Environmental > Aquatic > Freshwater > Lake > Lake biofilm | place: USA... | reverse complement strand
TTGGAGCTGCACCACTGGATGTGGGAACTAGGTTGTCGTTAATTTTCTGTAACGCAACTTCCACAGAATCAAGGGGTTCGATGTCTGTGTTTGTTAAATATTCGCCATTATAGAGAATGCAAAGAGCATTCTCAAAAACAGCACATGTTGGGCAAATAGCAGCGGTTCTCATAGTGAGCAAAGTTAGTTAATATGTATTAATATTCAATGAGTTATAGAGAGAAATCTGACATAATATAGCTATCTATACTATCTGATTCCTGATTGAGATTGTACCTTGATTCCAAGGTCTTTAGCAAGGTCAGGAGAAAACATAGGAATGTATGCTTGACCTACATTTGTAATAGGGAAACTCTTCATTAGATACTTGATGGGGTGGGCTTTTTCAGCACGTTCCTCATCACCAAGAGTTATAGCAAACATTTCCTGTCCAAAGTTGGTCAGTAGCTTTCCGTAGTTATCTAATAGACGCATAGATGGGAAGAACCCTGTAGATATAAGTCCTTGGATACTAGTGGGATTGTAGAAGTACATAAGCTCATCTCTAAGCTTATCGGTGGCTCTAAGTAAAAACTTGTACTGGTTTCTTATAGCTGGATCTTCTTCATCATCTGGTTCAGCTGCTTTAAGACCAAAGAATAAAGCCATTAGAGTTAATAGGAACGTAGTGTCTAAAAGTTGGGACTTAATGTTTTGTCTAACAAGATCCATAAACTCAGCCTCAGTCATTACTAAGTCTTTACCTGTATCCTCTTTATATTCAGCCTTTTTCTTTTCAAAAAGCTGTCTCATGTAGTCAACACCCTTTTCATTACCTGCAAGAGCGTCTTTCATTCTTCCTATACTCTTAAGAACATCCTCTCCAACAATTCTAAATACCATTCTCATTCTACCCCATTCATAAGCATCTGATGCTACGTTGTATTTAAGATTACCAAAACGTACATCTGCTGGACGAGGAATCCAGTTTTTAAATACCATGAATGACTTACCGTATATATTAAGGTTGATGAGACGAATGTCATCTTCAGATAGATTACCCAGAGCATTCTTAGTAAGAGCCTGTGTCTTCCTTCTGAGATCAATGACACTTTCTGATTTCTGTTCCACACCAGGGATTACAAACTGATTGTTCTCTATCTTACCAAGCTTCATAACCCCTTTCTCCTCAATCAGTTGTTTCACTTCTGCCTCAAACTCCTCATCCAGTTTCTTTCTCTGTTCTGGTGTTACACTATATCTATTAGCATATTTTTCCTTGGCTCTTACAAATTCACGAGCGTTCACAAGCCCACTCCCCTCAACAATTGTGTTCTTTAAGAAGGAACGGAAGTTGGCTGTTTGAACAAGGAAGTCAGAGTTTCTCATAAGAACCATTAAGAACTCCTGTATATTTTCTTGACTCAACTTACTGAGAGACAAGTCTTTAGCAATCTCCCTATTGTAGTTTTCTGTAAGAGGAAGAAAGTATTGTAGGGCTGCAATAAACTTCTTACGGTCTTCACCACCTCTCATTTTACCAGCAGTGAGCCACAGTTCAGAGGATGTAAAGTCGTCCTTGGTAAAGTATTTACCAGAGTTGATAATTGATTGAGCAGTGCCACCAAACAAGTTGGATAGTGCAGAAAGAGGATTAAGTCCAAGACTAATCATCTGAAAGCTATTATTGACATTAGTGATTAACTTATTCAAACTCACTTGTCTGTCAGTCATATCATCATCAAATATCTTCACTCCCAAAGCCTTGTTAATCTTAACTCCCCATTTACCCACCTTACCTAAAAGCTGGTCAAAGGTTTGACTTTCCAAATACTTTTGTCCATATATAATACCCTTAACCATGTCCTCCAGAAGCTGGGTATTTTCTGTATTATCCTTTGTATACTCAAGCTTACCTTCTCTAGTGTAACGAGTTTTACCAAAATAGCTAGTGGCTATAGCCTTCTTATTTCTTTCAAGAGTGACAAGGGCTCTCACCTGTGCTTCAATCTGAGACATGTATTTATACTTGATAGCCATTTCATTATAAAGGGCCATCGTACGGAACAAGTCTCTACTAAGTTCTCCATCAATCTCTTTAGTAAAATAACGAGGAATCCTATCTATAGGTCTACCTGTTTGAGGATCAATCTTTCCAAATCCTACATCCCCCTCATCAACAGTGATGCTCCTAAGGAACTGTTCACCAAGTGTAACGTTACCACCAAAGATGAGTTTCTCTGTAACTCCCTTTCTTACGAAAGGAAGAAACACCCTGGCCTCAGCTTTTGATATATATCCCAGGTCTGCATATTCCTCATTCTTCTTTCTAATATAGTTATAGAACTCAAGAGCAGGAGCATTCTCAGGTTTGTTAAGAGTTTTCCATTCGGCAGACTCCCAAGTTTCCCTTTTTGGAAACTTCTTAATATCCTTGTATAGTAACCATCCTACAGATTCAGGTCCTGAGATGTCATACAACTCATCAGCTTTTATCTTTTGAAACTGAATGTTTCTACGAACAGCTGCATTAGCTTGTTCATTCTCAAGAGTTTCTTCTAACAGAATATTTTCAGGTTTATTTTCTATACGTTGGTATTCCTTCTCTCTTTCCTGTTCAAGGTATTCTCTGTATGCAGCAACATCTACATTATCTCTAATCCATTGATAATCTTTGTCTTGTGTCTTTTTCTTAAGTTCTTTATAAAACTCAGGACTAAACTCATCAATCAGTTCATTCTCATCCTTTTTAGCAATAATGTCAAAGTAGTTCTTAAGATTCAATCCTCTGCTTTGTGCCCACTTATCGTAAGCATCTTTTATTCTAGCTAGATTATTGGTCTCACCCACTGTGTCCATAGCCGCAAAACCCAAAGCCCTGTTAGCTTTTTTAAATAACACTTGTACAGATTTAAGCTGAATAGTGGACGTAGATGCAAACCATCTAGTAACTCCTTTAATCACCTTCTCAGGATTTAAAATCCCTTCTATCTTTTCACTACCAGCAATAATTTCATTGGTAAAGTTTTCTCCTACCTTTCTTAAATCTGATAAAAGACCTCTAGCCTCATCCACCGTCTTTTTTAAATCTTCCTTAATTTTCTCATCTTCTTCTGTTAAGTCCTTTTCAAACAATGACCTAAGTTCTATATCCAGATCTGTGTAAGTTTCCAAAGAATAGATGGCAGTTTCTACATCTAAGTAGAAATTACTTATTTCATCATCGGTGAAGGATTTAGGATCTCTTCCAACAAACTTACTTTGATAAGTGCTGATGATAGACTTCACCTGTTTGTTAAACACACTAGCTTGGTAGATGAGAGGACGCACATTCTGTCTCATCTGAAGCTGTCTGATAGCTGAGAAAAGAGCGTTCAGCTGCTCAGCCTTATTTTGCTTCTCTGAAGGAATAGCTTTCTTCTCAGAAAGTTTTTTATAGGTGGCATTTAGTTTCTCAAGTAGTGTATCTATTTTATCATTTCCTGTTTTTTCAGATTCAAGGCCTACAGGAACAAGATATGCTTCGTTAATCTTTTTAGCATCAACATCACCAATTCGCACACCCATGAGTGTAGGTAGAATGTTCTCCTTAGCGTTTCCTTTAGAATAGAGTGCCAGGATGGGGATCATTCTGGTTTGCTCAAAGTTAGCAGGCTTTATCCCATACATCTGTTCTAAGATGTTTACATATGCCTGCATTTGTTGGTTCCATGCATTCACCTTATACCAAGGAACATCCTCATACTTCTCAATATTGAGGTCCATGAACTTCCAGTCAAGGATGCTCACCTTACCATCAGCTTTAATAGCCACAAAGTCCACCGTACCAGCTCTTCCACCTTTCACCTTATCATTATAGATGATTGCCTCAGAAAGAAATCTTGTTCTACCAACAGGACTATTGTCAAAAGACGCTAGTCGCTGTCTGAGATTGTCCTTTAAAGTCTCATACATAGTTCTATCGTAAGGATTTAAAAGAGAGGTGTACCCACTATCATCTAGGGGTTGGTCTCTTAAATATCCATCCTCATCAACAAATAGTTTAAATATGTTCTCTAAATCTTTATGGCCATCCGTACCCTTCTCAGCTTTTAAATCATTAAGTGCTTTTTGGTACTCACTATCTGTCAATGCTTTATCAGCAAAGATTTGATTATACCAATCCTCCACAAGATCACTAACCCTTGGGATCTTTTTGCCATCCTTATCAAAATAGCCCTCTTCTGTTCCACGCTTATCTATTAAATCCTTAGTAGCCTTAATCCTGTCATATATTCTATCTTGCTCAGATTGTTGTAAAAAATACTCACCCTCCTGAGCCCTAATATCTTCTGCAGTTCCAATTTCTTCTCCAGAAATAATCTTAAATGCAGCCTGGTCAAAACCAGACTTAACAAACAAACTCTTAATCCAGTTTAGTATAGAGTCCCACCAAGTTTGAACCTTTGCAAGCAGCTCAGGTTTTTCGGTGCTACCCTCCATTTGGTTAATAATCTTCTCCACCAACACCTTTGCAATAGCCTCATCCTTAAGCTTTTGTATGTTAGGCTTTCCGTTTATTTGGTAGGCTGGATCTGTGCCATAGTTTTCATACACCTCATTTAGAATCTTGTAGCTATTGATTTCTTTGAGGAGCTTTTGGTAGAGTGTAGGATTGGTTTGCTTAACAATCTCCACAACAAAGTGCATAGCTTCCTCAGGAAGAGACGTGGCTTCTTTACCATTTACCACCTGTACAAGCTTCTGCATAATAATGGCTGCACCATTACTGTTCATCTTTTTACCATCTACAACTATTCTACTAACACCTTCATAGTTTACACCTATGTTCTTCAATAGCTCTTTTACAAGTTCTATCACTCCAGGAGCTGCCTTAGAACTTATTAAAGAAGGCTTATCAAGTTGGAACAGACTACCCTGTTGTAAGTCTCTGAGTTGATAATCGTCATGCTTCTTCTGCAGTTCATCAAAGAAGTCCTGATTAGCAATAGCCTTCACCTTCCCAGAAGGAAGTTCTGTAGTTATAAATGCACGTCCATTATTCTTCACACCATACTTGGACTTAGCCAATTCAGTGATTCGATTGTTTTCATCAAAGAACATTGCATTAATAACAAAAGAGTTGTTATCAATGTAACGTTTTGATTTTAAATCATTTAGGGCATTATCTCTTACATTACAAGCCATTATGTTGATTATTTACAAGTGAATGGATCTGTTCCTTCAGAAGGTTGTGTGATGTCTGGTTGAGCAATCTTGCTAATTACACTCTCCATTTGCATAGGAGTGATTTTAACATTGGCACTTTGAGGAAGTACAATAACATCCTTGGAGCTTCTAGTGATGGCTGTGTAATACCAGCGAGCAGCATTCCATGTAGGCGCTACATAGTTCTGGTTAACAAACACCTTCTCCCACTGAGATCCTTGAGACTTGTGAGCTGTTACAGCATATCCGTAAGTACCAACAATGATGTTAGGGCTAAGCTTATATCCTTTTTTAGTTGCTATAATATCCATACCATTGTCCAAGCTTTCAAACAAAGAAGGATTAGATTCTCTAATTGCCTTAAGTATTTCAGAATGATATATACTTGGCTTGTCTAGAGTGGGGAAGAAGAACATCTTTCTGCTTCTACCATCTTGAGTTCTGAAATAAGTGAAGTGCATATCATAGGTTGTCTTCTTACCATCTCTAGTCTCAAAGGTGATAGGGTGCACTGTGGGTTCTCCCTCTAATGTAACTAATGTAAATGTTTCAGCATTAGGAAAGTCTGTAGAGTTAGCTACAGATATCACTGATTCACCCTCTTCTATCACCTGTTTGTTAGCACCAAACTTAGACATTCTGGCAGCTTGGTTCATTATCATTCTCTCATTGTTTGTGGCTACAATTGCTACAGCACTTTCACCAGCCGCAATAGCGTTTCTAAAATCAGCAACAAACTTTGCCTTACTGGGAGAAATCTCAAAATTGGCAATAGACTCAGAAGGGATGTAAGCCTTGTCATCAGTCCTTGTAACAGTAGCTATCTTAAGGATGTTACTATCCAGGGACTGTCTTCTCACTTCCTTCAGCTCAGACTTAGAATCACCTATTTCTTTCACTTTACCTGTAAACAGTCCTGGATCTTCACCAACGGGTTCTAGCTGGAAGCTATCACCCATAAACACCAAGATGTTATTTCTGTCTTTTGTATTACTTAACAAGTCATCCATTACAGATTTAGAAATCATAGAAGACTCATCTACAATAACTAAAGCACTCTTTAAGTCAGCTTTAGGTATCCATTCTCCTGTAATAGGATCAGGCTCACCATATATTGCTCTATGAATAGTGACAGCCTCAGTTGACTGAACACCTGCTGCTTTAAGCTTGTCATTCAGCACTTTAGCAGCTTTGTTCGTAGGCGCCATTATAATCACAGGTCTGCCAGAAGCAGTAGAATAGTTAGCAATGTTCTCAGCAATAGTGGTCTTACCAGTTCCTGCATATCCAGCAAGTAGATAGTAGGCCTGTTTGTTGTCATCTATTAGCTTTTGGACATCCATCAAAGCCTTGGTCTGGTCTGTAGTGTAATTAAGAGGATTGGTTCTTGATTCAAAGATTGACTTTTCTGGAGCTTTAGAAGTGGGCTCTGTAAAAATTTCAGGCTCAGCACCTATTAAAGGAGTTTCATTGGGAGCTTGTGCAAGTGCATCTGTAACACCTGACTTACCACCATAGTATTCAATAATATCTCCATCAGGAATCTCTGTGGTGATTTTTATTGTACCATTATTAATTGGAGAAGGCAGGAAGTCACTGTGGTGTTCCACTGTGCGAGGACTGTCACCATACAGGTTGACAAGTTTATAAACGTGTATGGTGTCTCCTTTCTGGTTCACGTAGGTTACAGGACTACCATCAAAGTTAAGCACTTTTTTGTATCCATAGAAGTCACTTAGAGAAGGATCTCCCTTTTGTTTTCTGATGGCAAAGTCTTGCTTGGTGATAGTTTGACCTGTTTGCATGTCAATCATTTCCCCAGTAGATCTGTCTGTCACCACACGAGGCACCTTCACAAACATGTTGTCTACATCCATTGAGTTATACTTCTCACTCAGCTCTAGGATTTTTCTGTCTGTAGACTTAATTCCAAAGATTTCAATATTGGGGAACAGAGAAGAATAGTATTGATAGATGTCAGCATAATGGTCTCCAAACAGAGTCACTTGCTCATATATTGGATCATCACTTGCCATGAAGAACTTAGGCTGTACAACAGGTACAATCTTGTCATCTCTGAAATTGGTCCTTTGGAAGCTTCCCTCCTCAAAGGCTTTCAGTCCTTCTGTATCAGCAAGGGTGTTGATAACAGGAGTGATGATAGTTTGGAAGTCCTCAATAGGTACAATGTTTCTGATGGATAAAAGGGATGCATAAGTTCCCTGCAATATGCTCAGCTTTACAATATCATAGTAGAGAGCATTAGTCTCACTGTTATAGTCTCTAAGCCCCCTCATGAGCCCTTGATTATAGTTCTCACCTTCAGCAGTCCTATCGTTTACAATGAGTTTCAATGACTTAGCTCCATCAGCACGCTCAGATGTAGCAGGCTCCAGCTTCTGTAATATCTCAAGGTTGGGATATTTCTTAGCAGCTTCTACCACTCTTGCAGCTACATTAGTCTCAGGATCAACCATCAGACGTTTCAGTTCTGAGCCCACATCAGTTTTTGTAAGGATGATGTAGTCTAGGAAGGATGCTTTTATTTTGTTTGCAATTGTCTCAAAGTCATCATTGCTCAGGTATTCATCTTCCGCATAAGGTTTCATTACAATGTTTTCTGTAATGAACCTGAACTTGTCCTGCTCAGTTTTGAATACAGCTCCCATAGCTTGTCTGTAGCTATCTAACACTTCAGACTGTACCTTCAGGAACGTGTCTTCCATTATAAACTCTACGCAGCAAATGATATTCTCATCAATAGCCTTTTGAGTTTTGAACTGCTTTCTAGTAAGAGCCTCACCTGATCTAAATCTTGTGGTGTCATAGTTAATAGCCTGTGTGAACTTAAAACTATGTTCAGCCATTTTGGCGTATTTCAAGAACTCAGTTAAGATGTTCTGTTGCTCGAGCTCTTGTTCTCTATTCAGCTTTCCTTGATAATAGCTCTCAATGTTATTCTCTAGGTTGTTTACATTGAATGGTGCACCTATAACAGCCTCACCAATTCCACCAAACTTAGCTCTGATGAGATCAATATTGGCTGTATTAAACAGATTACGGATGTTCTTAGAATCCAGCATCTTAACATACTCAACAATGATAGGCTGATTCAAGAAGTCTATAGTTGTGTTACCAGCACCAATTCTCTCAAGGAACATAGCAGGTCCTATCAGAAGTCCGCTTCTAATAATCTTTCCAAGGTAGGGATCTTTCACCACATCCACTGTAGCAGTACCATATCCAGACAATCTGTTGGAAATAAATTGATTAGATCCATCAGCTGTCATTCTACCTGCTAGTGATATAAATGGTGTTTCTTCTCCAACATCCACCTTGTTATGTGGTAGATATATCTCTCCATTACCAAGGAACTTTCTATCTGTTTCACTAGCTTTTATAAACCTCTTAGGATCAATATAAGTAGGAGCTTTCTGCATTTGAGACAGACTGGTAATATTAACCGCTACAATACCGATCCAGTTCTTAGCCATTACATATAGCTGTCTTAGAGGAGTCATGTAGTTTCTATCCAGAAGTCTGTTAGCTCTATCATCCCTTTCTCCTCTCAGCTTAGAAATCCTTGCTGCTTCTTTGCTCAAACCAGCATCATCTACAGGCGTAATCATACGCTCGAACACCTCAGGAAGTGTAAGGATTTCTTCTAATGATTCATAGTATTCATTCTCTAAAGAACGCTTATACATATCCTTTACATACTTCTCTTTTAGAACTGCTTGAATATCAGCATCTTGTAGTTTCTCCAGCTCTTTTGTAATCTTCTCATTGAATTGAGCTGGATCTTCTACATCCTCTAGAAGTGTGTCAAGTAGATTGCTGTATTTTTCTTCTAGCCCTTTAGGATCAGGAAGACCGTATGCACGGATGTCAGCAGCTTCTCTAAGCTCGTCCTTTTTAATTATCTTGTTCTTAACTATCTCATCATACTCATTAGCAAAGAACTCTTTTGTAGCCTCTTCTGATCCTTGGTATTTAACCAAACGAATGTCACCATTTCTATCTAAGTAGATAGACTTCAGGTACATGTTTAGTTTGTCTATATCAAAGTCAGAACCAGCCTTTGTAGTGATTTCTGCAGGAACAACAATAGTTTTTCCCATGTATTCAGGAAGGAATCCTTTTACACGAAACACCTCAGCAGAGCTAACTGATTGTGTAGGAATACGAAACGCCACCCCACTTAATATCTTTTTACCTTCAGCAGTGTTATTCAGATAGTTAAGCAGAGCCTTCTCATCTTTAAACTTATCACCCATTCTCACCTTGAACCAGTGAGGTAGAAGCACCTCCATGTAAGGATCATTCTTGGTGTAGAATTTCAGTGTATTGTCTGTAAGGAAGACAGATTTCTTTTCTTTGTCACTGAGTTTTTCATACTCACTCTGGCTAACCTTTACAAACTTACCATCCACCTTACGAACCAAACTTCTGTTAGAACCAAGTTTTTCAAAGCCTGTTACAGGAACCTGTACGTGAGGACCACCATTCATCTTAGGCGAACTAACAGCCTTATGGATGAAGGAGTACATGATGTTTTTTATCTGCTGGTAGGTAGGAGATGCCTCGAAAGGAATTCTGAATTGATTGTTCTCATCAAGCTGAACTGTATCTATTGCATTGTCAGAAAGCTCTCTTCTAAGCATTTCATATACAAGGGCTTCTGATATAGCAGTTCCATCTTTTAAATCAAACCCATTGCCCAGATCCTCAATACCAAGTTTTATGAGAAGCTCTTTGTAAGCATTCTCATGCATGTCGTCTAATATCTTAGTGTTTCTTTGGAAAGCTTTCAGGGCCTCTTTGCTTACAGGAACACCGTTTTCAAACAAGTCTATTGTAACAATCTTTGTTAGCTGAGATCCTCTGGTCTGTTGTTTCTCACCCTCATAGCTATTCTCCACCTGGATACCATAAGCCTTCCAGGGCACTTGTACCATGTTATTGAATGGTTCGTTATTGATTGAACCATCACTATTATATAAACTGTACAACCCCTCAGTTCCCACCTTTCTACCGCTCTCTACAATAGCATATCCTGTTCCTGAGTTCATCATCTTCAGGTAGAGGTTTTCTAAGTTGGTGTTTTCCACCATGCTATAGTAGATGGGCATTTGAGAGAACTTGTCCAACACAAGATCAAAGTTGGACTTGTCATACTTATTACCAGTTACAATAGGTTTAAGTACCTCCAGAACAAATCTAGGAGAAGGCTTACTGGTTAGTTCAGCATCATATTGCTTAAGTGCTCCATCCTTAGGATACTCATACATTCCTTTGGTAGCAAGTTGCTTTCTTGTATAAGCCATTTGCCACTGATGGAAAGCTTCAGCCTCATCACCCCACTGGGCGTTCTTTTGCTTAATCTCTCTATAAGTGTTATCCATTAGCCAAGAAACAGAGTCTGCCACATTCACAGCACCCTTACCCTTCTTCTCACCATATACAGCCATTACGTTAGCAAGACTACCAACAATGGTGTCATCTTTTATTGTAACAGTATTTGCGTGAGCCTTGTGGATGTGATAGCCAGGAGTGACATTTCCTTTCTCATCTTTAGCCTTGAGGTCAATCTGTCCAGCCTTGTTCTTCTCTCTATTAAGGAAGTTGTTATACTCTATAGAATCGAATGTCACCCTACGAGGAGACAAGAAGCTTTTGATACGCTTGGTCTCATCTAGGATGATATTACCATCTTTGTCTGTTATCTTAAACTGATAAGGATCACCAAACAGAATTTTGTGGTATTCTATGTTGGCAATTATATAGTTAGCATTGGCAAAGGTGAGTAGGTTGTTTAGAACACCCTCACTCATCTTGTTCTTGTTAATCTTCTCTCTGGTTGCAAACTCACTATTTAAACCCCCATAAGAAAACAGGTTTTCACCAGCAACATTCACCTGACGATTATCTAAGAGTAGTTGCTTAGTCTCAACCACTGTACTATCAATGAAGGTTTTTACAGCTGCATCAATATCTTTCTTGTTCTCCTTAGCATAGGCCATTATGTTATCAAGAGATTCACCCTCCTCAATCATATCATTAATATCATCAAGGATGTCCTGAGGAAGTATCTCTTTGAAGAAACGTAGGTCCTTAGCTTTATTTCCAATATTGGTAAGCTTACTTCTATTCTTCCAGTCAAGGGCTAGAGCTACATCATCCTCTAGATAACCATTAAAGATTTTGAAGATTTGATCCCAGCCTCTTCCTGCAGCAATGTTCTCATAAGAAACATTGTTTCCAACATTCATCATCCAAGGAGTAGAACCATCACCAGGATTGAGGATGTAATAGTTACCATCAACGTTTTGGTTAATCTCTTGTGTATATCTGTAACCAAGGCTGATTCTACTATTGGGAAGAGCTCTTTCAGTTTCTACATTCTTTCCTCCCTGAATATATCCCACCTTAAATGTTCTAATGGATTCTCCTTCAGCATTATAGAAAAGTCCTCCTGATTTTAAAGTGACGCTGTTTTTAGAAAACACGTCATTCAGCTCAGGTCTTTTTTCTTTCAGTTCAGCAAGTGTATTTGACTCATTGAATTCATTCTCAAATACAGATGGTGCGTTACTATCTGCATAAGATCCCACCTGTGTACCTTCTACACCAGTGTAGATGTTAGCCTGATCAGGATTGGTAGTCTTTGCGTATAGCTCAGCAAGTGTAGACATAGGACCACCCACCTTCAAGGTTTTACCTTTAAGAGTGAAGATGCTTCGTTCTGTACCAAAGTAGGTTTTGATAGCCTCTACAGCTTCATCAAACTTCTGCTGATCACTTTTTCCTTTACGTTTTGTTGGAACACTGCTAAGTCTCTGCCAAGCCTCCATAGGGAATTGAATTCCTAATGCAGACAAAAAGTCAATCTTATCAGCAATAGACTTAGTAGGTAAACTATTGAGAATGATTGTATTAACGTCGTATGTTTTCTCTTTACTTCCACTATTGTATTTGATGATAGACTTAGGATCTTGAGCCATTGACTTAATGTTCTCAATCCACTTGCTTTGCACTTGTCGCTTAGCGCTCTGTAAGTTGGCTGATCCTGTGTACACATCATTACCAGAAATGTATTCAATTACAGCATCTGGTTTCTGCTTAGTGAAAGCTTGGTAGAAGTTGATAAACAGTCTCCAGTCTTCATCTTTAAACTGGTCAAACTGCATGGTGGCTGTAGAAACATTTCCGCCAAGACGTTTAACAAAGCTTATGTAATTAGCATCATCTTTAGCCAACTGGAACACTTTGTTAACAGCTTCCTGTACGGAGGATGTATTGCTCAGCTTATCTAGAACAGTGGCAAAAGATCTACTGAAGTTAAGTAGTTGATAACCATTAGTGTTAGGAGATAATGCAGCCTGTGGATTAGCTAAGGATAAGTCCTGCTGGTTAGAAGGCTTCACCTTGATAAGAGTGGCTAGCATGAACTTAATAGCACCAGGAGAGTTCTTCTTCCAATCTATAGAGAATGGTTCAGGGGCATAGTCTCTTGAATTGTTATTCTCATTGTTCAAACTCACTCTGTCATCATCGTTAATAGTGATGCCTATTGTACGCAAACGATTTCTGGTTTTCTCAGCAAGCTGATTAAACACCTCATCGCTCAGTCTGAACTCAGCATCCACCTCATCATAACGTGATTTGATGTACCCAAACACCTCAGCACCTGTAATCTGTCCAGGGTTGTATAAGAGTTTCTTAGCATCTCTGAATAAATAGATGGCAGCACGAGCTGTCATATCATCTACAAACTCACGAGTTTCCTGTTCTGTTAGTCCTGCAACAGCTCTATATTCTGCTGCAGCATTATAAACAGATGGAAACATTGTTCTGGTTTTGAACTTACCAGTGTCAATAGCTTTGAACAGTTCATCCTTCAGAGAAGGTTTATTTACAACCGACTTGAAGAAATCTAGAATGGCTTTAAAGAATCTTAACACACGTTCTTTCAAAGAACGGGCAGGGAGCTTTCCTAACCTATAGTCAGCAAAGTCATCCATGATTCTTTCCTTAATTTGTCTGTCTGTAGCTGTAGCATATTCAAGAGTCTTACGAGAAGCTCTGTCAACAAACGTGCCACCCTTAGCTCTTTCATCAGCAATAATTGCTTGTTGCTCTTCAGGAGAAAGCATTCCGTTCCAAACTGCCTCTCCCATCTCATGGTATTCTGTACCTCTAATAGCAGTTTTTACAAACTTAGACACACCATTCTCAAACACACCCCAAGCCTTTCTTGTGCTATTTATCTTGATGATGTTATCTAGAATTTCATAAGGGATGGTAGGAAGATTCTCAGCAGCCCATTTTCTAAACAGATTGAGTTCTTCTTCACTGATTCTTTCTAGCTTTTCTTCACCACGAGCCATCTCTCTAAAATCACCATCTGCACCAGGAGCCTTGAATTTTCCAGGACCAGGAACAGGAGGTGTGGGAGGAATAGGAGCAGCAGGTGCAGCTCCTTCTAAAGCCTTTAATTCATCAAATAGAGCCTTGGGATTTTCAGAATACTTAGCCTCAAATGGTATATCTCTTTCATCACTAAATCCACTTGTAGGTCTTTGCTTATAGTCTACAATTTGTGATGATACAGTTCCACTTGGAGAAGTGATTTCAAATACCTCATTACCTCTACCATATTGATCTCTCTGAGACTTTACAAACATTACTTTAGTTCCATTCTCAGTATACTTAACAGTTCCTGGTGCTTCTCGACTAGAGAAACCTAAAGAGGTTCCTCTAATACTCTTCAACTTTTCCTGAATCTCAGTCTCTCTATCTTTTTGTACAGAAGCTGTTGTAACAACAGGTTCTGTGCGAGCTGTGCCCTGTGCTTGAGCAAGAGCAGATACATCTGGCTGTAGAACAGCAGCTGTAGCAGCAGCCTGCTCAGCTTTCTTCATATTAACCAGCTTAGAAGAAATGCTTATGTTGGCAATTACATTACCCACCTGAGCATCTGTAAGACCAGAATCATCACGATTTGCAGCTCTTAATATATCTCTGTAAGTTTCAAACTGCTTGATGGCCATTGGATCACCAGCTTCTTTTTTCTTAACAAGCTCTGTAATACCATCACTTACAGCATCCACTCTAAAAACAGGCGTAATGGTGCCATCAGGAAGAGTTCTTGGTTCTTCTTCAATAGCAGTGAAGGTGGTCTTACCAAAAGGTTCCATTAAACCTATTGTGTTAGAAGTTTCCCCATCCACTGTATAGTCTCCCACCTTGGGTTTACCAGAAGGGGTAGCAGTGGGAGCTGGAGCAGGAGGGGGTGTTGCAACCTTCTGAACAGGAAGTTCTATTGCAGACAGGGTGGCATATTTCTGAGCGAAGGAATAAGGAATACCAGGCTCAGCCTTAGCTACATCTGTGTACAAAGGTGTTTGTTCAATAGGTCTGGCTTTACCATCTGGATATTTAGCCCCTAACAAATAGGCTTGATAGTTGGTCCATTCTCTTTCTTCAAGAGTGGTTTGTCCAGTGGCTTTATCTTTTACAGCATAGAGCTCATAGAACTTCTGGTCAAACTTATTATCCAGGGTGTTCTTGTTCACACTATGATAGGTGTTAAGGAGGTCACCTACAATCTCACCTTCAAAAGATGCTATCTGTAGAAGAGGAAACTTCTTCTTTCCTATAGATAGCTCCATAGTGTTGGTGTCTACAAAGATTTGATTATCAACAGGATTAGTCCTTGTGTTCCACCACATTACGTTCTGTAAGAAGGATGTATATCTCACTCCCAACTCAACAGGTTTACCAGCAGCCACCTTAGCACTTACATCATCAGCCATGGCTTTAATCACCTGGAAGATGGTGTTTGCTTGTGCACTAGAGAACTTCGAGTTGTTTAGGAATTGTAGAGTGTCACCAAAATGTGCAACAGGTCTTCCTTTAGGGAAGTTGATTGTTTCACCATTATGACTAATAGTGCCTGTAGTGGGGATTTCAATAAATCCTTTAACCAGAGAAACAAGGTTGTCAGGTATGAGAATGTCACCAACGTGATTCTTCTCACCCTGCATTACAGGTTTACCAGCACCATCTAATACAGGATTACCATTATCATCAAGAATAGGTGTCTTTATTTTTCTTGGTCTACCTCTTGATATAACAAATTCAGATACAGGATATTTGGCTGGGTCAGCATCCCAGAATGTTTGTCTGTATATAGCCCAAGCTTTTGAATAAAGAGCAGCTCCCTGTTCTTGTCCAGATCTATAACGAGGTTTACCTTTTCTGTTTGTTAAGTCAGTGGTGGGCATTGTTTGGAAGATGATAGCATCTAAGCTAGGAGTGTCCACTCCCACCTTTCCAATCCTATTACCATTCTTATCTACAAAGTGTAAATCTGCACCATCCTGTTCTACAAAAACAGCACCTATAAATCCTTTAGTTACATCCTTAACATCAGGAATACTATTTATATCAGCACCCTTGTCCAAACTATAAGACATTTGGATCATTCCTGTAAGCTTCAGAAGGTCAACATTTCTGTAGTTTACCAGGATGGTTCTGAGGTTGGGTCTGTTCTTAAACTTCTTAGCGTTGTTGAAGAACTCTCTAGAGCGCTGGATATGGGGATCAGATTTAGTAACATCTATCTCCCATGTCTCACTACCCTCTGACTCAGTGGTAGTGGAATTAAAGAGCTTACTCTCATCTTTCAAAGGAGGTTCTACGTAAGGAACTTCCTTTGTAGGATCTCCTGTAGGAATACCGCCAGAGTTTTGCTGAATATTTTCCTGTTGTTGATCAAGAGCAGCTTTGTTCTTTTTTAACTCATCTTCTCTTCTCTTACGCTCAAGCACAGTCTTGATATAGTCACCAGCCTGTTTGTTGAATTCTTTCTCAACATCATCCACAACTGCTTGATCTCCAAGGGAATTGAGATATCCAAGTTTGGTTTCTCCCTCTTCCATCTTGGGCAAATCTTTATACTTGTCTTTTGCAAGTACAGTGTCTATAGAACTGTCCAATATCTTGGCTAGCTCATCAGATGTATTGTCTTGCTCAGAAAGGTTGTAATCTTTCAGTTCCTCAGGAGCCATGAATGTCACCTTACCTCCAGGAAGTCTCACCTCAAGTTCTCCTCCTAATGTTTGGGATAGAATGGTGAGCTTTGGAGCAAGATGTAACACTGTACCATCTTTTCTAATGGGTTCAGCTAGTGAGTATTCTCTACCCACCTGTATCTTCTTTTCTTCCTCTTTAACTCTTCTTCTCTTTCCTTTTTCTTTAGGCACCTTCTGAACCACACCAACAGGAAGCTCTATTGAATCACCCACCTTGAATTCTGGGTCTGTTTCATAGTTGAGAGGATTTGCTTTAATATCCTCATATTCTTCCATGAATATCTTTCTGCGCTCACCAAGAGTGATGATATCTTGAACAGCAGTTTTCAGTCCATCTTTAACAGTGGATGTCACTGACAACTCATTTATCTGATTGAGAATATCTGATGTAGCCTTTCTTGTAGGAGTTTGACCCTTCAATACATTATTCAGTAGGTCTGAAATAAGTATACCGTTTTCTGTAAGGATGTTATTAAGCTGGGGAATGCGAACGTCATAGTCAGCTATTTTACTAGCTGCATACACCATCTTGTCAATTACATAAGGAGAATACTTGCGAGAACCATCCTCTTGTCTCACTCCTGCATAACGAAGGTTGAGAGACTCATAGAAGTCATTGGTTGTTTTAGCTACACGTTCAATGTTTTCAAGTCTCTTTCTATATGTTGGAACTGTGTCATTTATATTAGCAACTCCCTGAGCCTTGAGGTCAGCAAGTCCTTCTTCTGTGGTAGCTGCATTGCGAAGATCAGCAAGATCGTTCATTACCATATCAAATCTACCATACTTAATTCTTGGTGCTAAATAGTTGTGCATGAGATCCATATGCAAGTCTCTAGCTTCCAACTCATTGCCTTGAATTACAGCATTCTCTTGTTGCTCTTGAAGTATAACAGCTCTATTAGCATAACCAAGTTTATCTTTCAATGCTTCCTTAAATGTAGGAGCACTGTTAAGTTGGTTGATAAAACGATTGGTGTTATTGGTAACTTCTTTTGTTTCTTGTATCTTACCCTTAGCCTGTAAAAGTCCTCCAGTGATGCCACCAAGAACAAGACTCTCCATACCCTCTTTGGATACAAGAGCACCCACTCCTTCTTTATTCTCATCTTCTCCAACAAGTCCATATAAAAACCCATCCACCCAAACATCAGCATCATTGGTTCTATTAGCCTTGTTGAAATAGTTTTGTGTACCCACTTGTAAAGCATATTGAGCCACCTCTTGGCCAGCTTCTTTGGGGTCAAAAATATATCTACCTACGCCTGTAAACTTATCATAGAGTCTACCAAACTTTGTTGTAGCTGTGTTTGCCACATACTTTCCTTCTTTAAATAATACATCATCCACCTTACCACCAATAGCATTTGCAGCTTGTCTAGTGTTTCTGTAAGAAGAGCCTAGGAGATAGGGAAGTTGTTTGAACTCTGTCAAACCAAGAATTCCCACATTAGCAAAGAAAGAGGTTTTACCCACTTGATCAGCTTTAGCATCAATATCTGCTAATGCCTGTTCTGTAGGTTCTTGTCCTGTTTCTTTGATGTATTCAGCAATCAGATTTTCTCTAAACTCTTTAGCTGTCTGGAGAGCCTCGAAAGAAGCCTCACCTGCAGAAGAATATACAGCAATAGCTGTTCTTCTAGCAGCATCACTAAATCTAGCAAAGTCTGTTGTTGTCTTTGCTATCTTAGCTAGCTCAGAACTTCTAGCTGTCAAATCTGCAATAGAAGAAATTCTGTTCTCAAGAACAGCAGCTGCCTCAATATTTTTAGCAGCACTGAAAGCTCTAGATGTATTTCTAAGTAGGGGTGAGAATAACTTAAATGCCTGAGATGCTTCAGCAGCACTAGCTCCTGATGCAGCAGCTTTACCTATTGCTGCACCAGCTCTTAAAAGTCCAGCGTTTGCAATGTTACCACTAAGCATGGCACCTACAGCATAGCCAGAGTTCTTAATAAGTTTGTCAAATAAGAAGTTGGTAGTGAACAAGTTAGTAGGAGAATACCATGCAGCATCCTTCTCAGCCTGTGTATAGTAGTTAGGTAGATATTCATTATCCACTTTTGTGTTCCACTCATCTAGCTTTCGCATCACCTCATTATCCCATACATCAGCAAGTCTTCCTGAAAACATAGACTTGGGTATTCCATAGAGCATACCAAAACCACCAGCAATTGTAGTGGCTGCAAGGTTAAGTCCTTTTAAAACACCATTAGCAGCCTTGTCCCAGTTAGACTGTCCATAGGCTGCAAAATCTTCGTAATTAGGAATAGTGGGATTGAAAGCAGTGTAACGCTTGTTCTCAGAAAGTTCTTTATTTGTAATGAAAATGCCTTTCTCAGTGAAGTCAGAATTTTTTGTAGCAGCATTAAGTCTGTCAAATACATTCTGACTGCTTGATAAATTATCAAACCCTCCCCCACTCCCATTAGTGAATGTCATGGGAGCAACAGGGGTGGGTGCTTTTATCTTTACATCAACAGATGGACGAGGATCATCCTTAATGATAGGTTGAAGATTTTTATCAAAATCAGGCATTGACAGTACTTATTTAAGATTTCTAATTTCTTCCTTCCAGGTTTCAGGAACACGAGGATCACTTAAAAATAGCTGTTTAACTTCAGCATCTGTAAGAGTGGCTACAAAGTTGGTAGCCTGATTTACATCCATAGGATTGTTATCAAGCTGTAAGTTCTTCCAACCAGAAGGTAGCTTTACATTTATATTTAAATAGTTCTTACTGTGATTGTTCTGATTCCATTGTAAGTCTGCTGAAACAGCTAAACTTCTCACATTACCAAAGTTGTATTGTTGGAACTGAGCTTGTGTAGGATCATTTGTAACGTTTGTGTTTCCGTTAGCAAGTTGTTGAGCAGTAACAATTTGTCTTTGTTGATAAGAAGGCTCAGCTCCCACCTTTGGAAGGTAACCAGCCTCTTGAGCTGTTAGAGGAATTAGTTTCTCCTCACCACCTTTAACTAATACAAGGAAGGTTTGATCTCCTTGTATAAGCTTTTTATACTGAACATCATCTTTATCTTTACCAGCTAACCAACTTCTAGCAATAGCAGCATCATCTTTAGAAAGTGTAGCAGCTCCACCAGGCATACCAGCTATTTCTTTGTCAAACTTCATAATAGCGGTCATAGCAATTCCCTCAAATCTATCTCTAGACATAGCTCCATCTTTATTAGAAACTGTGTAGTTGGACAGCATTGGGATGTATGCACCTGTCTTGTCAAGAAGTTCTTTAGAGACAGCTTCATTAATGGTATTGACAATATCCTTGTTCTTTGCAACAACACCACTATATCTAGAAAATGTTGCAGCGAGTAGTTTATTAGTTTCTGGAGATGCAGTGCCAGATTTTCTTAATCTATATAAAATCTTTTCTTTATCTGTAAGTTTTGACTCATCTATTGTTGTAGAGATTGCTCCTTCTCCAGTTACCAAACGTGTCAATCCACCTTTTGTACCCTCTGTTGGTCCTGCGTATTGGGTGGTATAGTTTTCCTTACTAAGATAGTCAAGAAGCTCTCTTTGTGTAAATGTCTGACCACCAATAGTTAATGTAGGCAGTCCCTTAATATCTTTAGTGACAGCATCCTGAGCTGCTCTCACCTCAGTAGAACTAAGAGCATTCTTCTCCGCTATCTTAATTGCAGCGTTTAGACGGTTTGCATCTCTTCTATTAGCCAGGATGACATCAGCTTCATCTCTCCATTCTACGGGAATAGCATCCTTTTTACCATTCTGATATTCTGCAAGACGTGCTTCTATCATACCTCTTGTAGCACCAGGAATAGCTTTTGCCATAGCATCTATTCCATTCATGGCAGCTGATTCTTTTGCATTCACATCAGTTCTCATGGCTACAACAGGATCTTTAACCTGTGTAGATTGTCCTCCGTATGTAGTGAAGTCTGATCCTACACCAAAGAGCTCAGCCTGTTGTTTTTGAAACTTAAGCTTAAACTCTTCTGTTGCCATATTCATGTCAAACTTGTCCTTAGTCTCTCTCCAATTTTGAGCACGTACAGAAAGGTTGAACTGACTTTCATCAAGAGCAAACCTTTTTTCCCAATGTTGAGCTTCTAAGACAGGATTGGTGAGAACATTAGTTTTTGACTTCTCCCAAGAGAAGGCATTTGCAAACTGTGCAATAGCTCCATTCCTATAGATAATACCCTTAGCCTCGTCAGGATTTTGACGTATCATTGCTATTTCATTATCTAGCTGTTGTCTAAGTTGAGCTTTCTGGGCCTTGAGAGACTGAATGCTGTTTAATGCGGCAGTCTTTTCTGCTGGGCTTGAGGAGCTCATGTTTGCTAGTCCTTCTAAAGCACTGATTTGTTTATCTGCTTCAGTTAGCTGACCTTCATATCTAGTTTTAGAATACACAGATAGTTGCTCAGGAGTGGCATATCCTCTGAATGTATATCTACCATTGATATTCAATTGGTTAATATCATCAGGAGTGAGACTAGCTCTTAGAGCATTCTCAATTCTTGCAGCTGATATATCTTCTGTAGAAACACGCTGCATAGCTGCAGCAATCTTAGCAGTGTTAAGCTTACCTGTAACAGGATCTATTTCATAAGGAATATCTTGTTCTCTTAGATTGGGAGCAATAGACTTTAAGACATCCAAGAACTTCTTGTCAACATCAATGTATGGTGTATATCTATCTGTAAATCTTTGGTTTACATCTGTAGAAGAAAGCCAACTGTTCACCTTCTGGCTAAAGTCCCATTGGTTTTGCTGAGAGGATTTACCATCAGCAATAGCCTTTTCCATGTCTGCTCTTTGCTTCCTATACCAAGCTGTAGAACCAACAGCTCCTTGTATAATAGGGTCTTTCCCAATCTGGTTAGCCATACCAGAAACTGAGTTAACAAGCTGGAAGTTAGAGAAATCCCCAGCAGCTACGGTTTTAAGGTTGTTCCCAAGTTCATTGAGCTTAGACTGTAGATAGGCTTTATCCACATCTCTAATCACGTCCATCCCAGCAATATTGTCTATCTGGGTCTGGA
>Ga0315902_10004100_pt1 | contig 21323 bp, 17 predicted proteins | sample LakEriMetagenome_9_FD_203523 | JGI IMG/M metagenome (GOLD analysis project Ga0315902, IMG submission 203523) | Freshwater fungal communities from buoy surface, Lake Erie, Ohio, United States - Buoy 12 MA117 | ecosystem: Environmental > Aquatic > Freshwater > Lake > Lake biofilm | place: USA... | reverse complement strand
GTGCGAAGCGCCGTATACGGACCGTGACGGGGTGATTCATGGCTGAGCCGACACAGCCGCTTTCGATCCGCCTTGCCACAAGCGACATCGACCACCTCGCCGAACGCGCCCGGCGCATTTCCGGCACGCCGACCGGCGTCGCCCGCGAACTCATCCGCGCCGGCCTGTCGGACGGCGACCCGTTCACGCAGGCCGAGCGGCTTCTGAAGATCGAACGAAGGCTCGCTGCTCTGACGCAAGACGTGCAGGCCGTCGCCAAGGCCTGCGCTCAGACAACAGAATGTCTCGGCCGCCTCGAAGCCATGTTCGACGCGCTGCTGCGCGCGCTTGGCGGCGAGCCTCCCGAGGCGCCGCCCCATGCCTAAAGCGAAGCACATCCTCGGCTCCCTGACTTTTTCATTCGCCGGCCTGACCTGGCTCTATCATGGGCACGCTTTCGAACGGTCGCCCCCAGTCTACGAGGTCGGCAGCCAGCCCTACTACCTTCACCAGGGAAATCTTGCGACCTGCACACAGGCCGCGGCCTTTGCACCGCTCGGCGCACCGGGCGCCGGTGAGATGCACCAGCGCTGCGAAGACTGGTTTCGCCAGCATGACGTCTGGGACGAAGTCACTCAGCGCTGGCGGGTGCTGGCGGCCGGAGTGACCCTGACACTGATCATGGCGGCCGGGCTGGTGCTGGCCGCCAGGTTCGAACCGCCGCCGCCGAAGATCGTGCGCGGCCCGCAGCGGCTCACCGGCCGGAGGGCACGCAGCGCTATCCGAAGGATCAGCCGCTGCGAGGCCCGCGAGACTGGCGGAGGTATCGCGTTTCCGCCGGGTATTGCGATGAGCCGTGACCGGGAATCCCGGCACATGCTGATCACCGGCGCGGTGGGGTCCGGCAAGACACAGACGATCCAGCATCTCATTCTCGAAGCGATGCAGTTCGGCGACAAGATGCTCGTCCTCGATACCAAGGGCGACATGACCGAACGCCTGCCGGGCGAGATCACCCTCATCGCGCCGCAGGATGCCCGATCCGCGATCTGGAACATTGCAGCGGACTGCATGACCAAGCAGGACGCGCGCGAACTCGCCGCCCGGTTCATCCCGAAGAGCAGCGACCCGATGTGGGCAGAAGGGGCGCGCGAACTGCTGGTCGCCTGTATTGTCAGCCTGCAAGTCGAGCGGCCGGGTACGTGGACCTGGAGCGATCTGCATGCACGCGCCATTCTTGCGCCGGCCGAACTCATCGCCATGGCGAACGCCTGTCATCCGGCAGCCGCCCAGATTCTCGGCGACGCGGCGAACCGCACCGCGATGTCGATCCTCACGACCTTCAAGGCGCATATTCACGTGCTCGAAGCGATGGCCGATGCCTGGCCGGCCGCCGCTTCTAGCACGTTCAGCATCGCGGCCTGGCTTGGCGCCGCGAGCGCGCCTGCGCCGGTCATTCTGCAACGCGACGGCCGTTACCCGCAGCTCACCAACGCCTGGATCGGCGGCCTTGTCAGCCTCCTGTCGGCGCATGTCTGCAGCCCGGCCTTCCGCGAGAGCGGCACGCGGCGGATCTGGCTCTTCCTCGACGAGTTTCCGCAACTGGCGGCGATGGACGATCTTGCATCGCTTCTCGATCTTGGACGCTCGAAGGGCGTCTGCGTGGTGCTGGCGGCGCAGGACACCTCCCAGATCCGCATAAACTACGGCCGCGACCGGACCAGCGCCTGGCTCTCGATGATCGGCACGCACGTCATTGGACGGATGAACTCCGGGGAAGGCGCCGAAGACATGAGCCGGGCGATCGGCATGCAGGAAATCGAACGCATATCCCGCACCGAGAACCTGTCAGCCGGAACGCGCTCGATCTCGCGGACACCTCAGCGATCACTCAGACCGGTAGTGACGCCGAGCGAACTCTCCTCGCGCCTTGGCCGGAAAGGCAGGAAAGTGCGCATTCTGGTGATGGGCTTCGGCGAGGATGTGTTCGAGATCGATCTTCCGATCGTGTCCCTGCCCAGACAGCGGGAGGCGAACATTCCTGCCCCGTGGACACATGCGACCCCGCCTGCCCCGCTGCAGCGCAAACTTCCCCCGCCACTCGACCCCGAGAGTTCGGCTGAAACTCCAAGGCCGCGCCTTCTGACGCCCGACGACCTCGTCCGCATTCGAAAGCCGAAGCCCGGCGGCTCGAGGGCCTGATGGTTGCCTCGATTTCGGCCCGCAAGTCGGTCGCTGCCGCTGTCAGCTATTTCAAACACATGGCGTCGGACGAGTATTACACCGGCAAGGGTGAGAAGCAGCCGGAGGCCGAAGCCGACGGAGAATGGGCCGGGCGCGGCGCGGAGCGCCTCGCGCTCGAGGGCTCGGTCTCGAAGGCGGACTTCGAAGCGATGCTGAACGGCCGCGACCCGAAGACCGGCGCGCGCCTCACGCAGGTCGGCAAATCCCATGCGCCCGGCTGGGACATGACGTTCTCTGCGCCGAAATCGGTCTCGGTGATGTGGGCGCTCGCGCCAGAAGCCGACCGGAAGACAATCGAAGCCGCGCATCGCAATGCCGTGCGCGCCGCTACAACCCATCTCGAAGACACCCACGCGTTCACCCGGCGCGGCAAGGGCGGCGCGGTCCGCGAGCCGGTCGCCGGGCTGACCATCGCCCGGTTCCACCATCACACCAGTCGCGACCTCGACCCGCAGCTTCACACCCACGCGTTCATCTTCAATTCCGCGCCGCGCCGGGACGGCAGCTGGGGCAGCCTCGTCAGCCGCGACCTCTACAAGGCCCAGAAGGAAGCCGGCGCCGTCTACCGCGCCCACCTCGCCCATGAACTCGAACGCGGCGGCCACGCCGTCAAACGCTTCGACACGACCTTTCGCCTGAAGGCGATCCCCCGCGACATCGAGCGTGCGTTCTCGAAACGCAGGCAGGCCATTAAACAGGCCGCAGACACCTACGGCTACCGCAGCCCCAAAGGCATGGAACAGGCAGCCCTTCGCACACGTCAGGCCAAGCGCCCGGCCCAGCGCCCCGCCCTGTTCGAGGCCTGGAAGCAGGAGGCCCGCACGCTCGGATTCGATCTCGCCCGGGCGCGACTGCAGACCGTCCGCGCGCCGGCGCAAGCACAACAAACGAACACCGCTGCGCGCCCTGCCCCTGCCCCTTCCTCCGACCGTGTCCTTGCCTCGGCGCAAAGCATGCTCGGCCTCATCGCGCGAGCCTCGTCCACGCCATCCGGCGGCGCGGGGCTGCAGGCCAGACTGCGCGATAGCTCCAGAACCGACGACCGCGACCGATCGCGCGAGCGCGACTAGCCACTCCTAGCCATTGGTGGCTAACTCCCTCAGCAAACTTCGGCAGCCCCGGCGTCGCCCCACCGGCAAGACTTGAAATTACCGTGTGTACAGAGCAACTCTGCAGCACCGTTCGGCCATCCAGACCGATCCAGCGCCGTTCTGTAAGCGCCGTATACGGACTTTGTACACGGATTTCAGTAGGCCAGATCCCAGCGGCCACAGGCAGTCCAGACCAGATCGCCCCGCGATCTGTCAGCATCGAAGGTGCATGGGGTGTGACCCCCTACCCCTTCCTTTTCTGAAACCTGGCCTCCGGATCAAACCGTTGGGTGACATCGGCCATGGAAGAGACCGAACTCAGGCCCAGGGAAGCGCCCGGTAAAAGTTCGACACGCGCGAATAGCATCCCTCGAACTCCGGTAACGTACCGATCTCGAGTTCCATTGTCTGCCAGTCCGCTTCGGATCGGCTCCTCACCTCTGCATCATCGAGCGAGTCGATCGTGGGCTCGATTTTGCGGGACTGGCACTTTGCAACAAATACCTCGAGAATCTGCGTCAGAACCTCTGGCGTAAACTCACGCCCGTCGATCAGCCGGTCGAGATCATAGACATCCTGGCGGCGATTTCGGTTGCGCTCTTTCTGCTGGAGCATCGCGCGGTATTTCTCGGCCATCAGCTCCACGAGGTCGTAGGCGTAGAGTTCCGCGCCGCCCGTCAGGCCCAGCACCTGGATCTGCCTCAGCGGTTCGTTGAACGAGATATCGACCTCGATCTTGCCTGGCATCATACCCTTGTTCAGGGCTGCCTCTTGCGGCGTCCCTCGGCGGGCGAAGGCAATCTTGATCTTCAGTGCCGGGAAGCTTGCGGTCTCGAATATCGCCTTGGGCTGGCGCGCAATCGAATGAACCTTCACGATGAGGTCTGCATATCCAAGTCTTGCGGCCGCCCGGGGAAAGGCGCCGTCCAGCAAGTTCCGGATCTTGTCATCGATATCGGGGCTGACTTCAAAGGCTGCCGTGAGATCGATATCGGCCGTCTGGCGGGGACTGTCATAGGCGAGACCCATCAGGACGCCGCCCTTCAGGAACAGCTTTTCCTTGAGGTCGGCGGTCATGGCGATGGCATTCAGCGTCACTTCAACGGCCTGGCGCTGCGCATAGGCAACCGGGTCCGCCTTGGCGCGCTCGACCCAGTCAGCGACGTTCAGTTCGAGAACGGGATCAGACATTGAGGGAGATCATCCACGTTTCCGAAAAGGCCGAAGCAAATTCCTTCGACGGATCGAGCTTTCGGGAACTGCCGCGTTGTCCGAGCGCCTTCCACGGCTCGATGCCGGGATGGGAGAGCGCGAGGCGTTCCTCCAGGATGTAACCTGCCCGGCTTTTGACGAGACCGCTCGTCGCGGTATCGACGGCTGCAACGATATCGCCCAGATAGTCCGCTGCGTGCTCTTCCCAGACATCGAGGACATGGGACATGCCGCCGCAAAGATCGGGCTTCTGCAGCATGTCGAGGAATGTCTGTCCGATTGTCGAAATCCTCACGCCATCACTTCGGTTGGCGATCCACGCGCCTGCGGTTGTTGCTTCGTACATGTGAACCTGCCGGCGGCGAACGCGGGGCGGGTGAGTGATCAGCTTCAGCGGGAACGGGTTGTCTTCGTTCTCGAGCAAGACGTTGTCCATGTATCTGCGAAGACAGGCCTGCGCCGATTTCCGGTCCGGCCTCGTCAGGATCAGGGCATCGGGGCTTCTGTCGGTAAGGCCCCATCGCTGCATGGCGGAGAGGTGGGAGACATAGCAGGTCGGATCGACGAGACAGATGATGTCCTCGGCAGGCAGGTCCGGCACTGTCAGAACCCGGATTATGCGGGCGCCGTAATCCCGGTCGCCGCCGATCACACCCGCCTTCTTCAGCAGTAGCCTCAGCCGCAGATAATCTTCCCGGGTCGGCGTTTCATGTCGCAGGTAAAGTTTCTCGTCGCTGGAGTTCCTGTACATCTGCCAGATCAGCCGAAAGACTTCGAATGGGGTCAGGACCGGCTTGCCTTCCGCCTCCAGCAGGCCAGACAGATACGCCCCTGCGCGGGTCATCTTGTCAGGATAGGTACCGGGAATCTGCTCACTCATTTTTGAATGATCACCCCTTATAAGCGTCCTAAGGACGCTTATAAGGGGTGATCAGGCAGAAGTCAATACATTTACCGCGGCCAAGCGAATGTCGATTACGTTTACTCTGTCACACGGCTGTATATGCGTCCTAAGGACGCATATACAGCCGTGTGTCGGATGTCAAGCGGAACGCACCCTAGGGTGAAGAAAGGGCAGAGATGACCGGACGTCCTACTCGGATGCGTTGCTCAAATCGAATCACACGATCCCGAGTTTTCTGAAAAAGATCCGGTTTCGCATCTCCGCACTATCGATCATCCTACGGTACGACATCGCAACGAACATGATTGACGCCGTCGAGTGAAACCATGTGAAGGCATCACCGCCTGGCAGTACTTTGAAATCGCGTCCGCTAAGATACTTTCTGAAATCGGCGGTAAAATCAGCAAGTATGTAGACGGTCGTGAACGCATTCGCATCGACGTCGATAACTGCATTTCCTTCGCTGTAAGCTCGGCCTGCTTTTAGCGCTTCGACATAGTCTAGAGCGGCCTGCACCGGGTCGTCTCGAGACGCATCTTTTCGAGCAGCTCTCTTTAACTCGACAAGCACCAGGTTGGCAGGCGGCGTTCCCCCATCGTGAAACGAAGCATATCCAGATTCGAATATCGCGATGTCTGGACGCCGGGCAGAATCACTTTCTCCTCTCGTAATTCTTTTCACGGAAAGATCGGAGAAAAGATGCTCATGGAACGCTAGCCTTTCGTCGATTAGCCAAAGATTCTGCTGCTCGTATCCGACTTGGCCACTTTGCTTTCCCCGCGGAAACACCACGCTGTGGATTGCTTCTTCCTTCGAGTGCTTGCCGTCATCGCCCGTACGCAGGCGATCATTCATCAGATCGATTATCGCCCGACGATGCGCCACGTAGGCCGCCAACTCGCTTTTGGCGATATCGGTCATACCCTCTACAATTGACTGCCAGCGCTCAAAGTATCCTTCTTCTGACTTCTGCTCGGGCGTCGCCGACAAAAGACTTTGCACGTCGCTTCGACGCTTCTTCTTCTCGCGGTACGCTCGGTCATGCAGCTCCGCCTCGATCGATGAATCATCGATGCTGCGAATGCCTTTCGCTACATCGTCGATGTCTGAACGCAGGAAGTGATAGCCCATTCCATCGCGGCGAATATATTGGTCGATGGCCAAAACACGTTTCGAGAGCGCGTCTTTCAAGAACGGCTCTAGAAAATTCTTCACCCGCGTCAACGCAGCAGCGCGAACTTGTCCGATCGATTGAGGGTCCCCCAACAAGTCAGCAGCTTCGTGCTCAACAGAGTTACCATCCGTGAATTGCGGAGCGGGCTCCTCGCCCGAATTAAAACCCAGTCTCAGTGGATCGACAGTTTCGTCGAGGTAGCTCCCCTGGACAAGAGACACGTACATGAATCCCGCATCACTCTCTTGCATCGGAAGTGGCGCCGCGCTGAGAATCGGCAAATGCTTTAGCAGATGAAAGCCATCGGCAACTTCGCGGCCGGACGCAGCCAAGATAAATCGATGCTTCACTCCTCCGACTGGTTTGAATCTGAGATGGTCAATGCTGAATGTTCGGCGCCCCACTTCAAACTCTTCGTGGGTCAAATCGATCTGCAGATCTTCTCGCAGATGCCGGGCGAGAGAAGTTTCGGTGCCATCTACGATTCGAATGTCGGGGCTGTCATCTGACACTAGCCGTGGCAAGAAATGCCATACAAATCTTCGAAGGATCGTGTCGCGATTTCGAGGCACTGCATTGGCATACTGTTCGGACATATTCTGAAGTTTGACAGTGGTTCCCGATGACCCCGAGGCCTCCAACTCTGGCACACTCGACCTACCAGAAAAGCGCATATCGAAAAGGAAGTCCCGGCCGAATGTCCGCCCATCGGGGGCCTTAAATCGCGATCTAATCGTCGCGCTTTCAAAGACCTTCAAATAAGTGAACCGGCCTCGACCCTTTCCGCCGATGGAGAGCTTTTTGTCGGAAAACGCCTCGCAAAATGAGTCAAGATTCTCATCGCTGAACCCGACGCCATCGTCTTCAATGATAAAATCCTTCGGCGCTCCGAGAGCACCATCCAATTGCTCGGGATGGCGGACGATTGTGACCCGTATGGTGCCGGCCCCCTTTCCACGATCAGCGATCGCATCCAATGAGTTTGAAACGGCCTCAAATACCGGAAGCAGTCCTTGTGATATCGGTACACGGACATCTTGTCGTATGTAATTCGCGAGGTTGACTTGCATCGATCAATATATCGCTTTCACTGACTTTACAGAGACGAGCCTAGCGACCGACCATACAATTGTCGCTCATTTTTTGCCACGAGCTACAATTGCCGGAGATTTCGCCCTTCGTTGTTCAACAGAATAGAAAAATCCGCCGCGCCGTTTCCGGCGCGGCGACCAAAGTGCTACTCCTTCGGATTCCAGAGCAGCACAAACCGCCCCTTCTTGCCCTTCACCGGCGCAAGATTCGCGTAGATCTTGCGCGGCCCGATTTGCGGGTCGGCGAGCGTGAGGGAGATGTATTCCTTCCCGCTCGTCTTTGCCTGGACGATCCAGCCCCCGCCTATCTCGGTCTCGATGTCGCCGGCGAAGATGCGGTAATCCGGCTGGGCGGGAACTTTCTTGTCCGCGTTCTTCTCGATGCGGATGGGAGCGGTGAAGTTCATCATCGCGAGGGATCCGGAAAAGCCGGTCTTGGTTTCGCTGACATAGCCGAGTGCGTTTGCCATTGTGGTCTCCTGTTCGTTTGCGTTGTCTGCCGACTTCGAGGGACGCCTCGTCCGTGTCGACGCCGGACCGCAAGGACGGCGCGGTCCGCGCCCTGAACCGGCACGGGCAAAGCGCAAGCGGCGCACCGGCTGGGCGATGAATTTTGCGTGGCGATGAATGCGCGAGAGCGCAGAGGAAAATTCTTCGCCCTGCCGGTTTCGGGGACGGGCCGCGCCGTCCAGGTCATACGGCAAGAGACAGGGACGCGGCGTCCCCCCCGGCGGTGCACGGATCAAACGATCAGGCGTCCAGCAGCGGCAATCGGCACTCACCGGCTCCAGAACACATGCACGGCTTCGAATCCCACCGTGACGGTGAACACTTCGCCCCCAAGCTCAAGATCGCGGCCCATGGCCTCCCAGTCGATGTAGGGCTGCGGCGCCTCGGGTATCGCCGTGCCGCATTCGCCGTGAAACGTCTCGGCAAAATCCGCGAGCGAAGGATACTCGCCCGCATAGTCGTCGAACGCAGCGGCGGCTGCGTCCAGATCCTCGCCGAAATGGCGGTAAAGGCACGCGCCGAGGCGGCCATACGCTTCAATGAATTCCGCCAGCGCACAGATCGCCTCGAAGCTCGCCCACTCGCCAACCGGCGCGCCCTCGAACCCTTCATGGTCATGCACCGCGTGTTCTTCCGCCCCCGGCTCCGGGCTTTCAGCCAGCATCGCACGCACCTCGGCGCGCATCGTGTCCGGGTCGCTTGCCTCGATCCAGCGGCCATGCAGGCAACCTGCATTGTAGGCCGCAAGGCAGGCCACATAGACGCGCGGCCTCTCGGCCACAGGGAATGCGCCATCCGGCGCGGTCATGATCGGGTCTGGCATTCGCCTCGCTCCTTCCCGCCCCGTTCCTCCGCGCAGCAGGCGGGAGGGGGCGGCACAAGGCGCATCGCCGGGGCGCACAAGGCGGGTGTGCACGGGGTCAGGTCGGACGGGTGCCAACGCCCCCGACGGCCCTCCCCCGCCCCCCGTGCGCACGCGCCGCGCCCCGGCAAGAGCGACGGGCCGGCTCCTCCCGCCGCGCGCGGACGCACCCGGACACCGCCGACGCCCGGCGTCACCTCACGACCAGGCTCACGCTGCCACGGCTCACCGACTGGCGACGCCTGCCGAAAACCCAGCCAGACCGGATCGCATGGGCGACCCCCTTGGCCTTGCCAATGGGAAGCGCCCGTGCGGCGCCCCGCCGGTGAGCCCCCGCAGCGCCGGGCGGGCCGATCAGGACCGCCCGGTGACCGGAGACGAGCCGGGCCGATGGGGCCGCCACCGGCGTCTCCATCGAACAGACCCCTCGTCAGAGGGGCGGGGCGCAGAGGGATCTTAACTTGCGCGCAGCATGCCTCTAAGTTGCCGATCCGACGGGAGCCCAAATGACACCGCAGCAATTCATCGACAAATGGCGCAAGGTAGAGCTGAAAGAGCGCACGGCGTCGCAGTCCCACTTCATCGATCTCTGCCACCTTTTGGGTCTCGACGACCCGGTGACGGCGGATGGCATGGGCGAATGGTTCACATTCGAGAAGGGCGCCTCCAAGAGCGGCGGCGGTGAAGGTTGGGCGGATGTCTGGCGGAAAGACTGCTTTGCCTGGGAGTATAAGGGCAAGCGCAAAGACCTGGACGCCGCGTTCGAGCAACTCCGGCGGTATGCGATCGGCCTAGAAAATCCGCCGCTGCTGATCGTGTCCGACATGGACACGATCCGGATTCACACCAACTGGACCAACACGGTGCAGCAGGTTCATGTCATCCGGTTGGAAGACCTGACGGACGCGGCCATCCGGGACAAGCTTAAGGCCTGCTTCGAAAATCCCGAGATCCTGAGACCTGCAAAGACACGCCAGAAGCTCACCGAAGAGGCAGCGGCGCAGTTTGCGGGGATTGCGGAGCGACTTCGCGGGCGGGGCCATGACGGAATGGCGGTGGCACACTTCGTCCAACGCCTCGTGTTCTGCATGTTCGCCGAGGACGTGAACCTGCTGCCGAACAAGATGTTCCAGCGGATGCTGGAAGGCTGCGCGGCGGCGCCGGAGAATTTCGAACTGCACGCGCGCACGCTGTTCGGGGCCATGCGCTCCGGCGGAATGGTGGGGTTCGAGAAGGTCGAATGGTTCAATGGCGGCCTGTTCGATGACGATGCCGCGCTGGCGCTGAACGGGCAGGACATCAAGGACCTTCTGGCGGCGGCAAAGCTCGACTGGTCGGATATCGACCCCTCGATCCTCGGCACGCTGTTCGAACGTGGGCTGGACCCGGCCAAGCGCAGCCAGCTGGGCGCGCATTACACTGACCGCGACAAGATCATGCAGATCGTGAACCCGGTGATCATCGAGCCGCTGATGGCGGAATGGGCGGGCGTGAAAGACGTAATCTTGAAGCTCGTTGATCAAAGACGAAAAGCGGAAGCCAAGATCGAGAAAGTTCGTTTGGAGGGCGATGCGGCGATCAAAGCTGACCTGCAATCCGCAAAACTGGGCGAAGAAGAACGACGCCAGCAAGTAACAAGTTTCAAGTCGGCCGCTACAAAGGCCGACAATGAGGCGTCTAGGGAACGTGATCGTTTCATTGAGCGGCTCCGCGATTTTCGTGTCCTCGATCCAGCCTGCGGGTCAGGTAACTTTCTCTATCTTTCATTGCTGGCACTCAAAGACATTGAACACCGAGTTAGCATTGAATGCGAACAGCTTGGCCTCCCAAAACGAAACGTTGTTGTGGGACCGGAGAACGTGCTGGGAATTGAGCTTAATCCGTATGCGGCGGAACTCGCTCGGGCGTCGGTCTGGATTGGTGAAATTCAATGGATGCGACGCAACGGCTATAAGGTAACTAGCAATCCTATTCTCCGCTCGCTGAACAATATCGAGTGCCGGGACGCCGTGCTCAACGCGGATGGCGCGCGGGCGGACTGGCCGAAGGCGGACGTGGTGGTGGGGAACCCGCCGTTTCTAGGTGCAAAATGGATGTTGGATCGTCTTGGAACGGAATATACGAATGCGCTTCGGCAGGCTTATCCTGTTTCTTCTGGGTTAGATTTAGTTGTGTACTGGTTCATGCAGGCGGCGGTCGCACTTGATGGAGAAACCAAACGCGTTGGCTTTGTTGCAACCAATATGATCCGTAGCGAAGCAAACATTAGGGGCGCCCATGAAGCTTATAATCGAGCGCCCATTATTGAGGCTTGGTCTGATGAGCCTTGGGTGGTGGACGGCGCCGACGTCAGAGTTTCTTTGATCGTTTTGTCAAAGCAATGGATTGGTAGCGCGAAACTTGACGGCATTATTGTTCCTAGAATTACGGCCGACTTAAAGGCGTATGCTTTTGATCTGCGCGCCCGCCAAACCTTATCTGAAAATCGTAGGGGCGCAGTCCGCGGCTTTGAGCGAGGCGGATCGTTTGACATCAGTCGCGAAGCCGCCGCCACAATGATCAAGATGCCGATCAATCCGAACGGGAGAATGAACTCCGAAGTTGTAAAGCCATTCTGGACAGTTCCAGACATAGTGGGGAGACCTAAAGAAAAATGGGTTGTCGACTTTGGAGACTTGAGCGAACAAGACGCAGCGCTTTTTGAAGCTCCCTATGCGCTTGTGAGCAAAACCGTAAAGGTTAGTCGGTCGGAAAACCGCGAGACTAGAACAGCTGATAAATGGTGGCGATTCCGCCGATCCGGCGAGGGCGTGCGCGAGATATTGCAGCGATCATCCGAAGTGATAGTCACCGGGCTAGTCACTAAGCATCGAGTCTTCAGGTGGATGAACCAAACTGCCGTTCCCGATACGCGCGTGATCGTATTTGGGCGGAGCAACTGGGTGCAGTTCGGATTACTTTCATCGGTTTTCCATGAAAAATGGTCGTTGAACACATGTCAGTACCACGGCGTAGGAAATGATCCTGTTTATACGCCCGGCGATTGCTTCGAAACCTTCCCGTTCCCCGAAGGCCTGACGCCGAATATTCCGGCGGCGGAGTATGCGGCGGACCCGCGCGCACAGAAGATTGCAGCGGCGGCGGCGCGGCTGAATGAGTTGCGCGAGAACTGGCTGAACCCGGCGGACCTTGTGGTGCGCGTGCCGGAAGTGGTGCCGGGGTATCCGGACCGTATTCTTCCGAAGGATGCGGCCGCCGAGGCTGTGCTGAAGAAGCGGACGCTGACCAATCTCTATAACGAGCGCCCGGCCTGGCTGGAACATGCACATGCCGCGCTGGATGAGGCGGTGGCAGAGGCCTATGGCTGGGGCGAGGACTGGCGGGCGGGCAAGCTGACCGAGGACGAAATCCTCGCGCGCCTGTTCCGGCTGAATCAGGAACGGGCGGCGGCGCAAGCATAACGTTGAATTGTTTGCATAAGCGGCGAGTAACCTTACCTTCGCGTTGATGCTCGTCAGCCGTGCGCCATCACTCTATTTTTGGAGTCGCAGTTCTTCACCCGACGTCCATCCCCATCGCATTAGCGACCATATCGGCCACATCATTTGCAGCCCTCCGCGCGCTGTCATTGGCGAGGTGTGCATAGCGCTGCGTCGTCGAGACATCCTTGTGGCCGAGCAGCGCGCCGATCACGGGCAGCGACAGTCCTGCGGCAACGCCAAAACTTGCAAAGCTATGCCGCAGGTCATGGATGCGCACGTCCTCGATGCCGGCTTCCTTCCGTATCGCGCGCCAGTCTTTCTGAATGCCCTGAAACGCAGACCCGCCGGTCGCGGACGGAAACACCCAAGTTTTGTGCACTCTTGGCCAGTCCCGAAGGAACTGGAGCGCGACCCCCGACAGGGGGCGTATGGACTTTCCGGTCTTGCTCTTGTCGAGACGCAGGAAGCCCTGGTCAAAATCAACCTGTGACAATTTCAGGCCGGTGATCTCGCTGCTTCGGGCGCCGGTCAGAGTCAGCATCCGGATGACCCCTACCCCCGTTCGGGACTTGCCCAGCCTGTCCCATCGGTCGAGGACTTCCCCGAGCCGTTTGGCTTCGTCCCGTGTGAGAAACCGCTCGCACTTGTTGCTCGGCTGAAGCTTCACGCCCCGGCATGGATTGCGCGAGATCAGCTCGTGATCTTCAGCGTGCGCAAAGACGCTGGAGAGGACCCGGATCGCCCGCGCAGCGGTTCCCGCCCCTCCGGATGCATTGCGGACGCCGCGCGCCCTCGTCTTCTTCTTCGAGGCCGTCCTGCCGGATGCAATCGTGTCTCGCAGGACTTCAATGTCTGCCTTGGTCACTCTTGAGAGCCGCTTCGTGCCGAGCACCGGCCGGACATGGATTTCGAGCCGGTCGACATCCACCTTGATGTTGGCCGGCGTCCGGGGCGCACCAGTGCGCCGGTTCAAGGGGGCGGCCTCTTTCACCCACATGTCGATGGCGTCATTGACGCTGAGCTCGCTGCGGCGCTTTTCAGCGATCTCCTCGACCATGTCCTCGGCGAAGGCTGCCTTGCCGAGATACTGCGAGGCGCGGAGTTTTGCGGCAGCCAGCTTCAAATTTGAAACCTTGCCTATCGTGACGCGCCGCTGTTGCGCCTCCCTGCCCTTTCCGACCCGGTACTGAACGATCCACGACTTCACACCGGTCGGGCGGACGCGTACGCCGAAGCCCTTGGTGTTCTCATCCCACAGGAAGTATTCGGTCGCACCGACCCTGGCATTGTCGACAATTGTGGCGGTCAATCTGGTGGTTATCGACTGCATGGCGGACCTTGGGATCAAATAGGCAGAGGTCAAATGTGGAAGCACGGTGGAAGCACCGTTCCGTATTTCACCCGCAAACACGATCTACCATCATCAAGCCAAAATAGCAATCAACCGTCTGATTTCATTATATAATTTCAATGTTCCGCAAGCATGCGCAAATAGGCGCAAATTCCTATGCGATCTGACTCCGAAGGCAAAGGTCAGAGGTTCGAATCCTCTTGGGTGCGCCATAAAATCAGGGGCTTAGAAGCCCTTCGATCGATACAAAACTGCCGTTTCCGCACCGATTGTTCAAGAAACGAATCTGCTCCTCAGCGCGATCCGCTGATGTGGACTCCATCGGATTGAGGACAAGGCGCCTTCCGCCCCCGATGGTTCAACCGCAGACAGCATTGACGCTTTGCAGACAGTACGGCGCTCTTTAACATGAACATCATGCGAACCGACCTCGACCATCTCCCCCATGGCAAGCAGCGCGAAATCGCTCGCGTGACGGACATTCTGTTTGAGGAGTTCGCAGATGCGATGAAGAGCGCCTCTTCCCCCAAGAAGAAGGAAGGCCGCATCCTCAAGATCGTCCTTTTTGGCTCCTATGCGCGTGGGACCTGGGTGGACGAGCCACACACGGCGAAGGGCTACCTCAGCGACTATGACCTGTTGATCGTCGTCAACCAGCAGAGCGTCGTCGATTTCGCCACCTACTGGTACCGGGCCGAAGACCGGATCATGCGGGAGACAGGGATCAAGACCCCCGTAAATTTCATCGTTCACACGCTGGACGAGGTGAATAATGCGCTTTCTCAGGGCCAGTACTTCTTCTCTGACATCATCAAGGAAGGCATCGCGCTCTACGACCTCAAGGGCAGCGCGCCCTTTGTCACGCCCCAGCCGCAGTCGGCTGACGAAGCATTGTCGACCGCAGAGCGACATTTTCAACAGCGCATGGAAGGGGTGAGAAGTGCTTTTGAGATTTTCGGGTTTTGCGTAGAGCGAGGCCTCTGCAAAGATGCAGCATTCACCCTCCACCAAGCCGTGGAGCGCGCCTACACTTGCCTCCTCCTTGTCGAGACAAACTATTCGCCATCAACGCACAGCATAAAATTCCTGCGATCGCTGGCTGAGCAGATCGATCCGGAACTGATCAGCGTCTGGCCGCGCGACGCAAAGCAGGACCGGCGCCTGTTCGAATTGCTGAAGCGGGCGTATGTAGATGCTCGGTATTCAGAGCATTATGCCATCACCGTCGAGGAACTCGCCTGGCTGGGCGAACGGGCGAAGATCCTGCAGGCTCTTGTTGAGAAGCGGTCGCTAGCGAAGATCGGTCAGTTGAAAGCAGATGCGGTTACAGGAAACTGAACTCTATTTGGCGTTGGCGCTGAGAGCAGGGGTCGCTCAAATTGGCAAAAGATTGCGTTCGTTGACTATTGGCTCTGCGGTACTCTGGCAGAGACAATGGTAAAGTTGTCCTCTTTTTCACCCTCCCCGGCGCGCCATACAATCGGCTGATCTTCAGAATCATCACGTTGCTCGCTGCCGGTTTGAAGTCTTGCGACCATTTCCGGACGGGGCCCGTAGACTTTACGGAAACAAAAAATAGGGTGGCCCGGGAATGTGCCTTTGCGGGCACGCGGCGCGAGCGGGAAAGAACAGTTCGATGAAGCACCTGCTTGTTGCCGTGTCGCTGCTGCTTGGCGTGTCGGCCTGCGCGCCGACCCGTTCGATCGTCATCCCCGAGCGACCGGACACACCCGCAAAGCTGGCCATTGCGCCGCTGAAGGGAGACCTCGGCCCGCAAGCCATTGATGCCATCGCCGAACAGTTTGCGGCACGCGGTATCCCGGCGCGGCAAGGCCCGTCCGTCATCAGCCTCATCGGCTACGAGGCGAACATCACCGACGGCTCACCCGCCTCGGCCGGACTGCTACGCAAGTATGGCGACGGGCTGGGTGTGGATTTCGTGCTCGCCGGAACAGCCGAAACCGTGGGTGGCCCGCTTTACGCATTCGACCGCGTAAAGATGAACCTGCGGCTGATCGATGTGCGGACCGGTGAGACCCGGTGGATCGGCAGTTACGGAGACACGGTCTGGGCCGCCGCCCTCAACACGAAGACCGACCTCGCGCGCGCGGCAGAACACATCGTTCAGGCCTTCGATGACAGCGGCGCAGACGATCTCGTCCGCTAGGGCCAACGCCCAGTAGACAAACCTCGATTTGCCCGCACAGTGGCCGCGTCAACGCGCGGCCCGCGAGAGGCTGCCCCAACACAGGAAACGCCCGCATGGATCTCCAACTCAAAGGCAAGAACGCGCTCATTCTCGGCGGCACGCGCGGCATTGGCCGGGCGATTGCCGATACGCTGGCGAAGGAAGGCGCGAATGTTGGCGTCTGCGCGCGCAATGCCGATCAGGTCGCCGCCGCTGTCGCGGAACTGAAAGCCCTCGGCGTGAAGGCAACCGGCGCTTCAGTGGATGTGACGGACGGGCCCGCTCTGAAAAGCTGGATTGCCTCTGCTGCCGGCGAACTCGGCGGCCTCGACATCCTCGTCTCGAACGCCGGCGCCATGGCGCAGGGCAATGACATCGACTCCTGGGAAAAGAACTTCCAGCTCGACGTGCTCGCCGCCGTCAACGCCTTCGATGCCGCCCAGCCGCTGCTCACAGCCGCCGCTGCAAAGACGGGCGATGCCGCCTTCGTCATCATCTCCTCCATCTCCGCCGCCATGGCCGACCGCGCCGACAGCTACGGCCCGATCAAGGCCGCGCTGATCCACATGGCGAAAGGCCTCGCCCGTCAGCACGCCAAGACCGGCGTTCGCGTCAACGTCGTCTCGCCCGGCATGGTCTTCTTCGAGGGCGGCGTCTGGGACATGGTCAAGAAGAATGCGCCGGACTTCTTCGCCCAGGCCAATGCCCGAAACCCCACCGGACGCTGCGCCACGCCGCAGGAGATCGCCAACGCCGCCGTTTTCCTAGCCTCGCCGCTATCGTCCTACACGACAGGGTCCAATCTGATCGTCGACGGGGCCGTCTCCAGCCGGGTGAATTTCTGATCCCGGCGCCCGCCCGGCCGATCACGAATCCGTGACCGCGGCGGCATGCCGAACCGGAACAGCGTGATCGCAAACATTTTTTGCCCCGGCCGCGACGGACTCGGCGCCGCAAAGCGTTTATGATGTCTGCATCCTGCTTAACCGGGACAGGTCATCTATTGCCTTGATCGGTAAGGTTCAGCGTCTATCTGTCGAGGCTCATGACAACGTTCGTCTCCTCCCGGCCGGGCCGCATCGCAGGCGCTGCGCTCGCAACGCTCTTTGCGGCGGCGTGCGCCAATGTGCCGGACGCTCCGATCGCTTCGGCACCAGTTGTGGATGCTGGGTTTGCATTCCTAACTCTGCCCGCCTCTGCAGCGCCGTCTGCAGATTGGTGGAACGGATTTGACGATCCGGAACTCAAGCGCCTCGTCGAGGCAGCCCTGACGGACTCGCCCGTCCTGCGCGGCGCGGATGCCTCCGTCACCGAGGCCGAAGCCCTCCTGCGCCTCGCCCTGCTGAGCCGCAGCCCCTCGCTCACCTCCGCCGCGAGCGCGACCGCAGAACGTCCCGTCGGCGGCGCAGATGACTTTTCCGCCGGCGGCGCCGCCAGCCTCGCCGCGAGCTGGGAACTAGATGCCTTCGGCCGCCTTGGCGCCGCCATCGATGCCGCGCGGTTTGACGAAACAGCCGCGCGCGAACTGCGCCGCGACCTCGCCGTGTCCATCGCTTCGGAAACCGCCCTCGCCTATATCGACCTGCGCAGCGCCGAAGCGCGCCTCGCCGTCGCCGAACAGAACGCAGCCATCCAGCAGGAAAGCCTGGATCTCGTCCGCATCCTGTTTGAAAACGGCCGCGCCAACGAGCTCGACCTGAACCGGTCCGAAACCCAGTTCCGCACGACACTCGCCTCGATCCCTGTTTTCCGCGCCGGCATTGCGGCCGCCACGAACCGCCTTGCCGCGCTGACGGGCGAGGCCGCCACGTCCCCCACTTTCACGACCAGCCTCGACGCCGCGCGCATCGCCCGTGTGCCGCGCCTCACCTCTTCCCTGAACGCAGGCCCGCCGGAAGACATGCTCCGCCGCCGCCCCGATATTCGCCTCGCCGAGGCCCGCATCGGCGCCGCGCTCTCGCTGGGCGAGGCCGCCCGGGCCAACCTCTTCCCCCGCATCACCTTCAATGCTGATCTCCTGGGCATCATCAGCGATACAGGCGTCGCCTTCAATGAAGACTCGATCGGCCTCGCGTTCGGGCCGGCGATCAGCTGGTCCGGCCCGGACCTGCGCCGCGTCTATGCGCAGATCGACGTCAATGACGCCCGCACCCTGGGCGCCGCCGCCGATTATGAAGCAGCTGTCCTCGACGCCCTTGCGGAGGCCGAGACCGCGCTGTCGAACTATACGACAGAGCGCGCCCGCCGCCCGGATCTCGAACTGGCCCTGACGTCTGCCCGCCGCGCCTATGACCTGGCCCGCCTGCGTTTCGAAGAAGGCCTCGACTCCTCTCTCGACGTGCTCGACGCGCAACGAACCTTGCTGAACGCCGAAGACGGCCTCGCCGTCAACGAAGCCGAGATCGCCCGGCGCGCCGTACGCGCCTACCGGGCCCTTGGCGGTATCTGGACTGACGAAGAACTCGCCGCCTTCAGGGCGGAACAGGAAGAAAATCCATGAAGTCGCCCCGCCCCACCTCATTTGTCGCCGGTGCCACACTCGCGATCGCCATTGCCGTTATGTCCGGCTGCTCCGGCCAGGAAGCGACGGGCGCTGGCGCTGGGGGCGGCGGCCCCGGCCGGGGCGGACCGCCCGCGGCCAGCGTGTTCGCCGACCCCGTCCGTACACAGACATTTGCCAATCGCGTCGAGGCGATCGGCACATTGGAAGCCAATGAGCGCGCTGATCTCACCCTGTCCGCGTCCGACCGCGTGACGGCAGTTTACTTCGAGGACGGACAAAGGGTGAAAGCCGGCAAAACACTCGTCTCGCTTGCCCAACGCGAACAAAGCGCGCTGGTCGAAGGCGCGGAAGCCGAACTGGCGCAGGCCAACCAGGAACTGTCGCGGCTTGAGCCTCTCGCCGCGCAAGGCGCTGTCTCGCAGGCCGAGCTGGATGTCGCGCGCCGGAACGCAAACGCCGCCGCGGCGCAGCTTCGCGCTGTCCAGTCCCGCCAGCGAGACCGCGTGCTTGTGGCACCTTTCGACGGCGTCCTTGGATTCCGGCAGGTGTCTGTGGGTTCTCTGGTGCGTCCCGGCGATGTCGTGGCCACGCTCATCGACGACAGTGTGATGCGCCTCGATTTCGCCGTGCCATCCGTCGTCCTCGACAGCCTGAAACCCGGCCTGACGATCGAAGCCAGTTCCGATGATCTTCCCGGCGCGACCTTCACCGGAACCGTCGACAGCATCAACAATTCGATTGACCCGGTCACCCGGTCTGTCCGTGTACGCGCCATGATCCCTAACCCGGACGGCCGTCTCAAGACCGGCATGTTCGTGGCCGTTTCGCTGCTCGCTGAGCCGCGCGAAGCCCTCTCCGTTCCGGAATCCGCGCTTCAGCCTCTCGGACCCGAAACCTTTGTCTGGACGCTCACCGACGGCCCCTCCGGCCCTGTGGCGAACCGCGTGAAGGTCGAAGTCGGCTATCGCCAGGAGGGCCGCGTGGAAATTCTCGCCGGCCTCACGCCCGGTCAGCGCGTCGTCACCGAGGGCATTTTGCGCCTGCGCGAAGGCGGCGCGGTCACGGTGCGCGACGAGTCCATCCTCAAACCGGCGCTCAGCGTCAAACCTGGCGGAGGCGGAGAGCCGTCTGCGGCAAACCGGGAGTAAGCCGCCATGATGCTTTCGGATACCTCGATCAAGCGCCCCGTCTTTGCCTGGGTGATGGCGCTTATCCTGATCGTGTTCGGCGCGGTCGCCTTCTCGCGCCTCGCCCTGCGCGAGTATCCGGACATCGACCCGCCCGTCGTATCCATTTCGACGAACTATCCAGGCGCCTCTGCTTCCGTAATCGAGACCCGCATCACGCAGGTCATCGAAGACCGCATCGCCGGCATCGATGGCGTCCGGTTCATCAACTCCCGCTCGTCCGACGGCCGCTCCAACATCTCGATCGAGTTTCGCATCGACCGGGATATTGAATCGGCCGCCAATGACGTCCGCGACCGGGTTTCCGGCATTGTCGACATTCTTCCCCCCGAAGCGGATCCGCCGGAAGTCGAAAAGGCGGACGCGGACGATGACGTGATCCTCTGGCTCAACCTCGCCAGTGAAAAGCTCGCGACGCCGGAACTCACCGACTATGCCAACCGCTATCTCGTGGACCGTTTCTCGGCGCTCGACGGCGTTGCCCGTGTTCAGGTCGGCGGCGCGCGGGACTATGCGATGCGCATCTGGATCGACCGGCGGGCCCTCGCCGCGCGCGGTCTCGCCTCCAGCGATATTGAACGCGCCCTTCGCGCCGAAAACATCGAAGCCCCCGCCGGTAACCTCGAATCCGGCGACCTCTACTACACCATGCGGATCGACCGGGCGTTCCGAACCGTTGACGATTTCGCCGGTCTCGTCATAGCGCAGGGAGAAGGCTATCTCGTCCGCCTCGGCGACGTCGCCCGCGTCGAACGCGGCACGGTCGATGACCGGACGACCTTCCGCGGCAATGGCGAGCCCATGGTTGGCCTTGGCATTGTGAAGCAATCCACCGCCAACACCGTTGATGTGGCGAACGCCGCCAAAGCCCTTGCCGACGAACTCAACGCCACCCTGCCCGACGGCATGCAGATCTACCGCGCGTTCGACAGCTCGGTCTTCATCGAAGCCTCGATCCGCGAAGTCTGGACGACGCTGGCGATTGCGGTCGGCCTCGTCACGCTCGTGATCTTCCTCTTCCTCGGCAGCCTGCGCGCGACAATCATCCCGGCCGTGACGGTTCCGGTATCGGTGATCGCCACCTTCATCATCATGTACGCGCTCGGCCTGTCGTTGAACCTGCTGACGCTGCTGGCGCTGGTGCTCGCCATCGGCCTGATCGTGGACGATGCCATCGTCGTGCTCGAGAACATTCACCGCCGCATGGAAGAACTCGGCGAGACGCCGCTCGTCGCCGCCTATAACGGCACCCGTCAGGTCGGCTTCGCCGTCATCGCGACCACGCTGGTGCTGATGGCCGTGTTCATCCCGATCACGTTCATGCAAGGCAATACAGGCCGTCTGTTCACGGAATTTGCCGTGGCTATTGCCGCATCCGTCGCCTTCTCGAGTTTTGTGGCCTTGTCGCTTTCGCCGATGATCGCGTCAAAGATCCTGAAGCCACACAGCGAGTCCCGCCGCGGGGTGCTCGCTATCCTGCCGAACATCGTCGATGGTGCCTTCGACATCCTGAAGAAGATTTACGGCGTTGTGTTCGACATCATC
>Ga0315902_10004099_pt1 | contig 21325 bp, 17 predicted proteins | sample LakEriMetagenome_9_FD_203523 | JGI IMG/M metagenome (GOLD analysis project Ga0315902, IMG submission 203523) | Freshwater fungal communities from buoy surface, Lake Erie, Ohio, United States - Buoy 12 MA117 | ecosystem: Environmental > Aquatic > Freshwater > Lake > Lake biofilm | place: USA... | reverse complement strand
CGAGCGGTTTTTGGCCCGCATCCCCGAGCAGCCCGCTGCCGAGAATGTTCGTGCTCGTTCCGACCAACGTGCAGCAACCGCCGAAGACGGCCGCATAGGAAAGGGGAATGAGAAAGATGGAGGCAGGCACGCCCGCGCGCTTCGCCAAGTGAATGGCCACAGGCAGTCCAACGACAACCACGGGTGTGTTGTTGATGAAAGCCGAAAGGACCGCTGCCCCGACCATCATGACGAGCAAAAGCCCCCGCGGTCCGATGTTTCCGATGCTTTCGAGGGCGACGAGCGCCCGGCTGATCGCGCCGGTCCGCTCCAACGCGTAAGTGAGAACGAACATGGCGGCGACGGTCAACGGGGCGGCATTGGCGAAAACCTTGAGCAACTGCCCGGTGTCGGGCAGCGAATTCTCCCAAGGCAGTTGGGAGAGCAGGAGCAAAACGGCGAAAACGGTCAGGCCGGTGAGGTCGAGCGGCCAGCGCTCGCGCACGAATTGTACGAGCGCGAACGCGACCAATGCTAGAACGACGGCGATTTCCCAGGTCATGCCGCGCGAAAAATGCCTTCCGGAGGCGGGGGTGGCGAGCCTGAAATGGCTTTCTGTTTGCCCTTGCCCGGGGGCGCGGAATGGCTGAGCTTGCGCCGCGTGAAGTGGTCATTCCGTCTGGCACGCCTTGCCGGCATCGATGTGCGCGTGCATGCCACGTTCCTGCTTTTGCTCGCTTGGTTCGGTTTCGCCTACTACGCGGACGGCGGGGCGGGGGCCATGGCAGTCGGGCTGACCTTCATCATTCTGCTCTTTGTCTGCGTCGTTCTCCACGAGTTCGGCCATGCACTGGCCGCCCGCGCCTACGGCATCGGCACGCATGATATCACGCTGCTCCCCATCGGAGGCGTGGCCCGCCTCGAGCGCATCCCGGAAAAACCGATGCAGGAGCTGGTCGTGGCGCTGGCGGGTCCGGCGGTCAACGTGGTCATTGCCGCGGGGCTCTACATCGTGCTCGGACGTTTCTTCGAGTGGTCCGACTTGCTCGCCGTCGACCGCGAGCAGGGGAGCATCCTGGCCAAGCTTCTGGCCATCAATATCCTCCTCGTTGTTTTCAACCTTTTGCCTGCTTTCCCCATGGACGGCGGCCGCGTTTTGCGCGCGTTGCTCGCCACGCAGATGAAGCATGCCCGCGCTACGCGCATCGCGGCCAGTGTGGGACAGATCATGGCCGTGCTGCTCGGCGTCCTCGGGCTCGTCGGGAACCCCATGCTGCTCTTTGTTGCGGTGTTTGTCTTTTTTGGTGCGCAGCAGGAAGCACTTTATGCCACGGCAAAGGAAAATTTCGAAGAAACGCGCGTCCTTGACATTATGCTGCCGCTTCCGCCGGTTTTCGTCCGCGGGACCACTGTGCTTGCCGCGGTTCAAATGGCCATGCGCGACAGCCGCGCCTCGTATCCCTTGGTTGATTCTGGACTGCGGATCCTTGGATTGATTGCGGCGGAAGATCTGGCCCGGGCTTTGCACGACCGGGCGTCCGAGCCCGTTGACCGATTGGCGCGCGATCATACGGTTACCATTCCCGCGCAGTCCTCGTTGCGTGAGGCCCGCGCCATTATGCGCCGGGGATCGCAGCAAGATTATCCCGTAACGAACGAGGCCAATCAGCTGGTAGGCTATCTCAGTCGCGCTGATTTACCCGCCGGGTTCCTCGGCGCCGAACAAGCGGAATTCGCCCCGATCGGAATCGGGCGGTAAAATCCGCACCGTCAAAGATGATCTCCGGATTTCCTGTCCTCACGGCGGCCGAAGCTGCCTCTCTGATCGGCCATGACGATGTGATAGGATTCGGCGGTTTCACCCCGGCTGGTTCGCCCAAGGCTGTGTCGCGGGAGTTGGCCGCGCGCGCCATCGCCGAGCACGAGGCGGGCCGGCCGTTTTCGATCGGTGTGATCACTGGGGCCAGCACCGGGCCGTCCCTCGACGGCGTGCTCGCGGCGAGCGATGCGATCAAATTCCGCACGCCCTACCAGAGTGATCCCGAGCTGCGTAAACGCATCAACACAGGCCGGACGCAGTTTTTCGACATGCACCTTTCGCAATTGCCGCAGGCCGTGCGCTACGGGTTTCTCGGCGACCTCGATTGGGCGGTGGTGGAAGTCTGCGACATCCAACCCGGCGGGGAAGTGACTTTGACCAGCAGTGTGGGTGCGGCGCCCACCTTCCTGCACCGTGCCAAACGGATTATTTTGGAACTCAACCACCGGCATCCCGCAGCCCTGCGCGGTTTCCACGACATCTACGAACCGGAAGATCCGCCGACCCGCACGCACATTCCGATCTATCGCCCCGAGGACCGCATCGGCACGGAGACGGTGATGATCGATCCCGACAAAATTGCCGGTGTGGTCGAAACCGATCTCGACGACGAGGTCAGCGCGTTCGACGAACCGAACGAGGCGACGAAAATGATCGGCCGCAACGTGGCCGAGTTTTTGGCCGGGGAACTGAGGGCCGGACGCATCCGGCCGGACTTTCTCCCCATCCAGAGCGGCGTGGGCAACGTGGCCAACGCGGTGCTCTCCGCCATGGGATCGCATCCGAAGATTCCAGCATTCCGCATGTATACCGAGGTGATCCAGGACTCGGTGATCCATCTCATGCGCGAAGGCCGCATACTTTTCGCCAGCGGATCCTCGCTCACGGTCAGCCATGAGGTGCTTCGCGACTTTTACCGCGATCTGGAGCAATTCCGCGGCAAGATTCTGCTCCGGCCGCAGGAGATTTCCAACCATCCGGAGGTCGTGCGGCGCCTCGGCATTGTCTCGATCAATACCGCGCTGGAACTCGATCTTTACGGCAACGTGAACAGCACGCACGTCATGGGGAGGCAGATGATGAACGGCATCGGCGGGTCGGGCGATTTCACGCGCAACGCCTACATTTCCATCTTCACCTGTCCATCGCTGGTCAAAGGCGGGAAAATCAGCCCGATCGTTCCGATGGTCTCGCACCTCGACCACAGCGAGCACAGCGTGCAGGTCATCGTGACCGAACATGGTGTGGCCGACCTGCGTGGTCATTCGCCGCACGAGCGGGCCGAACTCATCATCGATCGCTGTGCCGACCCGCAATACCGGTCGCTCCTGCGCGACTATCTCAAACTCGGCGGCGCAGCCCACACGCCGCAGAATTTCGAGAACGCCTACGCGCTGCACCGCGCTTTCCTCGCGGAGGGCGACATGCGCAAAGCGGTCATCGGCACAAAAAAATAGTCGCGGCCCGGCCGTTTTGTTTGGCAAGGAGCCGTGCGGACGGCTATTTTCACAGGGATTTTTGGCCGCTCATGGACCGCAAAGCCTCACTCCAGCTACCCGACGGAAAGTCGGTCGATCTTCCCCTTCTTGTCGGGACGGAGAACGAGCATGCCGTGGACGTCCGCACTTTGCGGGATCAGACGGGTTACATCACGTTCGACGACGGCTTTGCCAATACCGGGTCGTGCATCAGTGACATCACCTTCATCGATGGCGAAAAGGGGATCCTGCGGCACCGCGGCTACCGCATCGAGGATCTCGCGGGTGAGTCAATCTTTCTCGAGACCGCGTATCTGATCGTCTACGGCGAGTTGCCGACCTCGCAGCAGCTATCCAAGTTCCGCGGGCGTATCGCCTCGAGCGCCTCTGTGCACGAGGGCATGCGGCAGTTCTTCCAGGGTTTTCCGCACACCTCGCATCCCATGGCCATCCTTTCGGCCATGCTCAATTCGCTTGGTTGCTACTACCCGGAGATGACCACGCACAATCGCGCGAAGGATCTCGAGCACTTCGACTGGGCGGCGGCGCTGCTCATTTCCAAGGTGCGCACGTTGGCCGCCATGTCCTACCGCGCCAAACGGGGCCTGCCCTTTGTCTATCCGCGCTGGGATCTGCGTTATGCGGCGAATTTCCTGCACATGATGTTTTCCGAGCCGTATCACGACTACAATCCGAAGCCGGAAATCACCGATGCGCTCGACCTGATCCTCCTGCTCCACGCCGACCACGAGCAGAATTGCAGCACTTCGACCGTGCGCATGGTCGCTTCCAGCGGGGCCAACCTTTTTGCCAGCGTTTCTTCCGGGGTCAATGCCCTCTGGGGTCCTTTGCACGGCGGGGCCAACGCGGCCGTCATCGAGATGCTCGAGGAGATCGCCGCCTCGGGCGACGACGGTCGCAAAGCGGTCGAGGCGGCCAAAAAAGGCGAGCGCCGCCTCATGGGCTTCGGCCACCGCGTCTACAAGAACTACGATCCGCGCGCCCGCATCCTCGGCGACGCAGCCAAGCGCGTCCTGACCTCGATGGGCATCAACGACCCACTGCTCGGCATCGCCATGCATCTCGAGGAGGTAGCGCTGAAGGACGAATATTTCGTTTCGCGCAAACTCTACCCGAACGTGGACTTCTACAGCGGCATCATTCTCCGCGCCATCGGCATCCCGGTGGACATGTTCCCCGTGATGTTTGCCATCGGGCGCATGCCCGGCTGGATCGCCAACTGGCGCGAGGTGGCGACCAATCCGAAGACGAAGATCCATCGCCCGCGGCAAGTCTACAACGGCAAGACCGAGCGCGACTACGTGGCGATCGAAAAGCGCGGGGAATAGCGCGGTTAGAAATATTCTGTGGTCGTTTCGACGCCGGGGACGGCGCCGTTCTCCCTTTTCTTCGCGCGACCGGTCTCAGCCGTAACCATGCCAAACATTCAATCTTTTCCGGTGCTGCCACAGAGGCGCAGCTGGGCGAGAGTTGACTAACTGTTTGGTGAGCGTCTTTGCGCACTAGCGGAGAGAAGGATGCGACGGTGGGGACACCGCCGCTACACCTCCAGACGACATTGTAGCGGCGGCGTCCTCGCCGTCGGTGCCCTGCTCGAATCCGCGCCCGTTTTGAATGTTTACGGCTCAGTCCTTCTCCGCGGCCTCGTATTCCAGGATCCAGGCCGGATCCTCGACGAGGAACTGCGGCTTGCCCTTGTGTGTCGAGAGCAGGCCGATGATTTCAACTTCGGATCCCACGGGTAGCTTGCGGATCGGACGGAGCGCATCCGATGCCTTGTCCGAGGCCCAGAGCGAATACTTATTCCCTCCGGTCTCGAGGGTGAGGGGACGGCGGGAGGCAATCTTGCCGGCCACGCGAAAGAATTCTCCCATGCGGGCACCGAGGTCGGCCGCCGCCTTCGCATCGAAGACCGGCAACTTGTCCGCCTTGAGCCGGTCGAAGCCCACCGGACGCAGGGAGGTCTCATCGCTCGGCTTGCCCGCATCGGCCAATTCGAGCCGCTTTGCTTTGTCGCCGTCCGCAACGGTGCGAATGCGGAAAGCGACCGGGAAGTGATCGCTGAACCCCGATCCTTGGCCCAGATTGCTCCAGCGCCGGGGGATGCCCAGTTCGGTCACTGAATTGGCCCCGTCGAGGGCGACAACCGTGAAGGAGTTGTCCACGTATTGCAGCCCGTTGTGGTCGTAGAGACCCGGCGTGACGAGGCCCTGCATCAAGGTTCCCCATTGGCCATTGTAGTGGTCGGATCCGCGCTTTTCCTCCGGCAACTCGTGCCACAGATTGTAGAGCGAGAGGTTGGTGGCGCCGGCCGTCGCTGCTTCGTCGCCCTGCGAGCCGAGGACATCGTTGATCCCGGTCTTTCCCATAAAGGGGTAGACCGCCGTCTGGTTGTATTGCGAATTAAAGTCGCCGGTGATGATAACATCAGCCGAGGGATCCGCGGCGAAGATCGCATCGAGTCGGTCGCGCACCGTCTTGGCGTTGAATCGTCGGCTTTGCTCGGAATCGAGATTGCTGGCCCCGGATTTCCAGTGATTGACAAAAACAACGAGAGGGTGGCCCTCAACGTCCAGAGTCACCTCGAGCACATCGCGCGCGTCGGGGGTGGCGTGGCTTTTGATATCCTTGACCGGGAACTTGCTGAACAACCCGTTTTTGTGGCCTTTCTTGTGTATGCCGCGTTCCGTGCTGGCCAGGGCAGCGAAGTCCGGTTCGTCCGCGCCGATGGCGATGCTGTAGCCCGTCATTCCCTCGTCGGCGAGATGCTTGAGGAGCAGAGCCTCGGCGGGGAGCCCGCGGATTTCATCGTTCAAATCCGACGTGAGCATTTTCTTGGCCGTTGTGTCTTTGTATTTCTCCAGGAACCCCGCGTAGTCCGCGACTTTCGTATCCGGTGTGAAGTCGAGCTCCAGCTCGTTAAAGGCGATGATGTCGGGGCCCGCCCCGTCGTTGAACGTCTTCAGGACCTTGGCGATCCCCTCCATCTTGCGGAGCGTTTTCTCCGGCGAGTAGGCGTCGGATTCGCCCGTCTCGGCGTAGTCCTCGAAGATGGCGACCTTGTCGGCGTCGAAAAGGTTTTCAACGTTGTAGGTCAAGAAGGTGACTTCGCGCGCCTGCGCACAATGGGAAAAGGCGGCGCAGAGCAGCGCCGCCCGGAGGGCTGACTTCATTGCGGCAACAATCGACCTTCCCGGCCGTCTTGCAAATAAAAATCCCGCCCCGCGCGGACGCGGGACGGGATGGAGGGAGGGAAATCCCGTGTATCAGTTCAAGGCAGCCTGTGCCGCGGCCAGACGCGCGATCGGCACGCGGAAGGGCGAGCAACTGACGTAATCGAGCCCGATCTCGTGGCAGAACTCCACGCTGTCCGGGTCGCCGCCGTGTTCGCCGCAGATGCCCAACTTGATTTTCTTGCGCTCCTTGCGGCCGAGTTCCACGGCAATGCGCATGAGTTTGCCCACGCCCTGCGCGTCGACGCTGGCGAACGGATTTTTCTTCACGATCTCCAACTCCTGGTAAACCGGCAGGAAGGTGCCCGAGTCATCGCGGCTCATGGCCAGCGTGGTCTGGGTGAGGTCGTTGGTGCCGAAGCTGAAGAACTCCGCGTCCTTCGCGATCTCGTCGGCGACGAGAGCGGCGCGCGGGACTTCGATCATCGTTCCGACCAAGTAGTCGAACTTCGTCTTCTTCTCCTTGGCCACTTCGGCCGCCACGCGATGGACGAGATCCACCTGCAACTTGAGTTCTTTCGAGAAACCGGCCAGCGGAATCATGACCTCGGGGCGCACTTTGATCCCCTTCTTCTGCACCTCGGCCGCGGCCTCGAAAATGGCCCGCGCCTGCATCTCGGAAATTTCCGGATAGCTGATGCCGAGGCGGCAACCGCGATGGCCGAGCATCGGATTGAACTCGTGCAAATCGTGCACGCGCTTGGCGATTTTGTCCGCGCTGATCCCGAGCTTGTTGGCCAACGCGTTCTGCTGCGCGTGGTCGTGCGGCAGAAATTCGTGGAGCGGAGGATCGAGCAGGCGGATGGTGGCGGGCAGGCCTTTGAGCGCCTTGAAAATCCCGACGAAGTCCTCGCGCTGGTAGGGAAGGAGCTTGGCCAGGGCCGCCTGGCGGTCTTCCTTCTTCTCGGCGAGGATCATTTCGCGCACCGCATCGATGCGGTCGCCCTCGAAGAACATGTGTTCCGTGCGGCAGAGTCCGATGCCGGTCGCGCCGAAGGCGACGGCGTTTTCCGTCTGCTCCGGCGTGTCGGCATTGGTGCGCACCCCGAGGCGCGCGCCTTTGTCGCACCACTTCATGAGTTGCGCGAAGTTCTGGTAGACTTGGCTCTTGGCCGGGCTGAGCGATTTCTCGACCAATACCTGCACGATTTCCGAGGGCGCGGTCTTGATCTGGCCGTTGTAGACCTCGCCCGCCGTGCCATCGATCGAGAGGTAGTCTCCCTCGTGGTAAGTGTGGTCGCCGACCTTGAGTGTCTTGTCGTGGTAGTCGATGTGCAACGCGCCCGCGCCGCAAACACAGACCTTGCCCATTTGGCGGGCGACGAGCGCGGCGTGTGAGCTGACCCCGCCTCGCGCGGTGAGGATGCCTTCGGCGGCGATCATGCCGCGCAGGTCTTCCGGCGAAGTCTCGACGCGCACGAGGAGAACTTTTTCCCCGGCAGCCGCGGCTTCGACGCAGCGCTCGGCATTGAAGTAGATTTTGCCCGAGGCCGCGCCGGGTCCGGCGGGCAGGCCTTTGGCGATGACTTTCGCCGCTTTGACCGCGTCGCGATCGAAGATCGGGGCGAGGACTTGGTCCAACTGCTCGGCCGGAACGCGGTGCACCGCCTTTTTCCAGTCGATGAGTTTTTCCTTCACCATGTCGCAGGCGATTTTCACTGCGGCGAGGCCGGTGCGTTTGCCGTTCCGGGTCTGCAGCATGAAGAGTTTGCCGTCTTCGACGGTGAACTCGAAGTCCTGCATGTCGGTGAAGTGTTTCTCGAGGGTCTTCTGCACCTTGAGCAGCTGGCGGTAGGCCGGAGGAAATTGTTTCTCCATACCGATGACCGGCTCGGGCGTGCGGACACCGGCGACGACGTCCTCGCCCTGCGCGTTGACCAGAAATTCGCCGTAGAGGACTTTCGTGCCACTGGCCGGGTCACGGGTGAAAGCCACGCCGGAACCGCTCGAGTCGCCCATGTTGCCGAAGACCATGCCCTGCACGTTGACTGCCGTGCCCCACTCGTGCGGGATGCCGTATTTGCGGCGGTAAACAATGGCGCGCTCGTTGTTCCACGAGCCGAAAACCGCTCCGACCGCGCCCGATAGCTGCTGGCGCGGATCATTGGGGAAGCTTTTGCCGGTGCGTTCTTTGACGAGGGCCTTGAAACGGCGGACGAGTTCCTTGAGCGCGTTCGCATCGAGAGCGGTGTCGCTGATGTGCGGATCGCCGGGAAAATGTTCGGCCTTCAATTCTTCGATGACCGTCTCGAAGGGCTCATGCTCTTCGCCTGGGCGCTTCTGCACGCCCATGACGACGTCGCCATACATCTGGATGAAACGGCGGTAGCAGTCGTAGGCGAAACGTTCGTTGTTGGTCAGGCGGGCCAGCCCTTCCACCGTGGCGTCGTTCAGCCCGAGGTTGAGAATGGTGTCCATCATGCCCGGCATGGAGTCGCGTGCACCGGAGCGCACGGCAACGAGCAGCGGGTTTTTCACGTCGCCGAATTTTTTGCCCATGGATTTCTCCATTTTGACCACGGCCGCGTCGATCTGCGCGTCGAGCTGCTTCGGATAAGTGCGTTTGTGGTCGTAGTAGTAAGTGCAGACTTCGGTGCTGATGGTGAAGCCGCACGGGACCGGCAGACCGATGCGCGTCATCTCCGCGAGGTTCGCGCCCTTGCCGCCGAGGAGGGCTTTCATTTTTCCGTCACCGTCGGCTTTTCCGTCGCCGAAATAGTAAACGTATTTTCCTTTGACCCCGGCTTTTTCCCCGGATTTTTTGCCGGCCTTTGTTTTTGACGATTTGCTCATGAATTTTGGTTGTAAAATGGATCGGACAGAACGCGTAGAATTATCGGGAAAGCGACGCGCTGTCAAAGCCGGACCGCCACTTCAAGCCGCGCAAACATCGTGAAGGGCCGACCGGAGCGCGCCGACCGCCCTGTTCAGTTCCTCTTCCGTGAAGCAAAGCGGCGGCATCAGGACCAGCGTGTCCCGGATGGGCCGGGTCAGCAGTCCGTGCCGCCGGGCGGCCAGGCAGACCTTGGCGCCGGTCTGCTCTTGCCACGGGTAGGGGACCCCGGGAGCGCGGACGATATCGATGCCGGCGACGAAACCGCATTGGCGGATCTCATCCACGTGAGGTTCACGTGCAAGTTCGGACAACAGGGCCTGCATTCCCGCAATTTTCGGCTGGAGTCGCTCGAGTGTTTTCTCCTCCTCGAAAGTTTCCAAACTGGCCAGTGCCGAGGCGCAGCCGAGCGGGTTGCCGCAGTAACTGTGGCCGTAAAAAAGAGTTTTCATCTCCGCGTAATCGCCAAGAAACGCGGCGAACACTTTCTCCGTGGTCAGCGTGGCGGCAAGCGGCATGGTGCCGCCGCTCAAGCCTTTGGCCAAGGCGATGAAGTCCGGCACCACATCCTCGTGTTGGCAGGCGAACATCTTTCCGGTGCGCCCGAACCCCGTCATGACTTCGTCAAGAATGAGGAAAACTCCGTTCCGGTCGCACCAGTCGCGCAGATCGCGCAACAGGCCCGGCGGCCAGAGCCGCATCCCGCCGGCGCCTTGCACGAGCGGCTCGATGACCACGCCGGCCAGCGACGCTTTGTTTGCCGCGTCGAGATTTTCGAGCGCGGCCAAGCCGTCGACGCGAAGCACCGGAAAACTGAGCGGGGCAAAGCGGTCGTGGAACGCGGCGATGCCGCCGAGGCTTGCCGCACCGGCTGTGTCGCCATGGTAGGCGTGATCGAAGGCGGCAAAGCGGCAACGCCCGGAATTTCCCGTGAGCTGGTTGTATTGCACGGCCATCTTGAGGGCGACCTCGATGGCCGTGGATCCGTCGTCGGAATAAAAAACGCGGGTCAGGGTCTGCGGAGGGAAAAGTGCGACAAGTTTTTCAGCCAGCCTGATGGCCGGCTCGTTGGTGAAACCCAGAAAGGAGCTGTGGGCCAATTTCGCCGCTTGCTCTTGAATGGTGCGGACGATGCGCGGATGCGAGTGCCCGTGAATATTGGTCCAAATGGAACTGTTCCCATCGAGGTATTCGCGCCCTCTGCTGTCGATCAGGACACTGCCGCGCCCCTCCGTGATGACCAACGGATTGTGCCCCGGCGCGCACCAATCACGCATCTGCGTGAAAGGATGCCAGATGTGCTTTTTGTCGATTTCCGCGGGACTGCCCTTGCTCATGACCTCGCCGAGCATAGGTCTGCTCACGCGGCGGACAAGCCGCGGAAGCAGGGCGGCTTTGCCACGGGCCCGACTTTCTGCCATACGATGCGTGGTGGTCGGCAGCATTGGCAATTTTGTGGTGACGCGTGTGCGCGGTTTGGGCGACTACGCCCTTTTTGTCGCGCAATCGTTGGCCTCGGCTTTGGCCACGCGGCGGCTTCCTTCGCGGATTGCGCGTGCCATTTACGAGCAGGGGTTCCGCTGCATGCCCGTCATTTTGATTGTCGGCTTGTTCACCGGATTGGTTCTCGGGCTGCAGGGCTATCACGTCCTCAACCGCTTCGGGTCGGAGGGACTGCTTGGCGCGCTGGTTTCTCTCAGTCTCGTGCGTGAAATGGCGCCGGTGCTTGCCGCCATCATGCTCGTGGGGCAGGCGGGCTCGGCCCTGGCTGCCGAGCTGGGTATCCAGCGCAACTCGGAACAGATCGCGGCTTTGGAAACCATGGGCGTGAGCAGCCACGGTTATCTCGTCACCCCGCGGCTGATCGCCTCGCTTGTGTCCTACCCGATGCAAACCGCATTGTTCGTCGTGGTCGGTCTTTGGGGAGGGAGCCTTTCCGGATCACTGCTCCTCGGCGTGGATCCAGGCGTCTATTGGTCGTCGGTCGAGCGCGCGGTGAAGGAAGCGGATGTGCGCGAGTGCTTCATCAAGGCGCTCACCTTCGGCCTGCTCACCATCAGCATCTGCGCATACCAAGGCTTCCACGCCCATCGCGTGCGCGGATCGACCGGTGCGCGCGCGGTGAGCGCCGCCACAACCAAAGCGGTCGTCCTTTCCTGCATCGCCGTGCTCGCCGCCGACTACGTCATCACATCGTTCCTCGTCTGATGTCCGCGAACTCCACGACAGCACAGGCTACGCGCCATGGTTCCGCCGGCTCGGGCGCGCCGATCCTGCATGTGGAAGACCTTCACAAGAGTTTCGGCCCGCGCGCCGTCCTGCGCGGGATCGGATTCTCCGTCGCGCACGGCAGCGTCTTCACCGTTCTCGGTCCGAGCGGGGCGGGCAAGTCCGTCCTGCTCAAGTGCCTGGCCAATATCGAAGAACCGGACGCGGGAAAAATCTCCTTCGACGGACGCGCCATGGATTTCCGCCGCAAGGAGGCGCGCGCCGAGTTTCACCGTCGCTGCAGTTTTCTGTTCCAAGGCAACGCGCTTTTCGACTCGCTCACCGCGCTGGAGAACGTGGCGCTTCCGCTCGAGCAAACCACCGCACTCGGGAGGTCCGAGATCCGCAAACGCTCTCTGGATGCGCTGAAGCAGTTGGAGTTGGAGGATCACGAGGATCACTATCCGAGCATGCTTTCGGGCGGGATGCAGAAGCGCCTCGCGCTGGCCCGCGCCATCGTGACACGCCCCGAAATGGTGTTTTTCGACGAACCCACGGCGGGCCTCGACCCCCTCCGGCGCAACGCGGTGTTCGCCATGATCGCCAAATACCAGAAGGTCTTCGGTTTTACCGCGCTCATCGTCACGCACGATGTGCCCGAGGCCCTGGAGGCCAGTTCGGTCGTGGCCTTGCTGTACCAAGGCGGGATTTGTTTCTGCGGCAGCCCCGCCGAATTTTCCGCCTCGGAGAATCCGGTGGTTGCTTCTTTCCGCGACAGCTCCGATGCTCTGCGTAGCACGCTCGCTGCGGTGCGCCGGGGCGAGGAAGTGATTTCAGACGAAGAACCATGACAGACAAAGGACTGGAATTCGGTGTGGGGCTGTTCGTCCTCCTCGGGCTTGCCGCGGTTGTTTACCTCACGGTCAAACTCGGCACGGGGTCTTTTGTTGCGGCGGATACCTACCCGCTCGAAGCGCGTTTCGCCAACACCGGCGGACTGAACAAAGGGAGCACCGTCATGCTCGGGGGCGTCACGGTCGGTCGTGTCGAGGCCATCCGTCTCGACCCGACGGATTACAGCGCCATCGTCGACATGAGCATCATGAAGGAGGTCCGGCTCCCCGCCGATACCATGGCTTCGATCAAAACCTCCGGTCTGATCGGAGACAAATTTGTTGCCTTGGCACCCGGAGCCGAGGAATCTCTTCTCAAACCTTCCGAACGAATCTTCATGACCGAGTCAGCCGTCGAACTTGAGTCGCTCATCAGCAAAATGGCCTTCGGCAGCGTCAAGGAAGGCGAGGAACCACAACCCGGGGACGCGCCAAACGCCGCTGCCGGAAATTCCGAACCGTGATGACTCTCAAAACAACGACGCTCCTTCTCGCGTTGGCCGCGATGTCATTCCAGGCCTTCGGTGCCAGCGACCCAGAGTCGACTCTGCGCGAGGCGATGCAAGAGGCCGTTACCGTGGCCAATGCCTCGCCGGGCGGCCGCGCTCTGGCCGACAAATTGCAACCCATCCTCGAACGTCGCGTTTGCTTCGAATCAATGACACGCCGTGCCATCGGTCCCGGTTGGCGGGAGTTTTCCCCGGCCCAGCAAACCGAGGCGACCAGGCTTTTCACCAAGCTGATCATCCGCAGCTACAGCAGCAAGTTTACCCCGGGAGAGGAGCCCGAAGTGAAATATCTCGCGGGCTCCCCGCAGGGACCGGACAAAATCGAGTTACCCACCTCGATGCTCTACAAAGGCAGCCGCTACAGCATCGTCTACCGCATGGAAAACCGCGGCAAATGGCTGATCACCGACATTCTGGTGGAAGGCGTCAGCCTCATCGCCAATTACCGGGCGCAGTTCAATGAACTTTTCAAACGGGGCGGCGTGAACGCGGTGATGGACTCGCTGAAAAAGTCCGTTGCTGACACGTGATCATGCGCATCTTTTGTCTTCTGGCTTGCGCGAGTTTCTTGCTACTCGGCGGCTGTGCCGGAAAAGGCCATGACACGGAACGCGACCAACCTGCTCCCGCAGGCAACAGTGCGCAGGCCGCAAGCGACGGCAAGTCGACGGCCGGCGCGTCGGAGGACGACTGGGACGACGTGGCCGAGGTAAAAGTGTCCGATCCGATCGAACCCGTGAACCGCGGCGTGTTTTGGTTCAATCACCAACTCTACCGATACGTGGCCAAGCCTTTTTCCGCCGCCTACAGATTTGTTTTCCCGGACATCGTCCGCAAAGGCATCGGGAACGCCTATGAAAACGTCCGCTTTCCTGTCCGTTTCGTGAACCACACGCTGCAGGGGCGCTTCGACCGCACGGCGCAGGAGACCGGGCGATTTGTGGTCAACACCACCGCCGGGGTCGGGGGCCTGATGAAACCGGCGGACAAAATCCCTGCGCTCGCCGATGTGCCCAAGGCCGACACCGGCCAGACCTTCGCCAAATGGGGAGTTCCCAATGGTCCGTATCTCGTTTTTCCCGTGCTCGGCCCGTCCAGTTGCCGCGATCTGGTCGGCACGGCCGGCGATACCGCCCTCAATCCCATTGCTTGGCTGGGATTTCTCTTCGGCGGCGCGGGGTGGACGACTGCGGTCTCCGCTCCCTCCGGCGCCCACGGCGTGCCCGATCAGATGGACCGCTACGATGCGGCGACCAAAGACGCGCTCGATCCCTACATCGCGGCTCGCACCAGCTACATCCAATACCGCGAGGCGCAGAAGAAAAAGTAGGGCTGCAGCGGGCTCACTCGGCCGGAGTCAGTTCCGCCAGCATTTTGTCGGCGAGCAGCACGTCCTCATGCGAGGCGCGGCGGCGCTGGTATTTGCGCCACAAAATATCGCGCAATTCCGCGAGATCCGATGGCGCGGGCTTTTCGTGGTAGGTCCAGTCCTCCTCGTGTTTCAGCTTGGACTGCAGCTTCCATCGTCCCTGATTCTTGACCGCGCGCACTTCGCGCTTTTCGCCGTCCTCCGTGCGGTGGGTCCAAGCGTGGTGGTTGCGCATGGTTGATATTCACGATGCTGGGAGATTTTTTGGCAAGGGTGATTGACGCTGCCCGCGTCCAGTCCTACAAGGATGACGTTCTTTTGCATAACAAGCATCCGGCGCAAGCTGGGTGAGACCGACCAGCAAGCCAAGGGAAGGCCGTGAGATCCGGCCACAGTTGCGCTGCGGTATCCGGTAACAATCCTCCATTCCGCGCAAGCGGAAGCAAAGCCAGTCCGGTTTGATTCGGATGAAGGCGAGGGGAGAGGCGAGCGCTTCGGCGTTCACAAACCGGGAGTCCGAATACCTTTCTTGCCGGTCCTCGACGCGCGCGCGGCCTGGTGGCCGCGGGCGAAAAAACTTCATCGCAAAAGTGAAGCGTGCGGGAGTGGTCTCTGCTGCACGTTTCTCTTCGGAAACGTCATCAGGGTCTCTCTTGCCACAAGCCAAGAAAGACACCTAATGAAAAAAACACTCCTGGCCCTGCTCCTTGCAGCGCCCCTTACAGCGCAGTCCTCGCTGGTCACGGTCAATTCCACCGCGGATATCCTCAATTGGACCGGCGCCGGCACCAACCAGTCGACGCTCGTCCTGCAGTGGAACGACGCAGCTTCCCCCGTCTCGTTGGCCTGGGGTTACCGGTGGAACGGTTCCGCCAGCGGTTTGCAAATGCTTTCGGCGGTGGCGGGCACGACAATCATCCGTGAACCTGCCGGCGGGGATGTGATCGAGACACTCAGCGGCGCGGATCCTGCGCTCACGTTGACCCTGGAGCGATACAGCTTTGGCGACGCCGTCTATTCCATGGTTTACGCGCCCGGCGGCGTCACGCGCACCCAGGCTGACTGGGGCTCCGGATATTGGGAGTATTCCATCTTTGCCGGCTCTTTCGAATACGACGTCTACGACAGCGAGTGGAATCTGGTTGGGACAAACATTTACAACGTGCCCGGATCGGTTCTTTACTCGTCCGTCAACTGGTTGTCTTCACCGATCGGTGCCTCTCCGCGCATGTTGGTCAACGGGTCATGGGACGCCTGGAGTTTTGCGGCCGGCTTCGCGAGCACTTCCATAGCGCAGCCCGCTGCGGCGGCTGTTCCCGAACCCAGGATCGCGGTCCTGCTGGTGGTCGCGGCTGTCTGGTTATTCGCCAAGGGCAAATACCGCCGTGCAGCCTAAAGCATTCACCGTCGTCGAACTCCTCGTGGCGGTGGCCACCGTGGTAATTTTGGGCGCGGTGGCCGCACCCGCCGTGTGGGGCGCTTACAAAACCTCCTCTTTGGCGGTCTCGGCCAACAACATTCGCCAGTTGGCCGCGGGCGGTGCCGCCTATCTGGCGGACAACAACTACCGGTTTTGGCCTTACCGGCGCGACGGCGAGGTCGAGGGTGCAAAGGGCGCAATCTGGTGGTTCGGCTTCGAGTCCGGCAAAAGTCTCGGCAAGCCGGAAGGACAGCGGTCCATCGACATGGACAACGGTCCGCTCGGACCCTACGTGCCGCGCAATATCGCGCCAGACCCCAGCTTCGGCTTCACCGGCACGCCGTTCAAACCGAAGTACAAACACGGCTACATCGGCATCGGCTACAATGTCGTGCTGGCCGGCACGAACGGCTGGATGTCCAAAGGAGGCGTGCCGCTGCGCTACTGGGAGCTGAGGCGACCTGAAAAAACGGTCGTGTTCGCCACGGCGGCGCAGGTCAACACGTTCCAGAAACCCGCCAGCGGGCGCAACCCGATGATCGAGGAATTCTACGGATTCGACGACGACCGCCGCAAAATCCCGTCCGTGCATTTCCGCCACAACGGACACGCCATGGTCGCCTACGCCACCGGCTCGGTGGATCTCGTTCCCATGGATGCCGCGACGGCAGATCGGCGTGCGCCCGAGGCAAACGTGGGGCGTCTCCCGCCGGAGATCCTTCGCTGACCGCGTCATACCTGCCTTTGCGGTTGACTTGACCGTCAGAGGGGAAACTATCTCCACTCCACCTCAAACAACCCAAACCCATGAGATTCGATACCATTTGTCTCCACGGCGGACAGCAACCCGATCCGACCACGCTATCGCGCGCGGTGCCCGTCTACCGCACCAGCTCGTTCGTCTTCAAGAGCACCGAGCATGCGGCGAACCTCTTTGCTCTCAAGGAACTGGGCAACATCTACACGCGGCTGATGAATCCCACCACCGATGTGCTGGAAAAACGCGTCGCCTTGCTTGAAGGCGCGCCGGAAATGGGCGGCTTGGGGGTCGCCTCGGGAACGGCCGGCGTCTTTTACTCGGTCATCAACCTGGCCTCGGCCGGCGACAACATCGTCAGCGCGCGCAATCTCTACGGCGGCACCTACACGCAATTCAGCGACATTCTCCCGTCTCTGGGGATCAAGGTGAAATTTGTCGATTCGAACGACCCGCAAAATTTCGCCGCTGCCATTGACGAAAAAACACGTGCTCTTTTTGTCGAAACCGTTTCCAACCCTGCGCTTGAAGTCGTCGATCTGGAAAAGGTGGCGAAGGTGGCCCACGACCATGGAATCCCGCTGGTGGTAGACGCCACGTTTTCCACTCCCTATCTGACCAAACCGCTCGATTTCGGGGCGGACATCGTGATTCATTCGTTGACCAAATGGATCGGGGGCCATGGCACCGGTATTGGCGGTGTGGTGGTGGACAGCGGCCGTTTCAACTGGGCAGGGGGAAAACATCCGCTCTACGACAATCCGGACACCAGCTACCACGGCCTCCGCTGGGGCCACGACCTGCCGGCCCCGCTCGCGCCGCTCGCTTTCATTCTCCGCATGCGCACCGTGCCGCTGCGCAACCTCGGCGCCTGTATCGCGCCGGACAATTCGTGGCTCTTCCTCCAAGGCATCGAAACCCTGCCGCTTCGCATGGAGAAACACTGCGCGAACTCGCTGGCCGTCGCCGAACACCTCAAAAAGCACAAGGACGTCGAGTGGGTCCGTTTCCCGGGCCTCAAAGACGATCCTTATTACGACCTGAACAAAAAGTATCTCCATGGCAAGGGCGGATCGATGGTCGTCTTCGGAATCAAAGGCGGCGCAGCGGCCGGCAAGAAGTTCATCGAGTCGCTCAAGATCTTCTCGCATCTCGCCAATGTCGGGGATGCCAAGAGCTTGGCCATTCATCCGGCCACGACGACCCATTCCCAACTCAACGAGGATCAGCAACGCGGCGCGGGCATCACGCCGGAACTTATCCGCCTCTCCATCGGCATCGAGGATCCGGCCGACTTGATCGAGGATATCGACCAAGCCTTGGCTGCGGCGAAATAACGACACGACCATGAGCAAAGGCGTCGGCGAGGTCGAAACGCAGTTTCTGACCTTCGGCAGCGCGGACGAGCCCTTCGTCACCGCGGGTGGCGATGCTTTACCCGGCGTGACTATCGCCTACGAGACTTACGGCGAGCTGAATGCGGATCGGAGCAACGCCGTCCTGCTTTTCCACGCCTTGAGTGGCAGTCAGCACGCCGCGGGCACAAACGCAGCGGTGCCCGGCACGGACCACCGTTGGACCGAGGAAATGCATGGCGGGTGGTGGGATGGTTTCATCGGCCCGGGCCGTGCCCTCGACACGAAAAAGTATTTCGTCATCTGCGCCAATTATCTGGGCGGCTGCTATGGCACGACCGGACCGGCCTCGATCAATCCGGCGACCAAGAAGCCGTGGGGCGGGAAATTCCCGCGCGTCAACGTACGCGACATCGTTCGTTCGCAACTCCCGCTGCTCGATCACTTCGGCATCGACAAGCTTCACGCCGTGGTGGGCACTTCGCTCGGCGGCATGATGGCGATCGATCTTGCCGTCCACGAACCTGACCGCGTGGCCAATGTCATCACCATCGGCACCGGCCTGCGTTCGCACGGACTGCAGCAGATGCACAATCTTGAGCAGATTATTGCCATCACGCGCGATCCGGATTTCCGGGGAGGGGACTACTACGGCACGCCGGGCCCGGTCCACGGGCTCGCTCTGGCTCGCATGATCAGCCACAAAACGTTCCTTTACGCCGACGTCATCGAGGAGCGCGCCCGCGTAGATGTCGTCCAACCCGAGGCGGACCTGCCTTGGTATAAAATCTCGCGCTCGCTCGAGAGCTACATGCTCTACCAGGGGCAGAAGTTCGTGAAGCGCTTCGATGCCAACACCTATTTACGGATCATCGACGCCTGGCAGCAGTTCGACCTTTATGCCGACGCGAAGGCGCACGGCAAGTCATCGGTCTTCGAGGGATGCAAAGACCAGCGTTATCTGGTGTTCACCATCGACAGCGACTGCTGCTTCTATCCCGACTACCAGACGGAGATCTGCGCTGAGTTGAAGAGGGCCGGTGTGCCGCACATGAGGCTGACCGTCCACTCCGAAAAGGGGCACGACTCATTCCTGCTCGAACCGAAGCTGTATACGCCGCACTTGGCTTACGCGCTGACCCACTGAGCGGTGCGGGTCAGGAAGCGCCTGACCAACAACACGGCGGCCACGGCCAAACCGAGCGCTAGTCCGGTCCACATGCCTTGTGCGCCCATGTCGGTGTAAAAAGTGAGCCACATCCCCAGCGGGAGCGCCACGGCCCAATACGCCGCCACGGTGATGACCATGGGGCCTGTCGTGTCGCGCAAACCGCGAAGCAGGCCCGATCCGACGACTTGCACGCCGTCCACCAGTTGGAAAATACCGGCGACGACCAGCAACGAGGCGGCGATCGATATCACCGCGTTGTCTTTGATGAAAGCGGACGCAATCCAATGGTTGGCCACGAGGAAAAGGACGGCGAACGCGGCCATCACTCCGACGCCGAGCGCCCAGGAGCCTGCCGCGATCGGACGAAGCATTTCGTTGCGGCCGGCGCCGTTGGCCTGTGCGATGCGCACGGTGGACGCCATGGCCACGCCCAGCGGGAACATGAAAGTGGTCGAGGCGCAGGTGATGGCGATTTGATGTGCCGCCAGCGGAACCGCGCCGAGCTTTCCGATCAAAATGGCGGCCACGGTAAACGCCCCCACTTCGCTGAGCAGCGCGAGCCCCGCGGGAATGCCGAGACGAAGCAGTGCCACGTGTTCCGCGAGAAACGAAGAGTCGATGGTGAGTCGCTTGCCCGGCCGCGCAGGGCCGCGCCAGACATACCAAGCCAACCCCGCGGCGGTCGCGATACGGCTGATCAGCGTGGCCCAACCCGCGCCGGTCAGGCCCATGGCCGGTGCGCCGAGCTTTCCGTAGATCAGCACCCAGTTGAGGAAAACATTCAGCAAGACGCCGCCCATCACGATCCAGAACCCCGGCCAAGGCCGCGATTGCGAATCAAGAAAGGTGCGGAAGACGGCAATGAGGAACGACGGCAGCAACGACCAACCGACAATCAGCGTGTAGGCGCGCGCCTCCTCGACCACTCCCGGAGCCTGTCCGAAATAGTGGAACAACGGATAAACCGCGTGGAAAAAGACCGCCCCACCCAGGCCGAACGCCAAGGCCAACCCCAGCCCGGCGTGAAAGGCGCGTGCCATTGACTCCGAAAATCCCGCGCCATGGGCGTGCGAGACGCGCACCGACACGGCGGTGAAAACTCCGTAGCCCGTGATGGCCACCACCATGACGACGTTGTTGCCGAACGAGCAGGCCGCGAGCGGCAGGGTGCCGAGTTGGCCGACCATGATGGTGTCCGCCACACCCATGAGCATCTGGCCGACCTGTCCCGCCGTGATCGGCAGGGCCAGCCTGAGGGTGGGTGGAAGTTCCCGCAGCGCGGTTCGGGTAAAACTCATTCGAACGATTCATTGTGACGCCCAGGCCCGCGCGCGTCGAGGTCTTGCCCCGAGCCCCGCCGCTTTGCATGATGCGGAGGTGGAAACGGCGCCGCTCAAATTTCTCGAGAGACTGATCGACACCCCTTCGCCCTCGGGCTTCGAGGCCGGAGCCCAACGCGTCTGGGCGGAATACGTGAAACCGCATTGCGACGAGTTCCGGAGTGATGCTTACGGAAATTGCTTCGCCCGTCTGGGGAAAGCGGACAAGAAGCCGCACATCGTCCTTGCCGGACATATCGATGAGCTCGGTTTCATGGTCTCGCACATCAACGAGGACGGTTTTCTCTTTGTCCAAGGCATTGGCGGAACCGACCCCGGTCTTTTCCGCGGACAGCGCGTCCGCGTGCATGGCCGCAAAGGCAGCATCGCCGGCGTCACGGGCTCACTCGCCATCCATCTTCAGGCGCCGGACGACCGCAAGAAAGTTCCGGAAATGCACGAGATGTATATCGACATCGGGGCCGGTTCGAAAGCCGAGGCCGAAAAGCACGTGCGGGTGGGGGACGCCATCACCTATGCGGATGGATTCGATCTTTTGGAAAACCACCGCGTCGCGGCGCGCGGGTGCGACAACCGCATCGGTGTCTGGTCCGCGGGCGAAGCCCTGCGTCAATTGGCGCAAAAACCGCCCGCGGTCTGCGTCACCGCTGTTTCCACCATCCAGGAGGAAAATGGCGGCTATGGTGCGACCATGGCCGCTTACTCGTTGCAACCGGATGTCGCGCTGGTCGTCGACGTCACCCACGGCACGGACATCCCGAATTGCTCGAAGCCCAAACACGGCGACGTTCGCCTCGGCAAGGGTCCGGTCATCTCTCACGGCAGCTCGAACCATCCGGTGGTGGTCGATCGGCTCGTCGCCGTCGCGCAAAAGGAAAAGATTCCTGTGCAATTCGAAGCCAACCCGCGTCGAACCGGCACGGATGCCGACGCCTTTTTC
>Ga0315902_10004098_pt1 | contig 21325 bp, 13 predicted proteins | sample LakEriMetagenome_9_FD_203523 | JGI IMG/M metagenome (GOLD analysis project Ga0315902, IMG submission 203523) | Freshwater fungal communities from buoy surface, Lake Erie, Ohio, United States - Buoy 12 MA117 | ecosystem: Environmental > Aquatic > Freshwater > Lake > Lake biofilm | place: USA... | reverse complement strand
TGGGCGAGGTGCTGCTGCGCGGGGTGAGCCTCGCGGTGGCCGCCGTGCCGGAGGGGCTGCCGGCGGTCGTCACGCTCGTGCTGGCCATCGGCCTGCAGCGGATGGTGGCCCGCAACGCGCTGGTCCGTCGGCTGCCGAGCGTGGAAACGCTCGGATCGGTGACGGTGATCTGCTCGGACAAGACCGGAACGCTGACCCGCAACGAGATGACGGTCCGGGAGGTCGTGACGGCGAGCGGCCGATATCGGATCACGGGCGGCGGCTACGAGCCCCGGGGCGAGTTCCTCCGGTGGGCCGACGGCATGGCCGTCACGGCCGCCGACCCGGACCTCCGCCGGCTGCTGCTCATCGCCGCCCGCTGCGGCAGTGCCGCGGTGGAGCCGACGGGGGACGGTGGTGGCTGGCAGGTGGTCGGCGATCCGACCGAGGGCGCGCTGGTGGTCGCGGCGCTCAAGGGGGGCGTGCCGGCGGAGGATCCGGCGGCGCCGGTGATCTTCGAGATTCCCTTCGACTCCGAACGCAAGCGGATGAGCGTGGTCATTCGCACGCCGCCGGGCGACCGCCTGATGCTGACGAAAGGGGCGCCGGAGGCGGTCCTGTCGCGCTGCACGGCGGAACTGCACGGCGGAGCGATCATTCCGCTGACGGACGACCGTCGCCGCGAGATCCTCGCCGGCGCCGCGGACATGGCGGGCCGCGCGCTGCGGGTGCTCTCCCTGGCCTGTCGTGACCTGCCCGCCGGCGCGCCGCTCGACTCCCAGCCGGCCATCGCCGAGCGCGAGCTGGTGCACGTCGGCCTCGCGGGAATGATCGATCCGCCGCGCGACGAGGCCCGGCGGGCGGTCGAGCGGTGCCGGACGGCCGGCATCCGCCCGGTGATGATCACCGGCGATCACCCTGCCACCGCCCTGGCAATCGGCCGGGAACTCGGCATCGCCGGTGCCGCGGACCGCGTCGTCACCGGCGCCGAACTCGACGGCCTGTCGGACGAACGGCTGGCGGCCGATGCGGACTCGATCGCCGTCTACGCCCGCGTGTCGGCCGAGCACAAGCTGCGGGTCGTGCGGGCCTGGCAGCGGCGCGGGGAGATCGTGGCCATGACTGGTGACGGTGTCAACGACGCCCCGGCGGTCAAGGCGGCCGACATCGGCATCGCCATGGGGATCACGGGCACCGACGTCACCAAGGAGGCCTCCGACATGGTGCTCACCGACGACAACTTCGCGTCGATCGTGACCGCCGTGGAGGAGGGGCGGGGCATCTACGACAACATCCAGAAGTTCATCCACTACCTGCTCTCCTGCAACGCCGGCGAGGTGCTGACGATGTTCGTGGCGGCCCTCGCCGGCTGGCCCGCGCCGCTGGCGGCGATCCAGATCCTGTGGCTCAATCTCGTCACCGACGGGCTGCCTGCCTTGGCGCTGGGCCTCGAGCCGCCCGAGCGCGACATCATGGAGCGGCCGCCGCGGCCGCCGCAGGAGGCGGTGATCACGCGGGAGCGGGGCACGCTCATCCTCGCCCACGGGGCGATCGTCGCGGCGGTCGTGCTCTGGGCCTTCTGGAGCACGTGGCGGGGCGACGACGCCCGGCTGGAGCGGGCCCGCACGCTGACGTTCTGCGTGGCCGCGTTCGCCCAACTCTTCTTCGCCATCGGCTGCCGCAGCGACCGCGTCACGGCTGTCGCGCTGGGCTTCTTCAGGAATCCGGCCCTGCTGATGGCGATCCTGCTGTCCGGGCTGCTGCAGGTCGTGATCGTGACGCTGCCCCACGCCCAGCCGGTGTTCGCGATCGAGCACCACGTGGGGAATGATTGGGCGTTCGTGTTCGCCCTGGCGCTGGTGCCCGTGACGGTCATCGAGCTCGCCAAGTGGAGCGGCGGTTTTCGTCCCGCGGCCCGCGCCGAGCGGTCCATTGATCGGCCGGCCGTGCGGCCGTAAGGTAGGGTCTTCGATGGCCCACGGATGCCGGGCTGTCGCCCGCCCCGGATGCCTGCATGAACGCCAGCCCGTCGCACGGATCGCCCCATCTCCTCCTGACGGGTGCCACCGGACTGCTCGGCTCGTATCTGCTGCGGGATCTGCTCCTGGCGGGTCGGCCCGTGGCCGTGATCGCCCGGGGCGAACGCAAGCGATCCCCGGCCGCGCGGGTCGAGGCGCTCGTGGCCGACTGGGAGGATCGGCTCGGCCTGCGGCTGCCGCGGCCCGTCGTCCTCTCAGGCGACCTCACCCGGCCGGCCTGCGGCCTCGACGAGGCGGCGGTCCGGTGGGTCGGTGATCACTGCGGCGAACTGCTGCACAACGCCGCCAGTTTGAGTTTCAAGGGGAAGTCCCGCGACGAGGAGCCCTGGGTCACGAACGTCGGCGGCACCACGCACGTGCTGGAGCTCGCCGCCCGGGCCGGCCTGCGGCGGATGCACCAGGTGTCGACGGCCTATGTGTGCGGGCTGCGGACCGACGTGGTGGCGGAGGCCGACCTCGACGTCGGTCAGTCCTTCGGCAACGACTACGAACGCAGCAAGGTGGAGGCGGAGCGGATGGTGCGGGCCGCGGGCCACCTCGACAGCGTGACGGTCTACCGGCCGTCGATCATCGTCGGCGACACCGAGACCGGATACACCTCCACCTACCATGGCTTCTTCGCGGCGCTGCGGCTGGGCCACACGCTGCTCACGCGGGTGCCGCTGGGATCCACGAGCGGCCTGGCGCTGCTGGCCCTGATGGGCGTCGATCCGGCGGCCCGGAAAAACTTCGTGCCGGTGGACTGGGTGGCCCGCGTGATCGCGACGCTCGTGGGCCGGCCGGCCGCCCATGGCAAGACGTTCCACATTACGCATCCCGAGCCGCTGGCGACGGGCATGGTCGCCGCCACGATCCAGGAGGCCGTCGAGACCTACTCCCGGGCCGCGGCCGCGGACGACCCCGACCTCCAGGACGAGCGCTGGTTCGCCGAAAACCTGCAGAGCGAACTCGAGGTCTACCGGCGCTACTTCCGTCACGATCCCACGTTCGACCGGTCGAACGTCTTGGCCCATGCCGGCGACGTCGCCTGCCCGCCGCTCGACCGCCCGACGCTCCTCCGCATGGCCCGGTTCGCCATCGAGCACGAGTTCGGCCGCCGGCCGGTGGCTCGGAGTGGCGGCTCGGTGGCGGCGGTGCGGGTGCATCCGGCGCTGCCCGGCGTCGCCCGCGTCGGCGATGATGCGGCGCGGCCGTTCGTGGCTGGTGTTCCCGAGTTGGCCGGACCGGAATTGAGCGGCTGATCGCAAGTCAAAGGGCCATCGAGAGTCCGACGTCGTCGTGGCCCTCGGGCCGGTCGCTGCCCATGGTCCCGGCTCATTGCCGGGCGTCTGCTTGCGGCCGCGCCGGCGACCGAACTATCCTCGAATCATGCCGGCATGGTCCGGCAGGGCGGCAGGCGGCGACGGCCGACGCGGAAAACCGCAGGTCTTTCAACCCGAAAAATCAGAGGTGCATGCCGTGCGATTGGACTCCATTTCCATAGGCTTGGCGACGCTGCTCTTCCTGGCGTCGGGCGCGCCGCGGCAGTCGCATGCCGCCACGATTGGCTGGAAGAAGATCGTCATCGACGACAAGTTCCGGTCCGAAGGGGCGGCCGTTGCAGATGTGAACAAGGACGGCAAGGCCGATGTTCTGGTCGGCGATCTCTGGTACGAGGCGCCGAACTGGAAGCCGCACGTCATCCGCCAGGATCGCACCTTCGATCCCCACGGCTACAGCCAGGCGTTCGCGATCTTCGCAGACGACATCGATGCCGACGGATACCCCGACCAGATCGTCGTCGGATTCCCCGGCAAGCCGTGTCATTGGTACCGGAATCCCGGCCCGGCCGCCGGGCCCTGGCAGGCGTTTCCCATTCAGGACAACGCCTGCAACGAGACCCCGCAGTATGTCGACCTGTTCGGCACCGGCCGGCGGGTGCTGTTGCTGGGGCACAAGGGCGAAGTCTGCGGCTTCCGTCCCGGGGAAGACCCGACGCAGCCCTGGGAGCGGGTCAGCCTCTCGGGGACGGGCGGGCCTGGCGCGGCACAGCCTGGCGCGGCACAGTATGCCCACGGCTTCGGCACGGGCGACGTCAATGGCGACGGCAGGCTCGACGTCATGGTCGCCGGGGGCTGGTACGAACAGCCTGCCACGCTCGACGGCACGCCGTGGAAGATCCACCGGCTGCCCGCTCCTCCTTGCGCTGACATGTATGCCCTCGACATCGACGGCAACAAACTGAACGACGTGGTCTGCTCGTCGGCGCACGGCACCGGATTCTGGTGGCTGCAGCAGCGGCTCGAAAAGGATGAGCCGTTCTTCGTCCAACAGGCGTTCTTTCCGGCGCCGGCTTCCTTGGCGAAGGCCCCGGCCGGATACACGTTCACCGCGGAGGAAGCGGTGATCTATGGCGGCCTCAACAAGGCCCGCGGCGACGCCAAGAAGGTCGGATGGCGGGCCAGTGCCGATTTGAGCGCCAAGGCCCGGAAGCTCGCGGAGGCCGGCGCTGCTGTCGAGAAAACGATCGATGGCTATGCGGGAACCGTCATCGATTCGCTCGTGGGCACGATCGAGAAGGATGCCGTGGCAGCGTCGTTGAAGGACCTCGTCGCCCGACCGCAGGTCAATGCGCCCGGATTGGAAGTGGGCGTGGGCGTGGCCGGAGACCGGTTCTGCATCCTGCTCGGTGATCGCGGCCTGTTCGCGCTGCCGGGACAGACCCACTCGCTCAGTCACGTCGATATCGACGGCGATGGACTGAAGGATTTCGTCACCGGCCGTCGCTTCTGGGCACATGGGCCCGGTGGAGACGATCATCCCGCGGATCCGCCGCTGCTCTACTGGTTCCAGGTCCAAAAGGACTCCACAGGCGTGGTCACGCTCGCGCCGCATCGCATCGACGACGACAGCGGCGTGGGCACGCAGTTCGCCACCCAGGACGTCGACGGCGACGGCCACACCGACGTGGTCATCAGCAACAAGCGGGGCGTGGCGTTGTTCCTCCAGACGCGGAGCAAGTGACGGGAGGTCGCGGGTCCGCTCGCGGCTCGCCCGCCGACACGAGGAGCGACAACCGGGGCTGGTCGGACGAGACCTGGCCCTCCTCGGGCCGGGGGCATGAGGAATCCCTCGGCCGACCCGCGATCAGGATGTGGGGGGGCAGTTTCGGCGTCCGGCGGCCGTGGTCTATTCGGTTGCACTTGCAATTGAGTTGCAGGCAGCTCACAATGGCTGCGGACCGGCAGGATCATCTTCCAGGAGGCCAAGCCATGTCGCTCGTTCCTGACAGCGCGCCGAGCATCACCCGCTTCCCGGCGGGCACCGTCGACAGCCGCCTGCCGGTCACGGTGCTCTCCGGCTTTCTCGGGGCCGGCAAGACGACGCTCCTCAACCACATCCTCGCCAACCGCGAGGGCCTGCGGGTGGCGGTGATCGTCAACGACATGAGTGAAGTGAACATCGACGCCCAGCTCGTCGGCAGTTCCCGGGCGGCTTCGTCCGCCGCAAAGCTCAGCCGCACCGAAGAAAAACTCGTCGAGTTTTCCAACGGCTGCATCTGCTGCACGCTCCGCGAGGACCTGCTCGAGGAGGTGGCCCGGCTGGCCCGGGAGGGCCGATTCGACTACCTGCTCATCGAGAGCACGGGGATCTCCGAGCCGCTGCCCGTCGCCGAGACGTTCACCTTCACCGACGAGCAGGGGGACAGCCTGGCGGCGTTGGCCCGCCTCGACACGCTTGTCACGGTCGTCGATGCCCGCAACTTCCTCGACGACTACTGCTCCCGGGACGAACTTCGCGACCGGGGCGTCGGCCTGGACGAAAATGACGCCCGTGATCTCGTGCAACTGCTCGTCGATCAGGTGGAGTTCGCCAACGTCCTCGTCATCAACAAGACCGACCTCGTCGCGGCAGCGGAAATCGACTACCTGGAGGCGATCCTCAGGAAACTCAATCCGGCGGCACGGATCGTCCGTGCGTCGCGGGGCCAGGTTCCTCTGACGACGATTCTCGGGACGAACGCCTTCGACATGGAGCATGCCGCGAGCCATCCGGGATGGCTGGCCGAGGCACCGGGGACGCATGTCCCGGAGACCGAGGAATATGGCCTTTCGAGCCGGATATTTCAGGCGCGGCGACCGCTCCATCCGCAGCGCTTCTGGGATCTCGTCACCGGCCCGGCCTTCAAAGGGGTGATCCGATCCAAAGGCTTTCTGTGGCTGGCCACCCGCCACGACTGGGCCGGTGTCTGGTCGAGCGCGGGAGTGGTGTCGAGCCTGCAACCGGGGGGATCGTGGCTCGCGACCGCCCCGCGGGACGAGTGGCCCGAGGATCTCGATGCCGAAGACGTCGCCGCGATCTGGCAGGAGCCGTGGGGTGACCGGCGGCAGGAACTCGTGGTGATCGGTGCCAAACTCGTGCCCGACCTGATCGAACGGCTCGACCGGTGCTGTCTGTCCGATGCCGAGCTCGACCTCGGGCCCGAGGGCTGGCTCGGATTCGACGACCCATTCCCGGCGTGGCGGATCGCCGACGAAGGGGATGACGACACGGTCGTCGAGGAGGACGAGGCGCCGTAAAGGTGCCCGTCCGGCCAGGCGGCGTGCGGCGGGATTGGGGGGTGTCTCGGCGGGCGACCGGGACGCGTCAGCGGCCGGTGTCGCGCCACAGGCCGCGGAACGGCTCGTCGATGCGGATCGCAAACAGCAGTTCGCTTTCTCCGACCGTCGTCCGTGGGCCGGCCGCCTCGAGGCCGGAGAAGCGGTAGCCGACGTCGAACGTCACCCGCTCCGTGCCCGCATAGGTGACGCCGGCGCCGGCCTGCCAGCCGAGCCCCGCGCGCGGCGCCGTGTCGGCGCCGCTGGGCCTGCGGACGCCGACGCCGATGCCGCCCCCCGCGTACACCCCGAAATGCTGCGTCAGCGGCAGATCACGCCACACGTTGGCCATGGTGGTCCATTCCTCGACCGGCGGTGTGGCCGGGGCCTCCATGCCGGCCGTCGCGCCGCTGGGCCGCGGCCCGCCGCCGAGCGGCTGACGGCGGCGGACTTCGAGTTCCAAACGCACATCACCGCTGGAACGCGGCACGGCGACGCCGCAGGCTCCCTGGCCGGCCACGAGCGGTCCGCCCGCCCGGGCCGGCGACTCGCCCACCGACGAGCCGATCATGGCGGTCGCATACATCCGCCGCGCCGCGACGGGCTGGTCCTGCCGGTCGGCATCGGCCGCGACGGTCGCATCGCGTAGACCGGTCGCCGCATGGGCAGGCGCGGCCGCGACCAGGGCGAGGGCCGCCGCGAGTGGTCGCAAGAGAACGCGAGGCGAACCGGCCGCATCCATGGGCCTCGACTCCCGGAGCACGCCGCCTTCCGTTGCCGGCCGCGCTCGGCGGCCGGGCCTGCGGATGGCTGTGACCGATCCTATGGAGCCGGCAAGAGCATGCGGCCCGTAGCGGCCTGAAGGCGCGGGTTTTCCGCCGGGGACAGTTGGCGGGGCGTGATTCCCGGCGGTTCGGCAGTCAGCGGCCAGCGGGACAGTTCGCCGCGCAGGCGGGACGCAAAGCGTCACGATGCGCACGACCCGCGGCGAGCAGCAATTTGAGTTCCTTGGCCACGTGCTCCCTGTCGATCTCCTCCGGATCGAGCACGGCATGCTCCAAGGCTTCGATCCGTTCGCGGAGCGCCTCGGCGGCGGTGGTCATCTCGTGGGTGACGCTGCCGCGGCGGATCCAGATGCCCACCTCCGTCCGCCGCACGAGATCCTCCCAGGCCGCGATCCAGACCTGGGTGCGGCGCTTGTCGCCGGCAAGCGCGGCCGCATGGGTCTCCGTCTCGACCGTCCGCAGATCCTCGAGGCAGGTGGGCAGATCGGGATAGTAGAGATAGGCCGCCACCACGCTGACCGCAACCAACCCGCCGAGGAGGACCGCGCCAAGCACTGGCGGTGGCACCGTCACGTCGAGCGCGTGGTGGCGTGATCTCTGGCCGACGGTGGCCGCACTCTGCTCCAGTCGTGCCTCGATGCTCCGGCCGGGATCGAATGCCGCGAGCAGGGCCCCTGCCGCTACGAGGCTTGCCAGGAGTGCGAGCGCCGACCAGGCATGGGCCGGCACACGGTCGGCGAGCAGCGCGACGCTCCGGGCCACGGGATCGGCCGTCTCGGGCGGAAACGGCATGCAGAACACGTCGAAGGCGTGCGTGTGATCTTCGGGGGGCGAATCTCGGAACGACAGCGGCCGCTCGATAACCGCGGCGACGCAGAGCACCCCGCCGCAGAACACCGCCAGCCAGCACGCCGTCCGCCGTCCGCCCCAGGCCCGCCACGCCCAGGCGATGAGGCCGAGATTGAGGCCCGCTCCCACCGACAGGAGCACGAAAGCAGCCCCGACGGAGTTGCCGTGGTCGAACATCGAGCCGATCTGCATCATCGCGTCGGTGGGCGTGAGGAAGGCCGGCGTGCCGACCGCGGCCATCAGCGGCGGCGCCCACGGGTCGAACGCCTTCATCGACCGTTGCAGGCTGCCGAACGGCAGGCATGCCGCGAGCAGGCCGACGCCCAGGAGGGCGAGCGCGGCGTAGCCCGCCGTCGGTCCCGCCGCCTCCCGCACCGTCGCCAGCAACAGCGCGACGGCCCGCCGCCAGCCGGGCGGAATCCGGGGCTCATCCCCAGCAGGGGCCGCATCCTCCGCGCCGCCGAGCCGTTCCCAGGCGAGCCCCACCGCAGTCACGACCACCATCGACGCCAGCGCGAAGCCGACGATCACGAACGGGTGCGAGAGCGTGAGCCCGTAGAGCAGTGAGATCGGATTGAAGAGCGGCGCGGAGACGGCGAACGCGAGCACCGCGCCGCCGGCGAGGCCGGCCCGCCGGAGCTCCCGGGCCACCGGGATCGCCCCGATCGAACACACCGGCAGAAGCATGCCAAGCAGCCAGGCGCGGAGGAGCGACCACCACGACCCGGCGGCCAGCAGCCGCCGAGTCAGGGCGGGCCCGAAGAGCTCGCGGATCACCGCCGCGACGACCAGGCCGCAGAGGACCGTGGGGGCAGCATTCGCCAGCGCCGCCACCGCGCGGCACGCGGCCCCGCAGGCCATCACCAGCCAGTCATGCATCGCCATCATTCTTCTCCCTGTTCCATGGCTGTGATGGATTACGGCGGCTGGTCATCCGCGGCGGCCGCCGAGCGGCACGGGCACCCGGTCGAGCGCTTCGGCGACGAGCCGGTCGCTTTCCGCCGGTGCAAGCTCGAGCCGCACGCCGAGCACCGGCCCGGCCACGTGCCGTACGTCGTCGGGCGTGACGTGATCCCGGCCCTGGAGCACCGCCCAGGCCTGGGCCACTCGCTGCCAGATGAGCAGGCCACGCGGGCTCGGACCGCCCGACCCGCCCCGCAGGTCACGGCATGTGCGGCCCACGTCCACGAGATACCCCGTCACGGCCTCGTTCACGAGAAGTTTGGCCGTCGTCTCCTGCAGCCGCTCGAGCGCCGCCTGGTCGATGACCGCATCGAGGACGTCGGCGGCCTGATCCCGGCCTCGCGCCTCCTGGAGCAGTTCGAGTTCCGTCGCCCGGTCGGGCGCGCCGATCGACAGCCGCATCGCGAACCGGTCGAGCTGGGCCTCGGGGAGCGGATAGGTGCCGAGATGCTCGAGCGGGTTCTGCGTGGCCACGACGAAGAATCCCCGCGCCAGCCGGTGGCAGTCGTCGTCGATCGTCACCTGCCGCTCGGCCATCGCCTCGAGCAGCGCGCTCTGCGTCCGCGGCGTGGCACGGTTGATCTCGTCGGCGAGGAGGACGTCCGCAAACACCGGCCCGGCCCGAAACTCGAACGAGCGGGTCTGCTGGTTGTAGAGCGTGAAGCCGGTGATGTCGGTGGGCAGGAGATCGGGGGTGCACTGGATCCGCGCGAACCTGCCCCCCACCAGCGCGGCCAGCCCCTTCGCGAGCGTCGTCTTGCCCAGGCCGGGCGGATCCTCGATCAGGAGGTGCCCGCGGGCGAGCAGGCAGGCGAGCGCGAGATCGCAGGCCTCCGCCTTGCCGCGAAGCGTCTCCCGGAGCCGGTGCCGCAGGCTTTCGATGAGTCCGAATGACTCACCGAGATTGATTCGATCCGACTTGATCATGGTGGTTGCCATCGGTGGGCCTCTGTGGTGAATCGTTGGCGGAGCCGGGCGACGGTGACGTGCTGCGCGGCCGCCGCGGCCGCCTGCCCGTGGCGCAGCCGGTCTCGAGGGGTCGCGGGGCGTCCATAGGCCGACTGTTCGAAGGCGTTGACGAATGCCATCGGGTCGTCGGCTGCGGCCGCGGCCAGCGTCCGCCGATGCCAGTCGCGCACCGTCTCCGCCGGCCGCCTGGGACAGCCGGCGAGCCACGCCCGCCAGGCGATGAGGTGCCAGGCCGCCCGCGTCGGGCAGACGTCGTCGCGCCGCATCGCCTGCCGCCACCAGGCCGTCGCCAGGGCATCGACGCACCACCGCCACCCGACGGCCGCGGCCGCAGCCAGCAAGGCGAGCCCGGCACCGATCGCCGCGATGGTGATGGCCCGGGCACGCAGCCACGCGGCGGCGTCCCGGAGGGCATCGAGCGCCCGCGTGGTCCATGGCACGGTCGGCGGCCGCAGCCGATAGCCCGGCGTCGGCTCGAGCGGAATCCAGCGGCCCGACGCAGCGAGAACTTCAGCCCACACATGGGCATCTTCGGCCGTGGCGACGAACCGTCGCGACCGCACGTCGCGCCGCTCCCCCGACACATGCAGCCCCCCGACCACGCGCGTCGGATAGCCGCACCCCCGCAGCAGCATCGCCGCGGCGCCGGCGAAGTCGTACGGCCGCCCGCGGTGCGATACCGTGAGCACGTGCCGGAGCGTGTCGGGGCAGTCGTCGGGCGGGCTCGCCGAGTCATCGCGGATGATCCGCCGCTGGATCTCGGCCACGACTCCCGCCACGTGCGGCCAGCCCGCGGCCGCAGGATCGCGGCCGATTCCCCAGGCCTGGAGCACATCGCCCACCCACGCGGGCACCTCATCCCGCACGGTCGCGTCGACCGCCGGCGGCGTGGCGACCGCGATCGCGCCTGTGGCATCGATGCCGCCCGGAAGGCTCCGGGTGTGCACCGTCGTGCCGGCCGTCGCCTCGATGCCATCGAGCGTCACCACATCGTCGGCCGGGGTGCGGTAGAAGTCGGGCCGGTCGATCTTGTCGATCCGCATGGCGTCGGCCCGCGCGGGCAGCGGCAGCATGCCGCTGCGCACGCTGCCGATCGTGATCGCATGGGTGTCGGCGGCGTCCGGGGGGGGCATCGGCACCCCCTGCCACCGCATCCAGTCACCGCCGGCATGCTCGAGCCGGCAGTCGCGCGGCATCTCTGCTGCCGCCGTAGGCTCCCGCCACGACCGGCCATCGAACGCGTCGTAGACGGCAAGCCGGAGGTGGGCGGGGGCGGGGCCGGTGAGCGTGACGAGCGCCCGGGCGGTGAGTTCCGTCGTCGGCCGACGCGACCGCGGACGGGCCTTCCGCACCGTGGAAAACTCCCGGCCGGCGTGCTCGCTGTCGGCCAGGTGCTGGTCGGTCGGTGGCAGATCCTGCGGCCCGAGGCCAAAGGCCCGCTTCCGTTCCTCGTTCTTCGGCTTGGGCGGCTCGCCGTAGAGATCGTTGAAGAGATCGTAGAGCGAAGGCTTGTGGCTCGTGACGAAGACCCCGGAGTTCACCGGGCCCGTGGCCTGCGGGTTCTTTTCCGCGGCGACGAGATTCTCGCCGTCGCCCACGCCGTCGCGGGCCCAAGGAAAGGCGTATGAGTCGCCGCCCGAGAATGGCATCCAGCCGACGAGCGCACGGCCGCCGGTGTCGCGGCTGCCTCCGAGCACCGCGACCACGGCGGCCACCGCCAGGCAGGAGACGAGGCCCGCCGGGCCTGGTAGCGAGCCGCGGCCGCTGCGGCTGGCGGCCCCGGCAGCCCGCCCCGCGAGGGCGGAGGCCGCGATCGCGGCATAGCCCGCGTTGATCACGGCCGTCGCCGGATGATCGTTCACGATCGCCGCGAGCACGACCATGAAGAGCGTCGTCGCCAGGGCGAGCCGCGTCTCGCTGGCCGTCGTGCCTACCGCGAGCAGCCCGCCGAGCACACCTCGGAAGCAAGCCAGGAGCAGCGCCTCCGGGCTCGCGCCCTCGCCGCCGCAGGCCGTCGGCAGGCTCTGCCAGGCCAGGGCGGCGGTGACCGCCGGCGGCACGGCCACGGCCCCGAGAAATATGCCGGCTGCGATTCCACCGCGCAGCATTCTGCTGTGCGTCGCTCTCGATGGCGCCGCGGTTTGCCGTGACCCGAGCCACACCCGCGCCTCCCGTAGCATGAAAGCCCACAGCGTCCATGCCGTCCCGCCGAGCACGGCCCACCATGCGGCGGCATCGGCCGGTACGTCCACGAGCTGTTCGGCCGTGAAGGCGGCGGCAACGGTGAGCCAGTCGAGGAGCGTCATGTCGGCGCGTGGCTCCTGCGGCGGCCGGCTGCCCGACTGCGGATGCGCGTGTCGGGGTCGTGATTCAAGGCCGCGAAGGCCGCATCGACGGCCGCGATCGGATCGGGCTCGAGGGGCACGTGCACGACCATCTCCCCGCGGTCGCGGCCGGGACGTGCGGCCTCCGTGACCCTGCCGCCGACGATGATCCAGAGCCGCTGGTGCCGGGGGGACGCTGCCAACTGGTCGGCCGCGGCGCGACCGGCTCGGCCCGGCGGCGTCGTGAGAACGATCTCGAGATCGACCGGCCGCGGCCGGTCGCACGGTGGGCCAGGCTTCGTGTCGGCAGCGGCGCACGGTTCGAGGCAGGCCAGTTCGTCGAGGAGGAGGTTGAAATCAACCGCCGTGCGGGGATCGAGCGGGGCGCGGCCGGGCCAGGTGAGTTCGAACGACACGCCGTGCGGTCGCCACGATTCGACGATCGCGAAAGCGATGTCGACGAGGGCATCGAGCGTGCGGTCGGGCTCCGGATCCGGGCCGACGGTCCCGGCGCTTGCCTGCCGATGGATGCGGTGATCGACGACCAGCCGCACGATGGCGGCCGCGGTGCCGGGCCGTTCGCGGACGACGAGTCCGCCGCGCCGCGCCGTGTGGGCCCAGTGGATCGACCGCACGGAGTCGCCGGTGCGATAGTCGCGAACGCCGATCGAGTCGCCGGAGTGGCCGGGGATCCGCACGCTCGTCTCCCGGCCGACTCCGGTGGCTGCGACGATGCCGAAGGGCACCCGCACGTCGGCCCGCGCGGGCCAGACGATCATGGGCGCGGGCATGGCGAGCGTCCGGCGGGCGGTGACGAGACCGAACGGCTGGCTGCTTTCGATGGCAGGTGCGACCGGGGGAAACCTACCGCGCCGCCGCGGCACCACGGCCACCGAGCCGGTGGAGTCGATCGGCGCAGCGGTGGACGTGGCCGCCGGGCCACCCGGGCTTCTCGTCCCGGGCTCCGCATTGGCCCACCACAGAGAGACATGCGGCCGCCACCACGGCAGGATCGACCGCCACGTGATCGTGGCGGTGGGCGTGTCGCCGACCCGGCAGCGGCGCCGATCCCATGCCAGCGCCGCCGTCGAACTGCACACGGCGATCCAGGGGCCCACGCAGCCGATCGCGAGTGTGGCGAGAATCCCGCCCAGAAGCGGCAGCGCCCGGGCCGACGCGAGCACGAACGCGAGGGCCGCGATGGCCGCCGCGCAGCAGAGCGGGCAGGCAGGATGCCGGAGCAACCGCTCGAGCCGGCGGAGCCGGACCTTGGGCACGGTGGAAGTCGGATGGCGTCGCAACGGCTCACCTCTGCACCGGCAATCATCGCGGTTTTTGGATCGTAATGCAACACATATGCATATGCAGTGCTGTCGCGGTAACGGGCGCGATGTTTCCGGACGCCCGGGCCACCGGCGACATCGCCGCCCCGGACGAGAACCTCACGCGGGCCCTTCCAGGCGGACTGGCGATGGCCCGCGGTCTGCTTCGGCGACTGCGCGCGGTGTTCCGCGCGCACCCCGAGCCGCCTCAGTCGGCATCGCGTCGCGCCCGGTCGAGGGCCACGGCCGACACGATGATCACGCCCGTCACGATCTCCTGCACCCAGTTGGGCAGATCGAGTTTCGTGCAGCCGTTGGCCACCGCCGTCATGATCATCGCGCCCACGAGCGTGCCGGCGATCGAGCCGCGTCCCCCGGTCAGGCTCGCCCCGCCGATCACGACCGCCGCGATGACGTCGAGTTCCATCCCCATGGCAGTCGTGGGATCTCCCACGGTCAGGTAGGCGTACTGGAGGAGTCCCGCGACCGCCGCCAGGGCCGAGGCGACGGCATGGGTCACGATCCGGACGCGGTCGACCGCCACGCCGCACAGCCGTGCGGTCGGCTCGTTCGAGCCGATGGCCACGAGGTGCCGGCCGAACCGGGTGGCCTGGAGCAGCAGGGCCGTCGCGGCGGCCAGCAGGAGCGTGAGCCAGACGCCGGGCGGAACGAGGAGCCAGCGGCGGTCGGCGGGCAACGCGGTGAGCAGGTCGTTGAGCCAGGTCGTGGGAGCCGCCACCATCGTCTCGCCGGCCAGGCCCTTGGCGAGGCCACGAAGGCCCCCCCACATGCCCAGCGTGACGATGAACGGCGAGAGCCGCAGGCCGGTGACGAGGCCGCCGATCAGGCAGCCGCAGGCCGCACCACAGATCACCGTCGCGACCGCCGCGGCAGCGGGCGACCAGCCCCGCGACACGAGCGTGGCGAGCGTCACGGTGGCCAGCGCGATCTGGGCGCCGACGGACAGGTCGATGCCGCCGCTCACGATCACGAGGGTCATGCCGAGCGCCGCCGTGGCCACGACGGCGGTCTGGAGGAGCATGATCTCCGCGTTCGCGGCATTCGCAAACTGGGCCGGCCGCAGGGCCGAGAACAGGATCGTCACCGCCACGAGGCCCGCGAGCGGACCGAGCCTGGAGAGCCACGTCTTCATGCGCGTGTGATCGCCTCCTGCATGATGGTCCGCTCGTCGATCTCTTCCACGGGACGCGCCGGTCCGAGCCGGCCGCCGCTCATCACGGCCACGCGGTCGCACACGCCGAGCAGCTCCGGCAGATGGCTGCTGACGAGCAGGATCGCCCGGCCGCTCGCCGCCAGGTCGTCGATCAGGGCGTAGATCCGCGCCTTCGCCCCCACGTCGATGCCGCGGGTGGGCTCGTCGAGCAGGAGCACGTCCACGTCGTGGTGCAGCAGGCGGGCCACCGCCACCTTCTGCTGGTTGCCTCCGGAGAGCGCGGCCACCGGCTGGCCGACGTCGCGGCACTTGATCTGCAGGGGCCCGAGCCACCGGCCGGCCGCCGCCGCCTGCCGGCCGGGAAGGACGAGCCCCAGGGGGCCGAAGTCGCCGAGCCGCGAGAGCGTGAGGTTGTCGGCGATCGACAGGTTCACCGCGAGTCCCTCCCGCTTGCGGTCCTCGCTGACCATGCCCACGCCCTGCGACCAGCGGGCCGCGGGTGAGGCCGTCCCCACGTGGGCCGCCACGCGGACGGTGCCGCGGCGGACCGGATCGAGCCCGAACACCGCCCGCAGGAGTTCCGTCCGCCCGGCGCCCACGAGCCCGGCGATCCCCAGCACCTCGCCGCGCCGCAGGGCGAGCGACGCCGCCTCCGGCCGCACGCGTCCGGCGAGCCCCACGACCTCGAGGACGACGTCGCCCGGCGTCCGCCGCGAGCGGGGGTAGAGCTCGGTCATCGGGCGGCCGACCATCCATTCCACGATCGTCGCATCGGCGAGCGTCGCGAGGTCGCCGCCGCCGACGGTTGCGCCGTCGCGGAGCACGGTCACGCGGTCGGCGAAGGTGCGCACCTCCTCGAGCATGTGCGAGATGAACACGATCCCCTGGCCGGCCGCCCGCAGCCGCTGCACGACCGTCGCGAGATGCCGCACGTCGTCGCGGGTGAGGCTGCTCGTCGGCTCGTCGAGAACGAGCACGCGGCAGCCCACGGCCAAGGCCCGGGCGATCTCCACCATCTGTCGGTCGGCGATCGGCAGCGTGGCCACCCGCCGCTCGGGGGCGATGTCGGGCCGCCCGAGCTGGCCGAGGGCGGCACGGGCCGTCTCGTGCATGGCAGACCGCCGGATGAAGCCCGCCCGCACCGGCTCAACGGCCAGCAGGATGTTCTCCGCCACGGTGAGGTCCGGCGCGAGGGCGAGCTCCTGATGGATCATGGCCACGCCCGCCGCCCGGGCCTCGCGGGGGGAGCGGGGTGCGTAGGTTCGGCCATCGAGCCACAGGCCGCCGGCGTCCGGCTGGACGACGCCCGCCAGCACTTTCATCAGCGTGCTCTTGCCGGCCCCGTTCTCACCGACCACGGCCAGCACCTCGCCGGCGGCCAGCCGCAGGTCCACGCCGGCCAGCGCCACCGTCGCGCCGAACGACTTGCGGACGCCCTGCATCACGAGGCGATCGGAGGATGGCGGCGGGGCGGTCACGGCAGCTGGAGAATCTTCTGGATCTCGGGCCGGTCGACATTCTCGCGGGTCACGACCACGGCGCCCGTGTCGATCAGCGGCGCGACCGGCATGCCCCGCAGGTGGTGGACGGCGGCGGTCAGCGTCTCCCGGCCCATCCGCCGCGGGTCCTGGGCCACCAGCGCGTCGATCTCCCCCTTGCGGAGCGCCTCGATGAGGGCGGGGGAGGTGTCGAAGCCGACGAACTTCACCCGGCCGGCCAGGTTGTTCTGCCGGAGGGCCAGGAGCATGCCGAACGTCGACGACTCATTCGGGCAAAAGATGCCTTCGGCCTTCCGCAGCGTGTCGAGCATGTTGAGCGCCACGGTCTTCGCCTCGCCGGCGGTGGCGCCGGAGTAGCGGTTGGCGGAGATGACGTCGATCCCCGGCCGGGCGGCCAAGGCCGCTGCACAGCCCGCCTCCCGCGCGTCGGTGCTCGCGGAGCCCACCTGGTAGCGGAGCAGCACCACCTTCCCCGCGCCGCCGAGCCGGTCGGCCAGGGCGGCGCCACCGAGTTCGCCGCCGCGGCGGTTGTCGGTGGCGACGAGGCTGACGAAATCCTTGCCCGCCTCCCCCTGGAGCGCCGAGTCGAAGATCACGACCGGGATCTTCCGCTGGCCGGCCAGGGTCACGGGGCGACGGAGCGCCGCGGCATCGAGCGGGGCCACGGCGATCGCGGCCACCCCTTCGGTGACGAACTGCTCGACGATCGCGATCTGCTGGCCGCGGTCGTTCTCCTTGAGAGGCCCTTTCCACACGAGTTCGACGTCGAGTTCCGCGGCCGCCTCGCGGGCCCCGGCCTCGACCGTCTTCCAGAACACGTGGGTCGTGCCCTTGGGGATCATGGCGATCCGCGGCTTGGCGGCATGGGCGGCAGGCGCGGTCAGGGCGAGCGGCAGGAGCAGGAGGGCGATCGCGTGACGCATGGGTTTTTTCCGGAGTTCAAATGATCATCTCGGTGGGGTGCCGATCGCCCGGGGGACCATCGTCAGCGCCGCTCCGTGGACGTTGCATCGCGACGCCCGCTGGCACCCCGACCCGCTCGCCTTTTGTCCCGAACGCTCGACTCCGGCCGACGAGCAGCCGCTGCCGACTGGGGCCGACTTGCCATTCGGCCTCGGTTCCCGCAAGTGTATCGGGAACCGGTTCGCGATGCTCGCGGAGTTGGCGAAGATCAACGCGCTGAGCAAGGAAGTGTCGTGGCCGAAAACTGCAAAACTCGCAGCTAGGCCAGCAACTCTTCGAGGGGGCCGTGCGTCTCGATGCCGGCGAGGTTGGTGTCCACCTGCCCGAAGAACTCCCGGTCGGAACCGGCGAGCTGCAGCCACGTCGTGTACATGTTGCTGATCGTGCGATGGCCGCGGGCCCCGTACGACGGGTAGTCGATGTACCGCCCGGTTCGCAGCCGGCCGCCCAGGTTGCCGAGCACCACCATCGGCCATTCCCAGCATCGCGAGTGGTGGCCTTCGGCTCCGTCGCTGAGATACACGATCAGCGTGTTGTCGAGCATCGTGCCGTCGCCCTCCGGGACACGCTCGAGCTTCGCCATGAACTCGGCGATCCGTTCGAAATGCCACCGCCGGATCATGTCGTACAGCTCGAAGGACGTCCGGCCCTGGTCACCGGAGCCGTGGCCGATCATGTGCTTGTCCTTCTTGAGCCCGAGGCCCGTGAAGGTGACGTCGAAGTCGCGGATGCCCGCCGCGGACGAAATCGTCAAGACGTTCGTGAGCCCGCAAATCAGGGCACAGGCGCCGATGTCGAACATGGCGTCCAGACGGTCGATCTCGACGGCGCTCGTGTACTTGTCGCTCGCCACGGGCCCCCGCTCGCGGAGCGTGTGCTGCACCTCGTTGAGCCGGCTCTGGCGATTCCGCAGCGTCTCGTAGGTCTCCAGGTAGGCGCCGAGCTGCTCCCGCTCCTGCCCGGCCAGACGCGACTCGACTCGGCGAATGTCGTCCCGCATGAAGTCGAGGAGGTTCGCATTCGCCGCATACAAGTCACGGGAATTCCCTTCGGCGACGCTGCCGAACAGATTCGAGTAGGCGAACGACGGCGAGACCATCGTCGGCAACGGGCGATCGGGGCCGATCGCGGAGATGTTGTAGATGACGTTGTCTTCGATCCGCTTCGACATTCCGATGCCGATGTGCGGGAAGATGCCCGGCAGTTGCCGCGACAGGGCCCCGTCGACGGTTTCGTCGTTGATCTTCGTGCTTTCGCCGTTGCCGTTGCCGCGGCCGCCGCCGAACGCGCCCAGGGCCATGAAGTTGTTCGAGTGGCCCCCGCCGCAGACACGGCCCGAAAGCCCCTGCACGATCGTCACTCGATCCTTCCAGCGATCGACCGGCTCGAGCGAGACCGGGAGCTGCTTGTCGGCCAGCGACTCGTCGACGAACGGATGGCCCTGTTTGTCCTCACGATCGGCCCGCTTCATGCCGGCCAGACACATCTGTTGCGGCGGGACACCGTTGCTCTCGACCACGAAGACGAACCGCTTCGGAGCGATGGCCTGGCCCGCGGCGAACGCCTGCATCTTCGAGAGGATCGGGCTCAGCAGCACCGAACCGGCGCCGAGCGTCATTCCCTTGAGAACATCGCGACGAGGCAGGCTCATGTCAAAACTCCAGAAAAAGGGAGGGAAGACGTCGAACCAACAGCCAAACTTGTAAATGATACGTTCATCGGCCTTCATTCGCCGACGGCACGCGATACAGGAAGGAATCGCTCGCCATGATCGCGGCCACCAGGGCCTTCATGCTGCCACCGCTCTCGCGATACCGCTTCTGGGCGTACTGCAAACTCGGCCCATCGCCCAGATTCTCGTTGCGGCCCATGAAGTAGCGGAACACATGCCGGATGAAGACCTGCTCGGCCCGCTCCGACTTCGCGATCTTGTGGAGCAACTCGACGGCGTTGCCCACCGTGCCCTCCGCGGAGGGGTCGCCGAAGTCGTTGATCTTGCCGTTGGTGTCGACCGGAATCGCCTTGGTCACGTTGCCGAGCGACTTCCCCTGCTTGTCGACGTTCTTTTCGGTGGCCTCCACGTCGAGCACCGGCTCAGCGGTGCGGAAGCGACCGAAGCAGTCGTACGACTCGAACGTGAGGCCGAGCGGGTTCATCAGGGTGTGGCACTTCCAGCAGTACTCTTGCTCGGTGACCTTCATCCGCTCGCGGAGCCCATGGTGCGGGGCGTTCGGCAACTGGGCGTCGACGGTGATCGGCACGTCCGGAACGACGCCGCCGAGGAGTTTTTCCCGGACCCACTTGCCGCGAAAAATTGCGTGATTTTCGTCGGTCTTCGCGTTGGCCGCCAGCCACGACGGCTGCGTCAGGACGCCTGCCCGCTGTTCCTTTGGCAGGTCCACCGGCTGTTCGTCGGGGAAGTCTGCGAGATTGTAGGCCTCGTAGACCGATCGGCCCGGGATCCAGCGGCGGTCGACCTTGAAGGGCATGGATTCTTCCGTGTACTTCCCCTCCTTCAGCCCTTTGTCATATCTTTCTCGGTACTTGGCGAAAGTGTCAGCCCGCTGCTTCTTGAGCGTCGCTGCAACCGAGTTCCCCACGAACGCCTTGTTCGTCGTCAGCAGCTCGACGAACACGTTTTGGTCTTTCTCGAGGATGTATTCGATCAGTTTGTCGGTGTCTTTGATCAATTCGACGGCGTCGTGCTCGGGATTCGACTTCTCGTCCTGAAACACGTCCTTGGCATGTCCATAGCCGAAATACTCCCGAAAAAACCGGGCGATCCGCGGTTTGCTCGCCTTGGGATCGCGCCAGAGTTCGAGCGTCGCAGCCTCCACCCCTTCGCGGGTGTCGAGCCCGCCCTTCGCGGCGGCAGCGGTCAATCCCGGTCCCGGACGGCGATCCGTGAGCCCATAGGAAATCGCGTACGCGATCTGCCGCGGCGTCAGTCGCACCTTGCCATCGGCGTCCGGCTGCCCCTCGGCAAGTTCCCAGCGATAGATCGCCTCGGGCAATAGATAGACGGCCGCCAGCGTGGCCCGCGTGCCGACGACCGCTCCCGCGTCCGCACGGTTCTTCCGCCACAACTCCGCGAAGCGGAGGGCCTCCTCGGCCGTGGGCGCCCGACCGAGCACCCGATTGAATTGGACCGAAATCGCGGCCGCGATTTCGGCGTCGCTCGGCTCTTTGCTTTCGTCGAACAACGGGGGGAACTGAGCGGGCACCATGTTGGCGAACTTTTTCTTGTCGCCGTCGAGACTGAAGCCCGTCTGCCCGCTCGCGAGCTGCATGGCATTGCGAATCAAGAGCACGGTGGTCGGCTCATCGAGCTTCGCCGCCCCCATGTCCTTGAACGCAAAGCCGCCCGCGGCAGTGAAGGGCCATGCGATACATGTCAGGAAGCCCGGAAAAGAAGTTCAACACCTTGAACCCGTCCATTCCGACATTGCACAAGCATTCAAAACGCTAGTTTCACCGACATTTTTAGGTGCCTCCATTGGCAGACGCAACTGCCGCCAGCCGACGCCACCCAGAGCGATGTCTGCTCCTCATGATCCGCCCCACTCGGCCGACGCTTGCCGCAGTGCCATTGGCCGACCTATGGCTTCGCCGGCACCGAGCCTGCCGGCGTCGTAGAGCATCGTCGAGCCCGCCGGCGTCTTCACGACGCCAAGTCCGTGCCCGAGCGAGGCGGCCACCATCTCGAAGCCGCCCCCCGCCCAGGTTCGCCATCTGCGGGATCGTGGCCACGAGGTCGACGCCGCACCAACCTCCGGCGGCTGCCAGCCAAGCCGAGCGTCGGCTCGACCCGCAGACCGGCCGTGGACCTCACGGCCGCCTCGGACGGGGCAGGTGGGCGTCCAGGACCGTGCCGCGGGGCCA
>Ga0315902_10004095_pt1 | contig 21343 bp, 19 predicted proteins | sample LakEriMetagenome_9_FD_203523 | JGI IMG/M metagenome (GOLD analysis project Ga0315902, IMG submission 203523) | Freshwater fungal communities from buoy surface, Lake Erie, Ohio, United States - Buoy 12 MA117 | ecosystem: Environmental > Aquatic > Freshwater > Lake > Lake biofilm | place: USA... | reverse complement strand
AGTTGGATCGCATCTGAGTGTGCCGCTAATTTCGGAGCTATCTCAGCTTCGATCGCATCGATTTGGTCATTGGTGTCACTGGAAGATTTGTTGTAAAAAACATGAAGCACGCGATTAAGGACTGCACCACTGCGCTCCATAGCTTCGACGGTATTTTCAAAAGTAACCTCTGCGTTGGCCAAGATCGCGTCGATCTCTGCTAATTGCTCACTCATGCCTGCATAAACAGCCTCTAGATAATGAGACTCTTGGATCTGCTCAAAAGGTGGTAGCTCGTAAGCCAGAGTTGATTTGGTTAGAAATGGATTCGTGCTCATTAGCTCTCTCCCTTAGCGAGATTTACATTCTGTTAATAGTTGGTCAACATATCTATTGAATGCTTAAGTCGTGAAGTATATTCACCAAGTAGGAATTAGTTCAGCAGATGAACAAAGGAATATGCGATGAAAGCCACCAAAACCCGAGATAAATTGGGTGCCTCTTATTGGAAACTTTGGAGCGCAACTGGCATATCCAACCTTGGCGACGGCATTGTCGCAGTGGCTTACCCATGGCTGGCATCAGCTGTAACCCGCTCGCCTTTTCTAATTGCATTATCTGTCGTTGTATCGCGCCTTCCGTGGTTAGTTTTTACCCTCTTTGCTGGTGTTATTACCGATCGCTTTAATCGTAAACGAATAATTGTGGCGATGGATTTCTGCAGAGGGCTTTTAACCCTGGTAGTCGGTGCATTTGTTTACCTTGAACGCGATTCGCTTCCTTCGCTAGATGAGTTGACATCAATCAAGAATTTGCAAACTAACTACACCCTATATTTCGTAATTCTAATTACGGCATTTTTATTTGGATTAGCTGAAGTATTACGAGATAACACTGCCCAGACTTTGATGCCATCGGTGGTTGAAGATAAGCATCTGGAAAAAGCCAACGGTCGCATGTGGTCCGCCGAATCTTTGACCAATTCATTTATCGGTCCCCCACTTGGCAGTCTGATTATTTCAGTCGCAATCTTCCTTCCATTCATAATCGATGCTGCAACTTTCTTTATTGCGGCAGCCTTGATCGCGACCATGAAACCCACCGTGAAAAGTTTTCAACCTGAGCACAAGAGCGGACCAATAAATTTCCGGGCTGAGATCAAGGAAGGGTTTGCTTGGTTGTGGCGGCACGAGTTGCTTAGACCCATGGCAATTATCTTGGGGCTCATTAACGGAATCGCTGGCTTGACGGGTGCAATTTTTATTCTCTTTGCTCAAGAAGTTTTGCAAACAACAGTTTTCATTTTTGCTCTTCTCGGAACTGCTGCTGCAGTTGGTGGAATCATCGGTGGCCTGCTTGGCCCTAAGGTTTCCGATAAAATTGGCCGAGGTCGCTCATTGGCATTGGCGTTATTTACTATGCCCCTGATGGCTCTCCTGATAGGCTTGTCATCAAAGTGGTACCTGGTTTGGCTATTTGTTGCCCTTGAAACATTCACCGCAGTCTTATGGAACGTTGTCACCGTTTCACTGCGCCAAAGTTTGATCCCTTCAAATTTGCTTGGCCGCGTCAATAGCGTTTATCGATTCTTTGCTTGGGGGACCATTCCGATCGGAACCTTGCTCGGCGGCACCCTGGTCAGCGTTCTACAGTCCGGCCTAGGTCGCGAAATGGCCTTCAGATATCTCTATTTCACCGCCTCCGCCCTCGGATTTGGCCTCTTTCTCTACGCCATTCGGGTCCTAACCGAGGCCAAGATCGAACGGGCCAGGTCTTCAGTTTCGCACTCCTAAATCACCCTGATCTTGCAGTAACTAGGCTCATTCGTGTCCAAATTGTTACTAATCAGCATTGCCTTATTTCCTTCTCTAAGGCAGACTTTCCCCACCTTAAGGTGGCTGTGACGTATGTCGACTCTTCACAACCACTTTACTTATGCTCTAGGAGGAAAAATGAAGTTAAACCGTCTCGCGACCACAGCTATTGCTGTTGCCGCTACGGCTGGTCTTGCTGTCGGTCTGCTTAGCCCAGCTAATGCAGCCCCTAAGACAACAGTTTCAATCGTTCAAAGTAACGCGCTAACTGGTATCAATCCAAGCGTTTCAAACATGAACCTCACATTCAATACAGATGTTGCTTACCTTTCAAGTATGGGCTTCACTTATTACAACAACAAGGCATCACTGGTTGATAACACAGCCTTTGGTACTTACAAGGTTGTAAGCCAGAAGCCATACAAGGTTCAGTACACAGTGAACAAGGGTCGTGTTTGGTCAGATGGAACACCTATCAACGGTATCGATCTACTACTTTCACACGTCACTGCTTCAGATGCATACTCAGCAATCGCCGGTCTTGGCGATCCTGCAGATGCAGATGTAACACCAGCATTTAATTCACTTGGTTACGGCGGACTCTACGAGCAATTCGTAGTTGGTCTACCAATCTTGTCAAAGGACAAGATGTCAGTAACTATTGAATACAGTGCAAAGGTGCCAGATTGGCGTCTACTTTCACCTGGTCCATCAGCAGTTCACACACTGGTTCTAATGGCACTAGAAGGAAAGACAAAGCTCGGAACTGCTGCTGAGAACATGGCTGCAAAAGAGCGTTTCTACAAGGCTTTCCAGTCATATGACACAGCCGCACTAAAGAAGATCGGTGCAGTTTGGTCAAAGGATTACAACATCAACAAGATCGATTCATCAACGAATCCACTTCTTCTTGTTGGTAATGGTCCATTTATGATCAAGTCTGCTGTGCCTAATGGCGCAGTAACAATGGTTCGTAACCCTAAGTACAACTCAGGACCTGCAGTTAAGGCGCTAAAAACCGTAGTCTTTAAGGTTATTGGCGACGGAACAGCAGCTTCACAGGCACTTAAGAACGGCGAAATCGATGTATACGCCGGTCAGCCAACTGCAGATGCCGTTGCACAACTTAAGGCAATGGCACCAGCAGTTAAGATCATTGGTGGAGATCAAGCGGTTTATGAGCACCTAGACCTTCGTGTCGGTCCTGCTTATGGAACTCAAGCTCCATACACCGGTCCATTTGCGGGAATGTCACAGAAGGCTAAGGATCTACGTACCGCCTTCCTACTTTCATACCCACGTGCCGAAATCATTGAGAAGATCATTAAGCCAATCAACCCAACTGCACAGTTGATGAACTCATTGATGTCCTTTAATGCAGAGCCAAATTACAAAGAGCTTGTAGCCAAGAATGGCAGCTCTAAGTACACAGAAGGCACACAAGCATCACGTACCGCAGCTGCACTTGCGTTAGTGAAGAAGCACTACCCAGATGCTGCTGCTGGAAGCGGATCAGTAAAGATCAAGCTTCTCTTCGGTGCGCCAAGCAACACCCGTCGTGTCTCACAGGCAGCGCTTGCCAAGGCAGAATGGGCAAAGGCTGGCTTTGATGTTGATGTAACTCCAACAAATGGTTGGTCTTCATTCCTTGAAGATCCAAAGTTCGACGTAGCATTCTTTGCTTGGGTAAAGAGCGCAATTCTGCAGTCCGGAAACGTTGGAACATATGAGACCCAAACTAACCTTCAGGGTTACTCAAATGCCACCATCGATAAGCTCTACAAGGAGCTAGGTGCATCACCACTAACAGCCGCGCAAATTACAGCTAAGTACCTCCAGGTTGATCAGGAGCTAATTAAGGATGCGGTAACGCTTCCGGTATTCCAGCACCCATCAGCTAACGGTGTTAGCGCTAAGTTAATGGGCGTCGCACCATCACCACTCTCTCCAAACCTAGTTTGGAATCTGTGGGATTGGTACTTCAAGAACTAGTTCTCACTCTGTGAGTTAGTTGTTGTAAATTAGTAGAGAAAGAGTGGTATCTAGAGCAATCTAGGTACCACTCTTTCATTAATTTCTGTGATTTTCAGATATAGTTCCGAGGTCAACAACGGCCAGAACTGAAGTTTCTTATCGTAGTTTAGAAGGGCGTGGCTGAAAGAGTGTTCGCTTATATTTCAAGGCGCCTTGGCGTTCTCTTCGTTATTCTCTTCGGCTCAAGTTTTATTCTCTATAACCTTGCTGCGATTTCCGGAGATGTTCTCGAATCACTTCGCTTAAGCCGTGAACCAAACGCGCAGCAACAAATTATTGCGCTGACCCGCGATCTCAATTTAGATGTGCCGCCACCTCTTCGCTATTTTTTATGGTTGCGCGGAATTCTCTCAGTTTTCATTGGCAGTCCTGACTTTGGTCTGACTCGCACACAGCAACCCGTAATAAATGAAATTCTTCTCGCGCTACCCGCGACTGTTCGACTAGTTACCGCGGCCACCATCATTGCAATTCTGCTAGGAATCACAATCGGTATCGTCACAGCGCTTCGTCAATATTCACGTTTTGACTATGCCATGACTTTTATTTCATTCCTACTTTTCTCACTCCCAATTTTCTGGGTTGCTGTACTCCTAAAAGAGTACCTAGCTATTCAATTTAACAATTTCCTCGGCGACCCCACGATTCCTCTTTCCTGGCTGCTCGCATTGAGCGCCGCAAGTGGTGTCTTTTGGTCTGCCATCATTAGCGGTACGCGAGCCAGAGTTTTACAAATCTTTGGTGGCGTATTTGTAATTAATTTTGCTTTCCTCTCATTCCTAAGCGCAACTAAGTGGTTTGCGAATCCATCACTTGGTATCTTTGGTATCGCACTCTTATCAGTCGGTGTTGCCTACGGAGTTACTCAACTCTCTACCGGAATCACAAATAAAGTTGCGCTTAAATCTTCGCTAACTATGGCAGCGATCGCAGTTGCTCTTTACTATCCAGTGCAGTGGTTGTTTGACCAAGATGGCAAAGCAATTATTTATCCATTAATGATTATTTCTCTCTTCGTAGTTGCTGGTGTTGTGCCACTTAAGTTTACGAAAATAGACCGCGGCCCAATTATCCGAACTTCCATGATTTCCGCCTTCATCATGGGACTACTGCTTGTAATCAATGAATTAATGCAGACCTGGAAGCCTTATATGGAAACGGATGCGGTCTATTTCCGCCCAATTCCAACTGTCGGTCAAGTCAATGCTCTACTAGAGCCAGGCAACTTCTGGATGAGCCTGCTTGATGCTTTAGTGCATATGTTCTTGCCTACCTTGGCGCTACTACTAATTTCATTCGCTGGCTATGTTCGTTTTTCTCGTGGAACACTTCTTGAAGTCCTTAATCAGGATTACATGCGGACTGCGCGAGCAAAGGGTCTCACCGAACGTACTGTGATCATGCGCCATGCTTTCCGCAACACCATGATTCCGTTGACGACAATCATGGTCGTCGACTTTGTTTCAATTATCGGTGGTGCGATTATTACCGAACGCATCTTTGGTTGGATCGGCATGGGCACACTATTTAACCAAGCGATCACGACATATGACCTTAATTTACTTATGGGTGTATTCCTCTTGACTGGTTTCTTGGCAGTTGCCGCGAATCTGGTCGCAGACCTGCTCTACTCAGCTTTAGATCCACGAATTCGCGCCGGCTCAGGAGGTAAGTGATGGCTTTTCGCAAAGGTAAGACTCCTGTCGACTCAGAACTTTCAGGCGAGCAGGCCATCTTTAATAAAGAGACTGAAGGGTTAAGTCAGGGCCAAATTGTTTTACGTCGCTTCGTGCGACATAAAGCGGCAATGACCTCTGTTGTAGTACTAGCATCTCTTATCACCATGGTCTTTACCGCACTTGAAACCAAGATTGGTCCATGGACTATCCCCGGCTGGTGGAAACATGGATATGACGAACTTCTTGATCTTCGCACTGAGGGTTGCCCGCCAGGAATTGTTGGTTGCCCAACAATAGATGCAGTGCCATCCTTTATTGATGGCACCGGAATGGGGCTAGGTCTACATCCATTTGGTCAAGACGATATTGGTCATGATTATTTTGCGATGGTAATGCGCGGTGCGCAACGCTCACTTTATGTGGCATTTGTGATTGGCACACTAGCTGGCGTTATTGGAATTACTGTAGGTGCAATTTCTGGGTACTTCCGCGGCTGGGTTGACTCAATCTTGATGCGTTTTACTGACTTCATCATCACAATTCCATCAATCATTATCGGCTCTGTTGTGGGTTATCACTTCGGAAACTTAGGCGTGGGCTTTCTCGCGTTCTATCTGGGACTATTCGCCTGGACTGGCCTCTCGCGCTTGGTACGTGGTGAGTTCTTAAAACTACGAGAACTTGAATTTGTTGATGCAGCACGAGTTGCCGGCGCGAGTAATCGAAGAATTATTTTTAAGCACATTCTGCCAAACGCTGTGGGCGTAATCATTGTTTCGATTACTCTCCTGATGTCAGGTGCGATTTTGCTTGAAACTGCGCTCTCCTTCTTGGGCTTTGGTGTAGTTGCACCAGATGTGTCACTGGGCTCGCTAATTAGCCAGTTCCAAGATTCATTTACCACTCGCCCGTGGCTTTTTTGGTGGCCGGGACTTCTAATTATTACTATCGCTCTCTGCATTAACTTTATTGGTGATGGGCTTCGCGATGCCTTTGACCCACGTCAACGTCGACGCTTAACTAAAAAAGATAAAGAGAATGCAAAAGTTCAGGCTCGAAATGCGGCGGCCAATGTCTAATTTACTGATTGCCAGCGATCTACTTTTAGAAAAAGGTAAGCAGAATCGCGGCGGTGAAAAGCACTACGAGAGTAACAAGTCCGCTTCGATTGAATTCAGTACGGTAAGTAGCACCGACAGTTTGGCTCTTAGCGAAGGCGCCAAGTCGAATTCGCGCAAGAGCTACAGCTATTCCAGAGTGACTTCGCGGAGATTCTCCAGCGCGCATATTATTAGTGTCGGGGATTTGCAGTCCTTTGACCTCGGTGGCATGAACATTTCTGCTGTGATATCTACCGGGGGCTTGAGCCGCCCAAGCGTAAACTTTCTCACCACCAACGGTGACATACATAGAGAATTTGGCACTGATCTCTTGAACCTGATCCCAGCCAACTGTAGTTTCACGAAGCGGGTTTGTGATTGTGATTCCTTCATCAAAGATGGTCACCTTGGGGCGAATAAAGGCGAGGTGAAAGAGGAAGCAGATCAGCAGCGCCCAACTCAAGGTTGCAATGAAGCTATCGATGGTTTCCAAATAGAAACTTTGCGCGGTGAGACCAGCAGCAAGAATGTAAATGGAAACGGCGAAGAAGTAACTGCTTCTTGCACGGTAGATCTCCGGATTACTCATTCCAATATTCTCTCACGAAAGGTAGTTCGATGAGCGAGCCAGTATTAAAAGTTAAAGATTTTACAGTTGAATTCTGGGTAGATGGCACTTGGTATCCAGCTGCCGTTGATATGAATTTTGAGTTAAACCCAGGAAAAGTTCTGGCAATCGTTGGTGAATCCGGTTCAGGTAAATCAACAACTGCTATGGGTTTGATGAGTCTGCTCGCAAGTAATGCGCGCATGTACGGAAGCGTTAAAGTTAAGGGCCAGGAGATGCTAGGCGCTAAGGGATCAACTCTGCGCAAATACCGTGGCAAAGAAGTTGCCTACATTTTCCAAGAGCCAATGACTGCTTTAAACCCCGTATACACAATTGGTTTTCAGATCATCGAAACGTTACGAAACCATTTTGAAATGGGTCCAAAAGAAGCACGTACACGTGCAATCGAACTTATCACCATGGTTGAGATTCCAGATCCAGAGATCTCAATTGATAAGTACCCTCACCAATTATCAGGTGGACAACGTCAACGCGCGATGATCGCACAAGCACTTGCTTGTGATCCTGGACTACTTGTCGCAGATGAACCAACTACAGCTCTCGATGTAACCGTTCAAGCTGAAGTTCTAGATTTGATGCGCAGCCTTAAAGACCGACTTAACTCGGCAATTCTTCTAATCACCCACGATATGGGCGTTGTTGCCGATATGGCAGATGAGATTTTGGTTATGAAAGATGGCCACACCGTTGAATACGGCACCGCTGATCAAATCTTTAACCGCCCTGCGCATCCTTACACTCAGCAACTGCTTGCAGCTGTCCCAAAACTTGGTACAACAGCCAGGCGCACACTTCCATACAGCGAGAAGTCAAAGCCCCAACCTGTCCTTAAGTTAGATAATGTCACCGTCGCTTACCCAAAGCGCGGCCGGATTCCTGAATTTGTGGCGGCTAAGAATGTGAGCCTTGAAATCTATCCAGGTGAAATCCTTGGACTGGTTGGTGAATCAGGTTCCGGAAAAACCACGATCGGTCGCGCTGCGATTGGTTTGATTCCAATTAAAGAAGGAAAACTTGAGATCGTGGGCAAAGATATTAGCCACGCTAAACCCAAGGAACTTTCACAAATTCGCCGCCACACAGGCATTGTCTTTCAAGATCCAGCCTCATCGCTAAACCCGCGTCTTCCGATTGGTGAATCTATCGGCGAGCCTCTCTTCCTTGCAGGTGAAGCTAAAGGTGAAGCACTTGCGCATCGCATTGAAGATTTACTTGATCAAGTAGAACTTCCTCGAAGCTACCGTAATCGTTACCCACACGAACTTTCTGGCGGCCAGCGTCAACGCGTAGGAATCGCTCGCGCACTTGCGCTGACACCTGATCTATTAATCGCTGATGAACCAACGTCCGCACTGGATGTATCTGTTCAGGCGCGCTTTTTAGATCTGCTGCAAGAGCTGCAAGGCAAACTTAACTTTGCTTGTCTCTTCATTTCGCACGACTTGGCGGTAGTTGACATTTTGGCTCACCGAATCGCAGTAATGCAAAATGGTGAACTTGTTGAAGTTGGCGATCGCGACCAAATCTTGCTTCATCCAAAGAGTGATTACACACGTCGCTTAATTTCAGCGGTTCCAGTGCCAGATCCTGCTGAGCAGCGCATTCGCCGCGAAGCACGGCTAGCAAACAAGTAGGTTCGGCTAAGCGCTCTTAGCAAACTTAGCGCTGGCAACTATTGTTAACGCTAATAAAGCTGGGATAAATAGTGCTGCGCGCAGCGATGTTGCATCTGAGATAAAACCGATAAACGGTGGACCGACGATAAAACCAAAGTAAGAGATTCCAGAAACCATGGCAACTGCTTGCGCTGGCGGCATTTGTCCAGCAAAACGAGTGTTTGCCATCGTGCCGACTGCACTAAAAAGTAGTGGGATGGCGACTGAGAGGCCAGTTCCCATCCAGAACCAACCGAAGATCACGCCGGCAGTTGAATCAAGCAGCAACCCTGTAGTCATTCCTACTGAGGCGATCAATCCCCCGCTAGCTAATACTCTAGCTGCACCGAATTTGGTTGCTAGAAAATCGCCCGAGAAGCGACCAATGATCATCGTTGCTGAAAAGACGATGTACGGAATAGCGCTTACAAATGGGGTTGCCTCATAGGTTTCGCGGGTCAGTACTCCACCCCAATCACCTACAGCGCCCTCACCGATTGTTGAACACAATCCAAATATTCCGAACAACCAAATGAGCGCTGGCCGACGCTTCTTAGTCCCGGGAGTTATCTCATGAATATCTACCGCTCCGGGCAACCAAAGATTTCGCACAACAAATGCCGTCACAGTTATACCGATACAAAGCGCTAGCGTTTGCAAACGATAGCTAACTCCAATTTGCGAGCAAACTCCCCCGATGATTCCACCAAATAAACCACCAAGTGAAAACATCCCGTGAAAAACGCTCATCAAGCGAAGTGAGCTTTGATGTTCAAGCGTGACTGCATGTGAATTCATTGCTACATCTTGGGTAGCTAAGGTATAGCCAGCCAGAAAAGCGGTCATTGCGAATGCCCAAACCGAAAAGAATGCAAAACTCTGTAGCGTCCACGCCAAAACCACAGCCAAGGTGCCATAGAAAGCCATTGGCGAACTGCCGTACTTAGCGCACAGTTTTCCCGCCACGGGCAGAGCTGCAAAAACACCCAACGAACTGGCCAATAAGCACAGACTCAAAGTTGAGTTTGAAATATCTAAGGCGATCTTTATATCTGGAATTCGAGAGACAAAAGCGCCTACGACTAAGCCATTAGTGATGAAGGTAGCTGTAACAGCAAATCGCGCACGTTTCTGAACTTCAGTCAACATGGCTCAAGCTCTCAATGAAAGTTACCGAATTTGTGAAGATCATCTCGTTGTCATGATCAAGAGTCGCCACATGGAAGCTGTTAAGCAGTTCAATACGAGATTTACTCGACGAACCTATTTCACGCATTATTATTTCGGTATTTGAAACCGGCAATGTGTGATCATCCACGCTATGAAATAACTGCATTGGCACCTTAACTGATGGCAATAGCCCCCGAGTTAATTTCAACATCATTAGCAGTTGATGAATTCCCCGATAAGGCAGTTTGTCGTAACTGTATTCAGTAGCTCCCTTTCGCTTTATGTCACCGCCTACACTCTTGCCAAACTTAATAATTCTCGAAATAGCGAACGCTAAAGTTGGTGAGATGCCGCGGACATGAATCATCGGATTAACCAGAATAATTCCGCTTAACTGATCACCTAACTCACTCGCGACAAGCAAAGTTGTGCCCCCGCCCATTGAAAGGCCGGCTACAAATATTTGTGAGCAATGCTTCTGGAGTTCAATGATCTCGTTCTTGACCGCTGTGGGCCAGGCTGGCCACTTAACTTCATTTAGATCTTCTGGTTTAGTCCCATGGCCAGGCAGCAATGGAACTCGAACACTGTAACCGCGCGCATTTAGATGCTCGGCCCATGGTCGCATTGCAGCAGGTGACCCAGTGAAACCGTGTACCAGTACAACTCCAATGTGACCGTTCTTCTTGTCGCCTGGCGCTTGAAAATCTTGCAGCAGGCCAGCTGGGGCTCCATGAACACTCATGTTCGAAACCTACCTCGGCTTTCCACTGTCAGGCCGAGGATTTAGGATCAAGTCACTATGAATTCTTGGCAAGCGACTATAGAAGATTTAGGTCGCCCACTTGTGCGAACTACCTTCGTGGTTCTCGACCTCGAAACATCCGGTGGGGCGCCGCATTTAGGCGCGAATATCACAGAGATCGGCGCAGTAAAAGTGCGCGGTGGCGAAGTGCTGGGACAGTTTCAAACTTTCATTAACCCGCAAGCACCAATCCCTTCATTCATAACCGCACTTACTGGGATAACTGATGAGATGGTTGCGGAATCCCCCCGCATTGCCGAAGTTCTCCCGATGCTCTTGGAATTTTTAGGACCTGAAGCTGAAACGGTATTTGTGGCTCATAACGCGCCATTTGATTTAAGTTTCTTGAAGGCTGCAGCACGCGCAAATGATTATAACTGGCCGAATTTTACGGTAATCGACACTGCAAAACTCGCTCGCCGAGTTTTGAGTCGAGACGAGGTAATCAATTGCAAACTAGGCACCCTTGCTGATTTCTTCAATACCAGTGTGAGCCCTACTCACCGAGCCCTTGATGACGCGTTAGCGACAGTTGATGTCTTGCACTCACTAATCGGAAGGGTTGGCAGTCTTGGAATAACAACCCTCGAAGAATTAAAAGATTTCAGTACTAAGAAATCAAATGTTCGCGCAAAGAAAGAGTTAGACAGTATTTAAGCAACTAGCTAAGAACTATTTGGTTAATCGTTGGCTGACTGTTACCCAGTTTGTTAACAACGCTGTTGCGGCACCTGAATCGATTGCTTTGATTGCATCTGCATAACCATCTCGCATTCGCTCTGCAAGCGATTTAGCAAACTCGCCTTTATACGCCGCAATAGCAGCAGCCGCATTTAGTGCAACGGCATCTCGAGGGGCTCCACGTTCGCCACTAAAAATTGCTTTCGTTACAGCTGCGTTGAACTCAGCATCTCCCCCAACTAACTCAGTGATTGGAGCTTTCGTAATTCCAAAGTCGATTGGATCAATCAGATCTGAGGAAATCTCACCATGGCCGATTGTTAATACTGAGCTAGATGTTGCTAGAGATATTTCATCTAGGCCATCATCGCCCCGGAATACAAAGCCATCTACACCCTTTGCAGCTAACACTTCAGCCATCAGTAAATGCATACGATCATTAGCGACACCAATAGCGGCGGCTTTTGGTTTAGCCGGATTAGCAAGCGGACCGAGAATGTTGAAAACGGTAGGTACGCCTAACTCTTTTCGCGCAGGTGCGGCAAAACGCATCGCCGGATGAAACTTGGGAGCAAAGCAAAATCCGATTCCAACTTCGCGGAAAACAGTCTCCACTCCATCGCCAACTAAATCTATATTTACGCCCAGAGCTTCGAGTAAGTCAGCTGAACCAGATTTAGATGATGCCGCCCGATTACCATGCTTAACAACTTTGGCGCCAGCAGCTGCAGCAACGATGGCGGCCGAAGTTGAAATATTAATGGTATTAAAGCCATCTCCCCCAGTGCCAACTGTGTCGACGGCTCGTTCAGAGATTTCAATTGGCGCGCTATGTTGATACATAACATTTACAAAAGCATTTACTTCTTCGGCGGTCTCGCCTTTTGCCTTTAGCGCTAACAGAAACTCTTTGATGTGCGAAATATCCGCGCTACCTTGCAAGATTTCATTCATTGCCCACTGGGCTGAATTTGAACTTAGATCTAACCCGTTGGTTAGGGTCTTTGTAAGATGTGGCCAGGTATTTGAATTAGACATTCGTCGTTGCGAGATTTTGTTTGCGCAACAAAGTCGCAGCAGACTGCGCCAACGTAAATGGATCAATTGGGTGAGTCACCACAGATTCCGCGCGAGACCAGGCTGCGAGCCAAGCGTCTTCCTTGCGACCGGTTATAAGTAGAACCGGTGGGCAATTGAAAACTTCATCCTTTAACTGTCGAGCAACACCCATTCCACCTTCCGGGACTGCTTCGCCATCGAGAATGAAAAGATCTGCTTTAAATTTTCCAGCTAAATCTGGGCGATCAACAAATGCTCGCAAAGCTGGCGCGGTGGCGAACTCGATTACTTCGTGCGCCGGCAGATCAGCCGCTATTTTGCGACCTAGCGCCGAGATAACGGCAGAGCGAACAGCTGAATCGTCTGAGTAAATAACCACACGAATCTTCGAAGTTTCTGCGCTGCTCATGGGTGTAATTCTAATCAAATTCAGGGCTAAAACCCCTGTGACCTGACTCATGCTTTCTGGCCAATATCACTCGCTTAAAGTCGCTCTTGTGGGCGCAATAAGGCGGTATTTCGGGAATAATACGCAGCATGTCGAGCACAACTGTAGGAATGCATAAGCCCACCCGCCCGAACTTAGTTGCTGTCGGAACTATCGTTTGGTTATCAAGTGAGTTGATGTTCTTTGCTGCTCTATTCGCGATGTATTTCACGACTCGTGCAGTTCAAGGTCCAGAGATTTGGCTAAGCTCCACGGAACTTCTTAACATTCCATTCGCTGCTCTTAACACCACAGTTCTAGTTCTATCTTCGGTTACATGTCAGTTCGGTGTTTTTGCAGCTGAGCGATTCCAGGAACGCAAAACCGGTTCGCTTTGGCAAATTAACAAGTGGGGAATGCGCGAATGGTTCTCGCTTACTTTCCTAATGGGCGCCTTCTTCATTGGCGGCCAGGTTTATGAGTACGCGGTTTTAGTTGAAGAGGGTTTAACAATCTCTTCTGTTGCTTATGGTTCGGTTTTCTACCTCGCTACCGGTTTCCACGGATTGCACGTAACCGGCGGTTTAATCGCATTCCTGATCGTGATGATCCGTGTAGCTAAGGCCCGCCGCTTCAACCACAATCAAGCAACAACAGCAATTGTGGTTTCTTACTATTGGCACTTCGTCGACGTCGTCTGGATCGCGCTCTTCGCCGCGATCTACCTAATTAAGTAGAAAAGAATAATGAAAAAGATATCGAAACTTCGTCGTAGCGCTCTAGCTTCACCACTACTTCTGATTGTTGCCCTATTTGCAATCGGAACAACTTTCTCAGTTGCAAGTGCAACAACGAAAAGCGAACTCACTGTTGAACAGCGCTCCGCTCAAATTGCTGAGGGTAAGAATATTTTTCTAAAGGGGTGTTCATCCTGTCATGGCTTGAATTTAGAAGGTGGCGCAGTTGCGCCTTCGCTAATTGGGGTCGGTGCAGCTTCGGTTGATTTCCAAGTCGGAACTGGTCGTATGCCTATGGCTGACATGAGTACTCAGGCCATGCGCAAAGCACCTATATATAACGAAGAAGAGACCGCGGCTCTTGCAGCGTATGTAGCTTCCACGGCCCCAGGACCAGAGATTCCTAACGAAACAATGCTTAATTACGAACGCGATGGCAACACTGCAGACGGCGGAACCTTATTCCGCACTAACTGCGCAATGTGCCACAACTTCGCTGGGCAAGGTGGAGCCTTAACTCAAGGTAAGTACGCACCAAGTGTTATGGGTGTTGAAACAAAACACATTTATGAAGCGATGATTACTGGTCCACAAGCGATGCCAGTTTTCTCAGACAAAACAATTACTCCTGCTGAGAAACTTTCAATCATTAAGTGGATTAAGGCAGCAGAGAATGAACCGCAGCTAGGTGGCGCAGCTCTTGGAAGAGTTGGACCAGTAACCGAAGGCTTGTTGGTGTGGACACTAGGACTCGGACTGCTGATCGGTGTGGCAGTTTGGTTAGCGACGAAGGCGAGATAAATAAATGTCGAACGAAATCGAAGCAATCAAAGATCCTGGATTACCGGCGCATGTTCATCGCCAGGCTGATTCTGATCCAGTTGCCGAAAAACGCGCAGAACGTCAGGTCGCGATCCTCTTTCTGATCTCAGCACTTGGAACTTTGCTCTTTATCTTTGCTTATTACTTCATTCCTGAAGATTCATTTATATTTTTCCCAGTCCTGGGTGATACCAATTCACATCAACTCTTCTTGGGTCTTGGTTTAGCTATCGCTCTCTTCTTTATCGGCGCTGCTGCAATCCATTGGGCGAAAACTTTAATGCCAGATGAAGAGGTAATCGCAATGCGTCACACCATGCGCTCTGATGATGAAGATCGCAATGCACTTGTCTCAACCGTTAAAGAACGTGCAGGAGCTGCAGGTCTTGGTCGTCGTTCTCTGATTAAGCGTTCAATGGGTCTATCTCTAGGACTAATCGGTCTTTCACCATTGGTTTTGCTACGCGATCTTGGTCCGCTTCCTGGTGATGATTTAACTAAAACGAGCTGGCAAGCTGGTTCACGTTTAGTTACCGACCCAGGTGATCGACCAATTCGCCCTGAAGATCTAGAAGTTGGCGCGGTTGCCCAAGTTCTTCCCGAACTACGTGGCGAGGAAAAGCGTCATTTAAGCGATATCGCTAAAGATGCCGTACTGCTGATTCGTATTCGTCCAGAAGAATTCCAGTTAAGCCCAGAACGTCTATCTTGGACTTATGACGGCATTATTGCCTTCAGCAAGATTTGTTCACATATGGGCTGCGCAGTTGCGTTGTATGAGCAGAGCACAAAACATTTACTGTGCCCTTGCCATCAATCAACTTTCGATGTGCCCCGCGCAGCCAAGGTTATTTTCGGACCAGCCGCTCGACCACTTCCCCAACTGGCTATCACAGTAGATGCTGAAGGATATTTAATTGCACAAAAACCATTTAACGAACCGGTTGGACCTAGTTTCTGGGAGCGTTCATCATGACAGCACGTGAAAGAGTTACTGGCACAGTAGCCAATTATGTTGATGAGCGAACTGGTGCAGCTAAATGGGTCAAGAAGAACTTAACTAAAGTTTTCCCAGACCATTGGTCATTCTTACTCGGTGAGATCGCGCTTTACTCATTCATCATTCTGTTGCTTTCCGGAACGTTCCTAACCTTCTGGTTTGATCCATCGCAGCGTGAAGTTATCTACGACGGTAGCTACGAACCGCTTCAAGGTTTACATATGTCGGCTGCCTATGCATCGACTTTGCATATCTCCTTTGAAATTCGTGGCGGCTTATTGATGCGCCAGATTCATCACTGGGCAGCTTTGATTTTTATGGCGGCAATCGTGGTGCACTTGATGCGCGTTTATTTCACTGGTGCTTTCCGTAAGCCACGTGAATTCAACTGGATTATTGGTGTTGGCCTATTGACTCTGGGTATTGTCGAAGGTTTCCTCGGCTACTCATTACCTGATGATCTTCTTTCAGGTACTGGTATTCGTATCGCCGAAGCAATCATTCAAGCGCTGCCGGTAGTTGGTTCTTACTTAGCCTTCTTCGCTTTCGGCGGTGCTTTCCCTGGCGAAGCTTTCATTCCGCGCATCTTCACAGTTCACGTCTTGCTGCTGCCAGGTATCTTCCTCGCACTAATTACCGTGCATTTAATGTTGGTTTGGTATCAGAAGCACACCCAGTGGCCTGGCCCAGGACGAACCGAGAAGAATGTTGTTGGTTACCCGCTAATGCCGGCATATATGGCTAAAGCTGGCGGTTTCTTCTTTATTGTCTTTGGTGTTACTGCGTTCTTGGGTGCGGTTGCATCCATTAACCCGGTTTGGCTTTACGGGCCATATAACCCAGGCCAAGTATCGGCTGGCTCGCAACCCGATTGGTACATGGGTTGGCTTGATGGTTTAGTTCGAATGGCCCCGCCACTGGAATCTTATATTTTCGGATACACCATCTCGTGGAACATTTTGATTCCGGGTCTCATTATTCCAGGAATTCTCTTTACCGGCATGGCACTTTATCCATTTATCGAAAGTTGGATAACTGGAGATAAACGCGAACATCACTTACTTGATCGTCCACGCAATGTGCCAAACCGCACCGCTCTTGGCGCCATGTCACTTACTTTCATGCTGGTTGCACTTATCAACGGTGGTAACGACATCATCGCGACAACTTTTGATTTAAGTATCAATCAGGTTATGTGGTTTAGTCGAATCGCGATATTTATCTTGCCACCGATTGCATTCGTTATAACAAAACGCATTTGCCTATCCTTGCAACGAGCAGATCGCGAACTAGTTCTTCACGGTCGCGAAACCGGTCGACTACTTATGTTGCCGCATGGTGAGTTTGTCGAAGTTCACGAACCAATCTCACCTGAGCTAGCTTGGAAGTTAACTGCCCACGAACAAGCTCCGGCGCTAGCGCTTGAGGATACTGATGCTAATGGCGTGCGACGTGCCGGCGGCTTAAAGAACAAGCTTCGTAAACGCTTGAACCAATCAAATGCTGAAAGTATTGCCAAGCCAACTCTTACTGATCTGAAAGAGATTGAGCATCACTAGTTCAAAAAAGATTAAAGAAACCCTCGTTGCTAGTTTGCGGCGGGGGTTTCTTTTTGCTTGCTGACAACGAGCCAAACACCAACAACAGTTATGGCAGTTCCGATCAGCGAGAGTGTTGAGATGTGCTCATCGAATAAGAAGTAAGCAATTATTGCCGTTACCGCTGGAACTAAATAGTAAAGCGAAGAGACACTCGAAGCGCTGCCTTGAGCTAACAGAAAAAAGAGCAGCAAAATTGCGCCAAACGAAAGTGCTAGAACCAACCAAGTTAGGGCTCCAATGAATTCTGGTGACCAGGTGATATTTGGTTCTTCAAAGAGTAGGGCCAGAACTAGGAGTACTAGAGCGGTGGCTGCATATTGAATCGATGTTCCAGCCAGAGTTGGAATCGCTCCCCCGTATTTCTTCTGCAAGATGGTTCCGCTGGTTCCGCCTAATAAGCCGATTACAGAAGCCGCAACTGCGACTAATGAAATCGCGTTAGTGCCAGTCATATTGATACGCGGAATCACAACTACAAATAGTCCGACTAAACCTAGGGTTAATCCGAAAACTGCTCGAGGTCTCAACGGCTCATTTAGATACTTAGCGGCGAAGAGACTCACCAATACTGGTTGCAAACTGACGATAAGCGCTGCGATTCCGGCTGGCATTCCCCGACTTACTGCAAAGAAGCAACCACCTAGATAGGCGCCATGCAAGGTTAAACCAATCAAAGTAGATGGCCAGATGATGGCTCGCGTTATTGGCTGGCTTTTTCGTAAAAATGAAATCGCAATGAAGAGCAGACAAGCTGCGATGGCCATGCGGATTGCTATGAAATAGAACGGCGGAGCGTACGGAATCCCGTATTTAACCCCGATAAATCCGGTACTCCACAGGAATACGAATAGACCAGGTGCCAGCTTTGTAAGCACGCGCTAATTAATGATGAGCTGGATCGTTGCTTGGCTTCTCATACTCGGTCACAAAACCGATAATGCTGATCACTAGTGCGCCTACACCTAGCAGGGTGAGCCACCAACCAATGATTAATCCCAAACCAACGACAAACATGCTGGCAGCAAGTGGCAAAGGCCACCAAGAGTGCGGACTGTAGAAACCTAGTTCGCCAGCTGAGTCGGCAATCTCGCCCTGCAAATTATCTTCTGGAAGTGTCACGCCAATTCGACGATCAGTAAACCAAACGTAGTAACCAATCATTGCAGCCAAAAGTGAGCTAAGTAGCAGACACGATACTCCTAGTGGTTCCCCACCCACGTAGAAATAAACGAAAGTTGTGATCGCATAAAAAATTGCCAGGCCAACAAAGAGGCGGTAATTAGCTTTCATTTAATTAGTGCCCCTCAGTCTTAATGTGTGGGTGATGCAGATCAAATGCTGGGCGCTCTGAACGAATGCGAGGCATCGTTAAGAAGTTATGGCGAGGAGGTGGGCATGAGGTAGCCCACTCAAGTGATGATCCGTAGCCCCAAGGATCATCGCAATTCACTAGAGGTGACTTACGGGTTATCCAAACGTTGATAGCAAAAGGAATCATTGAGAGGGCGAGCAAGATTGACCCTACCGTTGAGATCATATTCATCGTGGTGAATCCATCAGTAGCCAAGTAATCTGCATAGCGACGAGGGAAACCCTTAATACCTAACCAGTGTTGGATCAAGAAAGTTGTATGGAAACCGAAGAATAGAGTCCAGAAGTGGATCTTGCCGAGGCGTTCATTGAGCATGCGCCCAGTCATCTTTGGCCACCAGAAATAGAAACCGGCAAACATCGCAAACACCACGGTGCCAAAGAGCACGTAATGGAAGTGCGCAACCACAAAATATGAGGCAGAGACTGCGAAATCTAGTGGTGGTGAAGCCAGAATGATTCCGGTGATTCCGCCGAATAGGAAGGTGATTAAGAATCCCATCACCCAGAGCATTGGAGTTTCAAAAGTAACGTGGCCACGCCACATAGTTCCAATCCAGTTAAAGAACTTAACGCCTGTTGGAATACCAATCAAGAAAGTCATGAATGAGAAGAACGGTAAGAGCACTTGTCCACTTGCAAACATGTGGTGAGCCCAAACCGAAACTGATAGTGCTGCAATTGCAATCGTTGCTGCGATCAAACCCTTATAACCAAAGATTGGCTTACGACTAAAGACCGGAAGGATCTCAGTTGCGATACCGAAGAACGGTAGCGCCAAAATATAAACTTCGGGGTGTCCGAAGAACCAGAAGAGATGCTGCCAGAGCATCGCACCACCATTGGCCGGATCAAAGATATGTGAGCCAAACAATCGATCTGATTCAAGCGCAAGCAGTGCTGCAGCAAGCGGTGGGAAAGCAAGCAAAACTAGAATTGAAGTTAGCAAAACGTTCCAGCTAAAGATCGACATACGGAACATCGTCATACCTGGGGCGCGCATGGTGAAGATTGTTGTAATGAAGTTAACGCCACCGAGAATTGTGCCGATACCACCAATGGCTAAACCGACGATCCAGAGATCACCACCGATGCCAGGTGAATATTGTGAATTAGAAAGTGGCGCATATGCAGTCCAACCAAATGAAGCCGCACCACCTGGAGCCAAGAAGCCCGCGAATGCCATGATGCCACCGAATAAGTAAATCCAGTACGACAACATATTTAAGCGCGGGAAAGCCACATCTGCAGCACCAATTTGCAAAGGCATGATTACATTTGCAAAGCCCACGAACAGTGGCGTTGCAAACATAAGCAACATAATGGTTCCGTGCATGGTGAAAACTTGGTTGTACTGCTCATTGCTGATGAATTGCATACCTGGGCGGGTTAACTCTGCACGAAGAATCAGCGCTAACACCCCACCTATTAGGAACCAGGCGAAAGTCGTTATTAAGTAGAGATAACCGATCGTCTTATGATCAGTTGATGTTATGAAGCGTACGAAATGGCGGCCTTTAGACGTTGGTGCAACTGTTGGCGCATTGACGCCATCGGTTGCTTCACGTTGAGCATATGTGGTCATGCTTGGCTCGCCTTCTCTGTTTCAAGTTTCAGATTTGAAATGTAGGTTTGATATTCAGCTGGAGTAACAACTCGCACGGTGAAGAGCATTTGCGCATGGTTGCGACCGCAAAGGATGTTGCATCGACCGGGAAACTCACCCAATTTGTTAGCCGTGAATTCCAGATGATTAGTAACTCCAGGCAAGTTCTGCATTTGGATCATAAACTCTGGAATCCAAAATCCGTGCACGACATCATTTGCCACAATTGTGTAACGAACTCGCTCACCTTGTGGAACTACTAGAACTGGCGGCTTTGCTGGGGTTCCAGTGAAAGTGACATCTTTACCTGCATCTAGGTAAGTGAACTGCCATGACCACTGGAAACCATTAACTACGATTTCGTGTTTAACATTTTCTTGTGGCTTAGTGATTTGGTCTTGCTTAACCGCCGTAAAATAAAAGAGACCAGCCACAATGATGAATGGAATTAGCGTGTAAGCAATTTCAACTGGAATGTTGTACTGCGTTTGTTTTGGAAACTCTGGACCATTCTTAGGTGCACGATGAAAAATAGCGGGCCATATGATCAAGATCGCCGTAAAAACGCCAACCACTGCAGCTGCTAACCATGAGTACGTCCATAACGAATGAGAAATTTCGTTTACACTCGAAGCATCGCCGCTAAATCCGGAATCAGCGTCTACGGCGCATCCAGTTAGGGCAAACATGGCTGGCCCCAGTAATAAAAGGCCGCGGCGAGTGGTATTCAATTTCATAGCGTAAGGATAGACCCCCACTTAGACGTCGGCTTCAGTCAGGAGTAGCCTTCGACGCGTGGTTCGGGTCACAGGAAATTTCACTAGTCAGTCACCGCTCCACCCTGCCGCAACAGCGGTTTTAACTGAGGCTTTCGGGCAAGGCTGGGCAGATCCGGCGAAAATTGGCGATCACTCAGCTCGGACCGCAATTCTTAGAAATGAAGCTATCGAATCCATTGCTGAGAACTTGAACCTGCATCCCAGTGAAATCGAAATTATCGGTGAACCAAGACTCGGGCAGCATCTTGCTATCTCTGGTTTATTAAAAACAGAGCACACCCTGCTTCACTCCTCCATTGATCGGCGAAGTGTTTTTGCGGTCGGGGTAGTCCATGAAAATTCTGGCGGTAAAACTCAAATATTAAAGGTCGGATCAAATGGGCGAATTTGTGA
>Ga0315902_10004094_pt1 | contig 21345 bp, 36 predicted proteins | sample LakEriMetagenome_9_FD_203523 | JGI IMG/M metagenome (GOLD analysis project Ga0315902, IMG submission 203523) | Freshwater fungal communities from buoy surface, Lake Erie, Ohio, United States - Buoy 12 MA117 | ecosystem: Environmental > Aquatic > Freshwater > Lake > Lake biofilm | place: USA... | reverse complement strand
GCCCCTTTCGGTTTCAATCCTGAATGTCCTTTCATCAATCTGCCATTCGCGTCTCTTGGTGCTGCCATTTTGCTCAATAAAAAATAGTTTTACTCCTCCCCTTCAGACGTGTTGAGTGATTTAAGTTGCGCAACACAAACCGCGTATCGCTGCGCTGGTTCGGTGTATTCTTTAATCATGATGTCATCGGACATACATCTTCCGATAAATTCCTCAGGCTTTTCACCTTGCTTTCTTGTTGGTATTGGCATTTTATAGTTGTTCTAATTGTTTCTTGAATTCCTTTATGAGTGAGTTGACACAACTGCCGCAGGTTGAAGGTTGTTCCCTCCTGCCAGTCAGCTTTGATTTCAACTCATATAGTTTTTTCACTTGTTCACGTGTCAATGAAGATAACGGCAAACCACCCACGAATGTCTTCAATTCCTCAATTTCCTCCTTTGAAAGCCTGAAGCTCTCCCACTTTCCGAGCGGACATTTCGCAAACATCAATTTAGTCTTGACGGGCATCACGCAACCGCATAACCTCACTTTCTTCCTACGATAGTTAAACTCGTTTTCTTCAGGAACGCTTTCGCCTACTATCAAAGTGCCACAACTCATGGTCGTTTTACGATAGTATTTGCATTCCTGACAGGTCTTAATCCTGTGGTCTCTAATGGCTGGCGGTACGGTGAACATCGGTGCGTAATTTTTTAAGTGCGTTTTGAATGTATTTGTATAATCTCTTAATTGGTATGTTAGTCTTATCGCTCAAATCCTTGTAATCAAATTCGTCAAGCATATACAACCGCAATAGTATTGCTTCACGTTCAGGCATGAGTTGAATGTAAGCATCTAAAAATTCGTTGTCAAGCCTGCTACCTAGCCACGGTTCATCGGGTTCAATGTCGAAAGCGTTATCATTCTCATTCCACTTTTGCGCGAACTGCATATATTTCATTCCGAACCTTGAACTGTCATCAATAGCCATTAAGTAAATTGCTCTGTTGACGTATGAAATTAGTTTATCCTCGCAAGCAAGTTCCTCTGCCTTCTCTCGTTGGTTTTCAAGGATCTTCAAAAGTGTTTCGCTAACAAGGTCTTTAGCGTTGGTATGGTTCCTCGTTAATGTGGATGCGAACTTGATCCATGTCGGAAGGTGTTCAGCAACCGCATATTCAAGGCAATGCTCCACTTTTATTTTGATTTGTTCAAAATCATTCTACTTTTGTGCAAAGTAATTAACCTATTAACAATATCATGAACAAAATTCTTAACACCGATGACAAAGTTTTACTAAAACTCAGTCAAAGCGAAATCGAAACAATCACTAACGCAGCTCTTGCAAGTGACCAACAAGCAAAAGACCTTATTTACAAGGCTATCATGAACGAAGCGCACCGCATCATGTCGTTACAATCCAGTCGTGAACGTGTTGCGGCTATGGTAGGCGAAGACTTCATAGTAGACAAAGTCGCTTATGTATTTGAAGGCATGGTTTCAAGCATCACAGGATGCAATCACATTCTTTCAAGCGTTACACGTCACCAACAAATCGTATATGCACGTTCACTTCTGATTTTCTTATTGCGTACTCAATTCAAATCAATGCTGCACCTTTGCCCACTTGCGTTAATTGGTAGCTATTTCGTGCCGCGAAAAGACCATTCTACTATCATTCACTGCTACCGCAAGATAGTAAACGGCTATTGTTATGATTCAAGACTTCGACAGGACTTGGATGTAATCAAACAAATGTGTATTGACATGAACCGATTTGACAACGTGGTCAAGGAGATTGAGAAAATGGCAGAGGGTTATGCTGAAGTAAAAGCAATTCGCGACAAAAATCGCATTCATGCGTATTGAATACCTACCCAAACAAATCGAATGCTTCAAGGCACTTGCTACCGATTCGCCTTGTGAGATAGTTTTATACGGTGGCGCGGCTGGTGGTTCGAAATCATTCACAGGTTGCGCTTGGCAAATCATGAGACGCTTGCATTATGCAGGCTCTCGTGGTTTAATAGGGCGAAGTAAACTTGACACGTTAAAGAAAACAACGGTAAAGACTTTCTTTGAAGTCGCTTCAATGATGAACCTACGGACAGGGCGCGACTATGAATTGAATGGCTCAACGAACGTGATTACTTTCTTCAATAAGTCCGAAATCATTCTCAAAGACTTGTTTCAATATCCGAGTGATCCAGTGTTTGATTCGCTCGGTGGCTTGGAACTTACTGACTTTTACGTGGATGAAGTTTCGCAAGTCACAAAGAAAGCCGTTGACGTGTTGCGCTCTCGCGTTCGTTTTAAGCTGCGCGAATTTGACATAAAGCCGAAAGCATTACTCACGTGCAACCCTTCGAAAGGTTGGCTATATAATGAGTTCTATGACCCGTGGCGCAATCAAACACTCCCTGAGCGTTACGCTTTTATTCAGGCTTTGCCCGGTGACAATCCACACCTGCCCGAAAGTTATTTAGAAACGCTTGCATCACTTCCTGAAACCGACCGCAAAAGGTTGTTGCATGGTGACTGGGATTTTGATGAAAGTATTGACTGGCTTTTCAAATATGATGACTTGCTTCGGTGCTTTCGCGAGGAAGTTGGAACGGGTGAAATGTTTATCAGTGCCGACATCGCTCGACTCGGAAAGGACAGGACCATCATTTGCGTATGGAAAGGACTTCAATTATTCGAGATTCACGAATTACGCAAAGAACCAATTACAACTGTGGTCGCAGCTATTCGGAATGCTATCAATAAGCACAATGTAAAGCTCTCGAATGTTATAGTGGATGAAGATGGGGTTGGCGGTGGAGCCTGCGACCTGCTCCGTTGTCGAGGGTTCCTAAATGGAGGGCGTGCAAGGCAACCTGACAAGTTCACAAATCAAAAAGCCGAATGCTATTACAAACTTGCCGAACTCATTGAGCAGGGCAAGGTGATTCTACCAGTGCCAAAGCGCGACATCATTACGAAAGAACTCGACATGATTAGGCGCAAACGACCTGAAGCCGATGGAAAGTTGGCCGTTACAGGAAAAGACGAAATAAAAGCCATGCACGGTGTGTCACCTGACTATGCTGATGCTATCATGATGCGCATGTATTTCGAACTTTCGCCCAATTACGGCAAATATTCGTACGTTTAAGTCGCTGATTTTCAAGGCAAATAAAAAAATTATGAAAAAAGTTTGCACATTAGAAAATAGTGTGTATATATTTGCTGCCGTAACCAATAAAACAAACAAACAATGGATTTATCAAGCCCACACAATGACGAGCAATGTATCTGCTCATCACCCGACCAACTCGAAAACCGTTCACTGAAGGATTCAGCCTTCATGTACAAGCAACTTTCGACTGACCTCGAAAACATGAACAAGTACCTGTCTGCATCATTCAAAGAAGCAATTGCAGAAACGCTAAAGTATCGTGATGCAAGAACCGCTAAAGATGTTGAACTGGTATTGCAACGCTTTCTGAAAGATTACGCTGCGCAAGTGCAAGACCTTTGCAGTGATGTTGACGATGTAATAGTAAACTGTGACCAAGAAAAATGCCCCTTTTGCAAATGAAAAATTTTATAGGTGTTGAAGATCGCATCAATGCGTACCTTAAGCTTCAATCTAACGTCCAACTGACAAATGATAGCAAGGAAGAATTTCGCAGGCTCCTGCGCCTTATCGCAAGGCAGGCGGTTCGTGAAGCAACCGATATCATGATGTTTAATTCAGAAACCCAATTATCTAAATAACATGACAGCAAAACAAATTTCCGACCGCATCGAGCCTTTCATTCCTGAAGACACCGATGTGATTACTTTGGCAGAAGCCGTTGCCATAGTCCTAAGAGATCAATACGGCAAACACAATTACGACCTATTTATTAAAACCCTAAACAACAAACTCAATGGAAACTAATCTAATGGACTCGCTTCAAAAATTCATGAAGCACCTTAACCGCGAACCAGCTCGCGAATCAATCGCGCCAACTCCCGACAACCGTGCGCACACGGTGACTATCAGCCACGTTGAAATGACACTGGATGAACTTTATTTCGGTAGATGGTCAACGACCAATTTCACATGGTCGGCAATCGGTAACGAAGTGCAAGGCTCATTAACTCTGAAAGTACATCACCCAGTTACGAATGAAGTGATTGAACGCACGGGAGCGGCTTCAATAGTCATAACCGTTGACAAAGCACCTGAAGGCATTAGCGGAGCTGAACGCAACCGATGGGCACTTAACCCCGACAACAAAAAACCGAATGCGCTCGATATGGCTTTCCCGAAACTCAAAGCCGAATGCCTGAAGAATGCAGCGCAATCACTTGGAAAGATATTCGGGCGCGACATGAACCGCAAAATTGTTGACGAATACAGACCGTTCAAAATACAGTTGCCCGAGAGTACAATGAAGAAAATCGAGAATGATATTAAACTCGGTGTGGAAGAGTTCGAAATTCGTGAAGCAATGGACCAACTCGGTGATCTTGTAACCGACCAACAAAAACAGCATATCTTTGGACTCCTAAACAATCGTAACAATGAATAACTACACGAAAGAACTCTTCGAGAGTATCAAACAAAACACCGCTTGGGATGTTGCAAGGCTCGGTAAGTTCACAGGCTCAAGGCTCGGTGACTTATTTACACAGCCGAAAACAAAAGCCGCACAAGAAGCAGGCGAATGGTCAAAGACCGCTGAGAATTACATCCTTTCCAAAGTCATGGAAATCGTCACAGGGCAAGCGCAAGATGGTGCTGCCAGTGCTGCAATCGACCATGGTAATGAATGGGAGGAAACTGCCCTTCGTGAACTTCAGAAGGCAATCGGTTCGCCCGATGAAAAAACACAACTGCGGCCCGGCTTCAAACTATTCAACGAATATTCAGGTGCTTCGCCTGATGCGTTCATGCAGTTAGCAGATACAAAAATCGGTGTTGAGATTAAGTGTCCTTACAATCCGATAAACCACTACCATCATTGCAAGATTCAAAGCGAAGCGGATTTGAAAGTCATTAACTCCGACTACTATTGGCAAGTTCAAATGAATATGCTGACTTACGAAATTGGTGGCTGGATATTCGCATCATTCGACCCAAGACAACCCGAACATCGAAGACTACATTGGGCAATCTGTTACGCGGTTCCTGAAGATATGCAACTTGCGATTGATGTAATGGAAAAGGCAAAGCACTACCGCGACCAAATACTTAATGAGTGGATGTTTAACAATAAAAACAAATAACAATGAACACAAAAGGCAATAGATTAGAGACTGAGCGTAAATACGCGACCATGATAGAAGAAGTTGCATTACTCGGTGTGTTTAATAGGCAGGCAATGGAAAAAAAATACTCAGTTTCGCATCGAGCATTTACGGTAATGGCAAATCTTAAATGGATTGAAAAAATAAGTGCTCACACGTATAAATGGCGATTATTGAAAATAGACAAGAATGCCGCTGCAGAATTATTAGACAATATGAATTTAATGCAAGATGTGTATAGCGAACATAAGCCAGCTAAAAAACGTGTTGTTGAAAGATATTTTCAAGTTTTTTATTATATGTACATAAATAAAACATTCGATATAGAATATGTCATGAAAGAATATAAGTTACACACATCATTTTTCCCAGTAGCTTGTGAATTTAATTTTATCGAAAAAGTTTCAATAAATACATATCGTTATATTGCTAAAGGAGTGCCATCAATGTTAATGGCAAATCGTATGTATAATTACATTGTTTCAAAATCAGCTCCTCAACGAATCAAAAAAAGACCTGCTAAACGCATCGCTCAGCATAAAATTGATTTTACTCATACAGTTACCAACATGAAGCCAAACTTGAAACCATTAGAAAAAAGTGAACGGATTATTGATCATGCGTCTAATGATCTTGTTATTGCCTTTATACTTGGTGCCGTTTCAGTTGCTTTATGTTGCTGGATGTTAATAAGTAAATGATGTAAAAAACTTGACATTTGTATATTTGCCACGCTACTCGGTACACTAATGAAAACAAAATCCCATCACTGCCACATTGCCATAGCACATCCGTGCGCCGGGTAGCCTTTGTGTGTAGTGGTGGGTATTTATATGAGAGATTCAACAATCTTTTATCGGAGCTTTTACGAAGCCATTAAAGAACTTTCGCCCGAACTTCAAGCACAAGTCTACTCAGCAATATTTGAGTATGCTCTGAACTTCAAAGAAACCGAACTCACAGGACTGGCGAAGACTGTATTCACGTTGGTTAAGCCGCAATTAGATGCGAACTTGAAGCGTTACGCAAGCGGAACTGTACCAAAACGGAAGCGAAATGTAAGCGAAACAGAAGCGAACAATAAGCGAAACCGAAGCGAAACCGAAGCTAATGTAAATGATAATGATAATGTAAATCTTAATCTAAATGTAAATGAGAATGTAAATGCAAATAAATTTGTGAAACCACAACCAAAAGAAGTTTATGATTACATGACCGAACTAAATCAAGCAGCAGGCAATCGCTGGAATGAATCAAAAGTTAGAATGGAAGCACAAAACTTTCACGACTTTTACGAAAGCAAAGGTTGGGTGATAGGCAAAAACAAAATGAAAGACCTGAAAGCCACCATTCGCAGATGGATGAATAACAATAAACAAACCAATAACACAAATAACAATGAACAAAGAGCAGCAGATTATTACGCAAAGAGACAGGAACCAAATTATTTCAGTATGTTCCCTAAAAAAACTGCAACGCCTTGAAGGTGACAATGCAGTAAACTTATTACTCGCGAATAGACTGGATGAACTTCAAGTCTACTTCAACCTCGAAAGACAAATGACCTTGCCGCAGATTGAAATGACCATCGACATCATTAAAGAAAATTTCTATTACTTTAGTGCTGAAGATTTCTCTCAATGCTTCCGGGCAGCGATGTCAGGAAAGTACGGTAAGATTTACAATAGGCTCGATGGCGCGGTAATCATGGACTGGCTTCGAACTTATGACATAGAACGAACGGAAAAAATTGTACACGAACAAATGCAGAAGAATAACGAGCAGAACAAAGACGTAATGAGCCTTGACAACTTCAATACGGCTATCAAAAAAATCATGGATGAACTCACAGCAAAGACAAAGCGCAATGATCCTGAGCCGTACGTAAGCAAGCGCACACCGTTTGAAAATCAAGTCATTTCAGAATACGATAAGTTACGTGGCATGAAACAATTCGCAACGTACAACGGCAAGCAAATGGATTTTGAAATGTACAGGGCGGTAAGGTTTCAGGAAGAAATGTCAAATCAGGGCGAGATATGAAAACAAGGAGACATGAATGGACCGATGGGGCAAATGATGTAGAAAAAGCCACTTGTATTCATTGCGGTTTGGTACGCATAAGAACAGGACAAGCAATAGCATTAAATGACAATTTAAGTGCGATTTATTACAAACCTGCAATGCCTGAAACGATACAATACAAAGCAGGTAATTGTGTAAAGAAACATAAGACAAAAGCATGAAACAACCCAGCACAATCCTGCAGCAAGTAATCGCTGACATGAGAGTACGCGAAGAACGTGGACTAATGAAGTACGGCACAACCGTTGACAGAACCGATTTAACGCAAGCGCAATGGCTGCAACACGCATACGAGGAAGCTCTCGACCTTGCGATTTATTTGAAGAAAGTAATGAGCATGAAAGCTGAATCAAACAAGGCATGAGGACTGATGTAAAACTTTGCGGACAGTACCAAAAATCGGTACTGAGTGCAAAAAACAACTTTAATTTATACGTGACTTCGGTACTTTTTGCTGCGGTTTTTGCCGCAGTATCAGAAGTAGAGCTAAGTGGGAGAAGCTATGTCGCTGCATCGTCCAGCCGAATTGCGTATAACGTATGGTGCTTTGCGAAGGGCAAGGATTAGAAGTACAAATTTTTAAATAACTACTAAAGATGATTAGAAATACAAATGTTGATGATACCACAAATGCCTTGCCTTTTGCAAAGCACGTGTTATCGGCTGGCGTTCTTCGGGTTCTATTAGCTTGTGAAGAAAGCCAAACAGTAACAAAATCATTTAGAAAATTAGGACACGAAGCATTTAGTTGTGATATACAAGAATGTTCAGGCGGACACCCTGAGTGGCATTATACTGGCGATGTAACTGAATTATTAAAACAATATTGGGATATTGTAATTGCTTTTCCACCTTGTACTTATATGACAAATGGCGGAGCTGTAAGAATGTACCCAAAGAAAGGAATTATTGATGAAGATAGATATCAAAAAGCAATGGAAGCAAAAGAGTTTTTTATGTTGTTTTATAATTTGGATTGTAAGCACGTAGCTATTGAAAACCCTATGCCTATGAACATTATTGGATTGCCTAAATACTCACAGATAATTCAACCGTATATGTTTGGCGATGGGTATTCAAAAAAAACTTGCTTATGGTTAAAGAACTTGCCACCACTTTACCACAATGCAGCTCCAAACTTATTTGATGAAAATGTTACTCACGCAAAAGAGTATCAACCTTATATAAATGGTGGTGGTGGCAGATTAGAGAAACAAAATTATAAAGGCAAAACATTTGCAAATGGAAGTAAAAAAAGAAGCAAGTTTTTTCAGGGTGTTGCAGATGCTATGGCTGAGCAATGGTCTGCTTACGCTTGCCGATAACCAATCAATAAGCGAAAGTCAACCGATAGCTTGACTCAGCCCAAAAAAAAGTCAACCGATAACTTGACAAAATCCTAACTAAATTGGTAACAAGTAAAGCGATAACTTGTCTTTTACGGCACAATTATTCGGAGATTTGTGAATTATATAACAACTTAATAAATTAACTAAACTTTGTACAAATGAAAAAACAAACAGCAGTAGAGTGGTTATTACAGGCGATTGAAGGTAAAAACGGAAAAGAATTTTCTTCTTACTATTTAGAATTTATCGAACAAGCCAAAGCAATGGAGAAGGAGCAGATTATTGATGCTTATTACTACGACCCAAATTGTGATGAAATAAAAGATGATGGGGAACTATACTACAACGAAACATACGGAGGTGACAAATGAAAACGGCAGTACAATTTCTGATTGATGAAATCAATAACGATGCACAAGTTCAAATTAAAACCATGAAAGAATGGAATGAAGTATTTGAACAAGCCAAAGAACTTTATCGCGACCAAATACTTGAAGCCTATCGAGAGGGTAGAACTGACCAACAAAGCACCATCGATAAGTGGTATGATAGAACATCAGCGGATTATTTTAATCAAACCTACAAATGAAAGCAACACTAGTATACAACCTTCCAGATGAGCAGTTCGAATTTGACGCTGCCGTTAAGGGAATCAAAGCGCAAAGCATCCTGCTCGAAATAGATCAGGAAATGAGGGCTATAATAAAATACCAAGATGGGTTGTTGCCTGAAGTTTATGACATGGTTGAAAGATTGCGCGACTTATTAAGGGGCAAATGTTTGGAAGAGGGCATCCTATTGTAACAATTTTATATCTAAATTTGTTACATGGAATCAAATGCAACCTACAACGTGCCCATCGTTTACAACTTGACCGATGTAAATGAGAGCGAATTACTTCAGGAGCTTATCGCATTACGCGATGAGTGTGAAGCAATCAAAAAAGAATTACAAGAAATAATCAATCAACTTAAAAATGAGTAAAGTAAAAACCACCAAAATCGGAGCGCGAGTCAGCGAGTCCGATAAAAAGAAAATCGCATCACTTGCAAAAAAAGCCAAACAATCAATCGCTGAATTTCTTCGGACTAAAGCACTTGCCACCGAGCAAGGAAGTGTCCGAACTTATCGCAAAGGCTGAAGAACTGCTAACACGTGAGCTACCGCAGGCAGTGTACAAACCAGCTCCACACGTGACAGTGTTGGACTTTCGGCACTGCTTGCGCTCTCACTTAATGCACGTCAAAAACAACTACCAATTTGAATCATGCAAACCTTATACAGAACGTCTCAAAAATTTAATTGAACATGGCATACGAATTACAAGACAATAGCGGAACACTATTTAAGAACAATAAAAAGCAGGATGGTGATAAACTACCTGACTACACAGGCAACGTCAAAATAAACGGCAAAGAATTACGCATTGCAGGATGGGTAAAGCAAGGCGCGAAAGGTTCTTTCCTCTCACTAAAAATTAGTGAACAACAAGCAAATGACAACTTGAAAAATAAAGCTCCACAATCAAACGGCAATTCCGACGATCTTCCGTTCTAAAGTTGTGACAGTTGAAGAGCTCATCGTTATCCTTGAATCGTTTCACCCCGAAACACCCGTATACGTTGCTATAATGCAAAATCAACTATACATATATGACCCAGTTGTAGAAGTTGGAATGGCAACAGATGAAACGGGCAGCTTTCCTGCGTGCTTCATCAACTCAGAACACTTTGAAATTAAAGCATCACTAAATTGACACCACTCGAACAACTCATCAGCCACTATACAAGCAAGGCGAACAAAAACCGCAAAGCTATTGCCGCAAGTATTTACCAAGACTTTGTAAACTATTGCACCGATTTACTCCCGGTTGAAAGAGATTATTTTGTCAATGGTTATATTGCAGGCGCAGAAGACATGAAAACCAAAATGCAAAACAATGATAACAGTACAAACCAAACCCCACAAGAGAGTTGAGTATCATGCAGGAACCATCACAATGTGCGTTGCAGGAAGTGACACAATCAACTGGGAGTTCGAACTCATTCGCTCAATCAATGGCGAACAAAAAAACTCGGTGCGATTACTAACCGAAGCAACAGAAGGTCAGCGCGAAATAATTGTGGGTACAATACTCGCAAATCTGAACTGCGAACAAATTCGGTGGAGTTGAGAAAATGCAAAGTTTGCTCTGAGAAATTCAAGCCGCGATTCAGCTCGTTACAAGCTACGTGCCTCAATCCTGACTGCATCATTGAATACGCTAAACGTGTCAGCGAAAAGCAGCAGAAAGCCGAAATGAAGGAACGCAAGCAACGACTCATCACACTGGCTGAATGGAAGCGCAAATTGCAAACGGTGTTTAACAAATACATCCGATTACGTGACGAGCGCAAAGGTTGTATCAGTTGCGGCAAACCATTACGTGGGAAGTATGATGCAGGGCATTTTTATTCCGTTGGTTCAACTCCGAATTTGAGATTTGATGAAAGGAATGTTCACGGTCAATGCGTGCCGTGTAATCAATACAAGCATGGCAATTTAATTGCATATCGTGAGGGTTTAATTCAGCGGATAGGCTTAGAGTCATTTGAACAACTTGAGGTGGATAAAACAAAGGAATTGCGCTTGACAATACCGCAGGCGCAGGACTTAATTGCCCACTATAAAAACAAAGTTGAATATGTACAACGAGAAGCAAATCGCGGAGATAGCAAGGCTCCGAAAGCAAAGAAGGGCACTATTTCTAAATGATTCAATTTCTTTTGAGGATGAGGAAATTTTGTGCGATGTTAGCTTGCGACTATTCCAGCTCACAGGACATCGCGGTTATTTGCTCGGTGTTTGTTAGCGGATGCGCCCTTTAATGATGCGCAAATTCTGAACTTCAAAATCACCGCTCGGCTCAACTTTTATATGAGCGAAACCATGCGTGTATTTGTTTCCGACAGGATGGTAGTCAGGTGAAAGTTCGGACAGGCACGCCACACTCCAACACGTCACAACCTTGCCGTTTATTGAAGGTTCGGTGTGTTCACTTGTTTGGTGGTGATGTCCGCAAATAGCGTTATCCTTTGCCTTCATGTAAAGTGATCGCGCCACGTTCACAGGACTGAAAACCGACTTGCCTAATTCGTGACCATGCAGAATTGTGAGCTGCCCGGCGTGAATGATTTGTTTGTCAGGTATGAATGTGATTCGGTGTTGCTCGAGCTTCAATAAGGTTTCAAGATTATACTCACCGAGTCCAAGAAGGTCAGGTGCTTGACGCATGATGTAATGCTCAAACCTTATATCGTGATTACCACACTTGAAATAAATTTCCTGAGTTGGAAATAACTTGCGTAATACGGTCAAAAACTCTCGGCACGTGTTCACTTCATTTGCCAAATCTCTTTTGCGGGGGTCTTTCTCAAATCGGCTAATTGCATAAAAATCGATTAAGTCACCGTTCAAAATAATCGTGTTGACTTTGTGTTCTAACCCGTATTGAAGTGCCAGCGTGAGAGCTTCGATGTTGTGATAAGGAACGTGAATATCTGAAAGCAAAAGAATATCATTCGCGCTTTTAGGTAATTTGAAGGCACTATAAACCGATTCGCGTGACGTTGGTAAACCGAGAGGATTCGGCTCAGGTTTTAATGCGTATAATAAGCCTGAAAATGCGTTTTGCTTTGGTGCTGTTTGTTGCTCTTTGATGCTCAACTTTGCCGCTTGCTTTTTGAAGCGTTTGAAATTATTGTAAAAGCTATCAAATGAACACTCACCCTTAAGGTTTAATGACTTGTAAACCCGTGCCACTTGACTGCGGTATGGCTCAGTGCTTTTGCCGAAAATAATCGGCTCAAAATATTCTCTGTATTTAGGTAAACTCATATTTCAAAGTGTGGATAGTCCTTAAATTTCTTCCAGTCACCGCCCCACTTCACCGCAGGATTCATGGTTTTAATGATTTGAGCAAAATTGATGAAATGCTTTTTATCCCAAGTCAATCCACCACCAGCCAATCTAAAAGCAATGTCAATGGCTCGCGATGGATTCGTGTTGTGTTTGCTGCCTGACTTTAATTGCGTGACAATCTTGCCCGGTTTAGTTCGCCCTTGTGCGTAGAGTTCCAACTGTTCTTCAGGTGAACGATAAACGCACGTGATGAATGGTTGTGGTGCATTCGGGTAAGTCATCATGTAAGCTAACGATGCCATTGAATAAGCATCAGCCAGCTCCTTTACTGCATCACTCAGCGACCGAGTCGGCATTCTGCAAAGATTTCTTCAACTTTCTTTTTTCAATGGCTCGGACAATTAAGCCAATGACAATGAGTAAAAGTTCGCGCACCAAATCTGCGCTTCCGGGGTTTGTTAAATCTTCCATGTTTAATTTATTTCGTCAATGTCTTCGTGATCATTGAGCGTGTTATCTAAAAAGTGAACGAATAAGAAGGCTTTCGCCCCATCGTATATTTTATTTATTCTTGATTTCGTTGCTTCAAATGATTGCTTGACAAGTTTGTGGTCATAGTAAATGACAAGTGCAAAAAATACACACACCACAACCGCGATTATTATCATGTCATTTCTCATTTGTGACATTTTTGCCCATAATCAGAACCAAAATAAACTTAAAAAAGGCAACTGATGCACCTAAATAGGCTAACACTTTTGCACATTCAATAATTATTGGGGGCAAATGCACAGGCTCAACACCTTCTAAAGCGGTACCAGCCATGAGTAAAGTACATGATTTGATGAATGTCACCGCAGGTTCAGCAAAGTCGATGTCAAACGGGTTTAGATTTAGATTCATTTTTCTTCAATTTAAGTAGCATCTCACGTTCATACTTGCGTAATGCTTCAGTTTCTTTTTTTATTTGTGCTTTCAGTTCCTCTTTGGTCATGGGAGTTTGCTCAGTAGGTTACTAAACACTGGGCCGCGTGTATTCATTGCAGTGTTGCCGCTTGAAAAAAGGTAGTTTGAACTACTCTTTTTAACTCCTATTGGTGAGCGTTGCGGCCAGACGTTATTTGAGTATTCAGGAAATAGCGAACTATTCGCACACAAATAATCCACCAACACACCCGTATAATATTCTGCATTTGATTTCGCACGCTCAATAGCATCCTTCATAACCGAGTCAGAAATAGGAGTTGCATCTTCGCTTGTACGTTGTACCAAAGTGCCGTTATCGAGCTTGTACGTAAGCGATGGAATGGCTTCAACCATAGTCCACCACAAAACAACTTTACGGCAATAATCATCCACCAAAGTTTGATAATTACCGCTCAATGTATTGTTCGCGATTTCGTTTTTTAAGTAGTCAAATAACGAATCACCCAAGTAGGGCGAAAGGTATTTGTCTTGACTTAAATATACCGCCGGGTATAAAATATTAGGGTCAACCGCACCGTTAACCTGAGTGTATTTTTTTATGTAGTTTTCTGATATAAAAAGTACTTCTGCCATAGTGTTTATTTATTATATGCACTTCCGTTTCTGCCCCACACTGGATTCGTTGGTAAGAATCCACGATAGTCCATGTCTTCGGGTAGCTTTGCAACAAGTGCCTCATTTCTTACCTTGTAACCCATTCGCTCAGCTTTTGCCACCGCAATCCTGCGAGCGTCTTCACTTTCAGGATTAATCTTTGCGCCTTTGCTATTAACCCACACGGTCTTCTGCCACCAATGTTTGCAGTGCCCTCCGCCCTTCCAAAGCCAGCAATCGTAAAAATCAGACCCATTAGGACCCCAACCCGGATTGACCCGTTTATTTTTCATAGCAACAATATCCTCTTTGCGATATAGCTTATTCGCACGTAACATCTTGCGACAAAATTCCCTCATGTTATCATGTCTGAAGTCACCTGCATATACGTAACGAGTTATGAAGTAGTTGCCATCAATCAAAGCATCCTGTTCGCTTTTAAGATTTGGTGTTGCCCTGCCCGTGCTTGCTAATTCGTGCGCTGCGATAACTTCAAGCTCTTTGTTTTCAGCATCGTCTGTATCGTAGTCAACCTCATACGCATCTATCAAAATCCAGTCCTTATTCGGCTCTTCACCGAGTGCGATAAGTTCATCCGCAACGGTCGAAACCGCATCCATCTCAACTTGAATTTGTTCAAGTATTCGAGCTGCCCAATCGCGCCCTGCATCACCGCCCCAAAGTTGCCACGCTATTCTGCCAGCCGTTGGAAATCCATCCTCGCCGTCGTTCCATCCTGTCGCTTGTTTGTCAACTTCATGCCGTGCAAAATACGAGTTCATTCTTTTGACCGTGTCAAGTGATAGGTTTCTTAAATTAGAAATATCTCGCGCCCTTGCAACACCAACTTCAGTACCTCCACGACCGTATTCATCGCGCCACTTCAAACCGATTTCAGCTTCGATTGCCATTTCTTTCGTTGGCTCGAAACTTTCTTCAGCTAATTGATGACAACACCCTTTTTTTTTTTCAAGTGATTGAACCACTTCGGTAGGGTCGAGAGAGCCCGGCACAATGCTGTTGAATATTGCATCGACTTGCTCACCGCTCAATGTCGGGAATGCCGCACTTACAATAGCTTTTGCACTACTCACAGGAATTGCACCTGATGCGGCTTGCATTGCGATGTCAACAAGTGATGAAATTTGCGCACCATTCAAAGCAGTTGCGGCAACGTCTGCAACTTGCGTAGTAGTTCCCGTTGTATCGACTTGAACCTGACTTTCAAGTGGTGTGTTTGGTATTACAATGAGTTCAATATTTGGAATTTCAAACGAAAGTATCTCAGTAAATCCTTCAATAATTAACCGTTGCGCAGGCTCGATAACTTGGTTAGTGAATATCTCTAAACCAACAGCCATTTCATCTTTATTTGAGCCGAATCCTGACTGCGTTCTAATACCAAAAATCAACGGTGTAGTAATTCGGTGAGCAACCATGACTTTGCTTGTAGATTCCTCACTCAAAAATTGATATTGTTTATCAGCATCTGAAAGTGGGAACGAAGTGATGTCAGGCTTTGGAGTATCGCGCTCATTGAAAGTCATCAAAAACTTTCCTGCATTGCGTGCGCCCGTGAGTAGCTTCTCCCAGTCACGTTTCATATCCCACTGCTGATCGGGTGGAATTTGCCCGTTAAAGAACGAAATAATGAACGAAGGAAATAAACCATTCATGATATTATTCACGTGGTACATTCCAATTTGTCGCTCTAATTCAATATAATTTACCGCACTCCAATAGTCAGGATTCGGATAAATCTGTCCGCTTGTATATGCAAACTTCCAAAGCACTTGCGATGGCTCTTGTACTGCCATGCTCGGATTGAACTTTGGAATGAATGTCGGTCTGTTTTTTTTCTTGCGTGTATTCGCCCAATCTTCGCTGTGATAAATTCCGATGACCTCTTCATCTTCACCCTCAACCGCAATGCGACATTCCTCAAATGGTAAGTGCTTCAACTTTGCAATGGTCTTGCGGTCGTTTGAATATATTACCTCAACGAAATATCCACCATATTTTTTGAAGTCATGTGATGCTGCATAGTATTGACCGTAAACATCAAGTGCATCAATCCTATCCTGCCCTGTATTTGATGTGATTCCTTTGCCTGCAATCATGTCACCGATTGAAATGCACAACGAACCATGCACAGGACTGCTCTCTGAAAGCTCACGCAAGTATTGAGGAAACAAATTATTTACCCCAAAAGATACCCAGCCGCCACGGTCAACACGCTCAACCGAACTTACGGGAGTATATTCTTGCAACTTTACATTGACTATGTTATTATCCATTGTAAATTATATCGTCTTGAATTGTTATTGTAGGCACATCGAAATAAACGCCTGAATCATTCAAATACAAATATCCACGCTCACATATACCAACAACGCTTGCGTCATTTGGATCAGTGTTGCTGTTTGAATTTTGACCATAAACATCATACCGATAACGCCCGGGTAAAGTTAGTCCGATAGTAGTTACCGTGAGTTCTGTATAGCGTTGGTTTTCCACAACGATAGGCGGCACTTGCGCGATTGAATTGCCCACGTTTGAATTTTCCTCATGATAAATCAAAAGCAAATAATCGGTGAATGCAGTCGAATAGTATTGCCGTGCTTCATCGAGTGAAAGCCGTAATGTTTGCCCTGCTGTATTTGTATTTAGATAAACCATTGTATATAAAAAAGGTGGGCAGCGAGCCCACCCGTTTAATATTTATATCAATTTATTATTGAACTTCAGTTGTTGCGCTTACTGTGTAACCAGCGGCAGTCATAGTAGCGTCATTTAACGTGTATGGCTGCGTTGGTTCGTCACTTGTAAAAGTCAACTGATAACCTTGCAAGTCACCGAATGCAGCTCCAGTCTGGAAAGTTCCTGCGGTCATGTACATTCCATTGGTTGTACCGAAAGCGATGATTTCACCGCTGTTTAATTCAACAAACAAACCAACACGAGCTTTTGCAAGTGCTTCCATTTCCTCACGCTTATTAGCATTGATGTTTTTTAGGCTCAATGAAACACTGTGAGTATAGAATACCGTTCCGTTTTCAAGTGATACGGTAGGGTTGAAAGTCGCAGAACCTGTATTTTTTAACGGCTCATAAGTAAAAACCGTTCCTGTTCCAGCTGTTATTTCGGCAGGAGTTCCACCTATTGTATAAGTCAACTGATCAAAAGAACCGATATATATTTTTTTTACACCTCCGATGCTATCGTTACATCCGAGCGTAAATCCTGTGGTTAAAGCGCAACTCATAGTTTTATTTTATTAAGGGCGGCTATTACACCGCCCATTGATTATTTGTTAATGATTAGAAGTTAGTTCCCCAAGTAGCGATTTCATTTGTGAAACCAATTTGCGCACCTGCAAAGAAGTTGCACTTGAAACGTACATTGTCTGAACCGTCAAGCTCGCTCATGTCCAAAACTTTCACCTCATTCCATTGATTCAAAAGATTTGTTCCAAAGTACAAATTGCTCTTTTGAGTCATTAACATGTGGTCAGCGTAAAGTCCGGGACAAACAAAAATCTGATAACCCAAGTATTGCTTTGGCATTTCAGGACCGCCGTAGGTGTACCATCCATTTCCAGCAGCAGCAGAAGCAATCATGTAGGCTTCCCATGCGTTCAATGACATGTAAATGATAGGCTTTTCAGTTGAACCTTTTACAGCGTCTGGGCAAGCGTCAACGAGATCCTCAACAGCTCCGACAATAGTCGAAGAATTCAAAGCACCTGAACCTGCATTTTGATCGTCACCAGCATCTTGAATCAATTCGCAAAAACCTTTGTAAGTGTTTGCAGTTCCAAGACCTTGCCAAATCATTGTTTCATTTGCAGCGGCAGCACCACCAAGGATGTTTGCGATAAGTGCATCAGTCAATGATACAGGAAGAACGCCATCTTGCGTTTCTTTTGCATCCCAGTCGTAAAGCAAGTTTGAAGTATTCAAATCACCTTTGCATATTTCGCGGTGAATTTGGAACTTCTTTAGCTCAAGAATTTTCTCGTTCAAGGTAACAGTACCTGAAGGAGTGAAATCACAAGTTGCATCAGCAAATGTGATAGAGTCAGTTAGTCTGCGAACCACAGCTTTGTAGTCCACGTTCTCAAGGACAGTAACGCCCTTTAATGATTCATTTGAAAGCAGGGCAGCACGAATGTAACCGCCTGCAACTTTACCAGCGTATGTTGTGGTTAAGTTAGTAGTTGTAGCCATTTTCTTTTTTTATTAAATTATTTTTGTATTTTTTGAATTTCAGCAAGTACACGCTCCTGATATGACATTTGAGACCATGACTTAGCAGGCGCAGGGGTAGCACTCAATATGGTTTTTCTTTCTTTTACTGAAGTGGTCGCAGGTGCGCTCTTTAATGCAGCAAGTTCGGTAGCACTTACAACGGCTTCGTTCTTTGCCTTTGCGAGTTCCTCGTTTACAGCGTTAATCTCACCGCTCTTGGCAGCAAGCTCGTTTGTCAACACGCTGATTTTTTCAGACAACGATTTGATAGTTGCCATGAAGTCCTCAGTGCTCATTTCAGTCTCAACTTCAACCTCTTTTACTTCGGCAATTTTACCATCCTCACCAACGATAAGAACTTTGCCATCTTCAAGTGGGTATTCGCCAGCACCAACTGGGAAAGAATTTCCATCTGCATCTTTCATGTAGCAGTCACTACCAACACCGAAATCGTCAGCAGTTGTGTAAATCATATTGCCATCCGCAAGACGTGCTTCAGCTTCGAGCTTTACTTCGGTGTCGAATTTTACACCGTGCTCTTTTGGATCAATTCCGAATTTGTGGAATATGCCAAGGATTTGTTCTTTAAGATTCATTATAGTATTTTTTCCTATAACGGCAGAATCTCAATTTTACCCCCGACAAGTAGAAAAAAAAATAGCGGAGCCGTTGCCCCGCCATTCTTGTTAACCTAAATGCAATAACTAAAACAACAAACAATGAGTAGCAAATTTATACCATTGAAAGCACCCGTTCAATCTCTTTTAATAACGAAGATTCAACACTCTGTACTTTCATTTCAACGGCTTCCTCAACGAACATTCCTTCGATGCTGAAACCTCTTATATTCCCTGACTTCACTTCATTCCACACATTATCATCGTCAACCTTTGCGCCAATGAACCATGTACCATTCGGCAAATCACTCAATCCGAGCGCAATACTTTTGTCTGAATCACCCTCTTTAAGCCATGATTCAACTATGGTAACGCCCGTTACGGGGTAAGCGTGTTGTAAATTAGTCGTGTGGTGTAAGTTCTTTTTATAGAAATCATGCGCCAACGTCTCAATGGTTGCTTTGTCAAAAGTCATGTAATACTCTTCATTGTTTTTATCAATTCGAAGTATCAACTTTTCAGGAATCAAAGCCGCACCATATAACATTCTGCGCTCGTTATCCACACTTGCTAACTTTATTTTGGTGCTTGATAACGCAACCCAATTCTCTTCGATGGCAGGCATATCAACAAGCCCCATCGCAGTCAGTCCTAACTTGCCATTTTCGTCAATGACACATTTTACTATTCTTTTTTTATCCATGTTTTTATTAATTTATTCGTGCTAAATCTCTAACCTTATCGCGTGCTTCAACTGCAGTACTAACGTCTTGCGCAAGTACATAAGCCTTTGGTGTTTGGTCTGGTCTGTTTTGTAATAGTCCAAGATTCAAAGCATTGAACGCAGGAACACTCGCTTGACTTCCTCCACCTCCACCGCCTAAACTTGGCACTGATGGACTTCCACCGCCACCGCCATCGCCGCCGTTTTCATTGAATTTTGTTGATGCAATTTTTGCTATCTGTGCAATACCCGTAGCTGCCGCAATACCAGCTTCAATGAATTGCACACCACCTGCTATTTTCAAAGCATTACCCCCTGCAGTTAATGCAGCCGTAACGGCAAGTCCTGTTTGAATACCAGCCTGTGCAATACCGTAGGCTTTGTTACGATTGAATGCGGCACGTGCTCCTTTCTTGTTGTTCTTGCTGAACGCTTCATCGAGTCCTGCGATAGCACCAATGACATCGCTTGCCATTTGCACACGCTTACGATTTAATTCTTTTTGTCGCGCTTCATCCTCTTTAGCATACTTTTCTTTGATTGCGCCTTGTTCGGATTCATACAATTCAGTCAATGCAGTGGTATCTTTTCCTGCATTTTCAAGCATGGTTTTTTGCTCAAAGTATTTATCCTGCAAGTTCTGCATTTCAATCTCTCGCGCACTCTTTCCACGTTCATCAAGTCGTTGCTCAATGTCTAATTGTATCGCTTCAATTTCATCCGCTTGTTGTTGTTGTGCGGCACGACTCAACTCATTTGCCTTTTGCCATATCGCAGCTAACCTATCCGCTAACGCCTTATTGTTCGCTTCAATTTCAGCGTCTTGGTCAGCATATAAATCAGCGATGAATTGAGCTTCATATTCGCGTTGCTCTCTCTCTTTTTGTCTGCGTTCAGCCGCTTTCTTTGCTGCATCTTCCGCTCGTTTCTCAGCATCTTCCTGAGCCTTTTTTTCGCGAGCTTCTTTCTCAGCTATGTCCTTTTGATTCTGTTCCGCTTGCCGTTCTATTCGCGCAGTTTCAATATCGAAAATAGCTTCTGATGCTGCCTTCCTTGCCTTGATTTGTTCATCCGTTAATTTGCCGTTGAGCTTATCAATGTCATCAATGGTTTTTTGATACGCTTCAAGTTTCTTTTGTTCCGCTTCAATGGTCGCAGCGTTGACATCTTGCCCTAATTGTTTGGCAATAGCAACTTGACGTTTGGCATTCCTATCAATCGCCTTAATCGTTTCGTCTTGCGCTTCAATAGATTTGTTTGCCGCATCAACCGCTGCGTTTTCTGTTATGTTAATCCAGTCGGTTAAATCTTTGAAACCTTGAACAACTGTATCAATGATGCCGCCAACTACTTCAAATGCTTTGCCCACAAATGGGATAACATTCGCGAGCTTTTCTAAATTCGTAATGATTAACGCAATGACTCCACCGATAAGAATAATTGGGTTTGTCAGTAACGCTTTTCCGAGCGCACCAAATCCACTGGTTAATGAACCAACACCCTTTGATGCTTCACCAAATTTTAAGTTGTTTACATTCGCGGCTAATGCCTTGACTGATTGACCAACACCCTCG
>Ga0315902_10004090_pt1 | contig 21367 bp, 18 predicted proteins | sample LakEriMetagenome_9_FD_203523 | JGI IMG/M metagenome (GOLD analysis project Ga0315902, IMG submission 203523) | Freshwater fungal communities from buoy surface, Lake Erie, Ohio, United States - Buoy 12 MA117 | ecosystem: Environmental > Aquatic > Freshwater > Lake > Lake biofilm | place: USA... | reverse complement strand
AAGGGCACGAGAGCGGCCGGATCGGCCTTTTGCGAGAGCTTCACGCGGATCGTGCTTTGGAAATGCGTGAGACCGGAGGTCTGGCAGAGCGTGCGCGGCTCGCGCGCGACAGTACCGAGCGTTTCGAGCCGCGCGATGAGGTAGCGGACGACGATCTCGTGCTCCTCGATCTCCTTCACATCGTTTTCAAAAGCCTCGACGCTGCTGCCGGGCTTGGCGGTGCCAGCGAGGGCCATCGTTTCGAGTTCATCGCCCTTCACGCGGAAGAGCAGCTCCGGCGTGGCTCCGAGAAAGCCGGTGCCGTCCTGCCAGCGCGCGTAGGACCACATGTTTGCCGGTGCGGCGAGGATGCGCTCGATGAGACGAAGCGGGCTGCCACTGCTGAGCGTGCCGTTCTCCGTGAGCACGGGCACCATTTTTTCGAGGCGCTTCGCGAGCACCTCACGGCGGATGCGGCGGAAGGCCATCTTGAACCACTCGGTGGCCGGTTTGGCCCAATTGATGACCGGGGGCTGCGCGCCATTGAGCTGGAGGAGCGCGGCGTGATTTTCCACGGTCAGCGCATGCAGGCGCGCGGGCCGTTTCCACGGCAGCGGATCGCTCAAATCGAAATCGTTGATGTAAAACGCGCCACCTTCAGCCGGGGCGGCCGGGAGGGCGTCGAAGGGCCCCTCTCCGAGCCACGCGCGGCCGTCTGGCAGGCGAAACAAGGCAAAGTCAGTCATGAAGGTTTGGCGATACATGGGGAGCAGGCGCGGAGGCGCAAGAGGGAGGCTGTTTTTCTATTTTCAGCGCTGCGAAGCCCGGATGAAAACCACGGCAGGCGCGCATGCCGCTGGCGAAATGGCCGCGGATGCCCAAAATGGCCCGCCCATGCCTGAAGACCGCCTTTTCAAAGCCCCCAATGACCGCGTGCGCGTGGTGGCGGACTTTGATGAGCTGATGAGCACCCGCTTCGCCGATCAAGTGAACGCGCTGTGCTGGCCGCGCGTGCTGGCCGGTGATTTTGACGCCGTGGCGGCCGCGCTGCAGGTCCCACGCGGCATCACGCATCTGGATGAGGAAATGCTGCGCGCGCTGGAGCTGAATGCGGCGGGAAAACGAGCGGTGGAGACGATGCTGGCGGATCTGGCGCTGCTGGAGGCTCACGGCCTGCAACCGAGCCTGGACTGCGTGAACGGCTACACGCATGACGACGCGGCCGATCTGCTGCGCACGGATGTGTGCTCCTTTCATGTGGACAGCGCCACGGCGGAGGCGGACACGTTTTTATGCACCTACAGCGGCGCGTGTTCGATCGGTGTGATGAATGAGCACACGACGCGGCATGTGGATGCGCCGGAGACACGGCAACGACTGCTTGCGGCACACGGCGGGGCGGATGACGAGGCGTTTGAGGAATTCTTGAGCGACCATTTTTTCGATCTGCATTATGCCGTGGCACCGGACGCGCCGGTTTACGCGTTTGGCGTGGGCCATCTCTGGCGGATTGCCACGCTGCATCCCGGATGCGCGGTGCCGCCGTGTGTGCATCGTGCACCGGACCCGTTGCCGGGACAAAAACGCCTGCTGCTCATCAGTTGATCCAATCATGCCCGCCGATCCTTCCGCCTGCCTGACCTGTGGCGCGTGCTGCTGCCACTACCGCGTTTCCTTCTACTGGCAGGAGGCGGAGCAGCGTGGTCTGGATGAGAAGGATCTGGTGCAGGTGACGCCGTGGCGCGTGTGCTTTCGCGGGACGGAGCGCACGCCGTCGCGCTGCGTGCATTTGACGGGCGAAGTGGGCAAGCAAGCGATGTGCAGCATCTATGAGCAGCGTCCGCATCCCTGCCGGGAGCTTCAGGTGGGGGATGAAAAATGCCTGCGCGCACGCGCGGCGCATGGTCTGGGGCCGCTGGAATGAAAAAGGACAGGCGGTGAGGCCTGTCCTTCATCGATGAACGGGTGAATGAGCCGCTAGGGCTTACTTAGCGTCGGCCTTGGTAGGTCGCAGGCTTGGGGGCTTCCGCAGGCTTCAGTTCGGGCTTTGGCGCTTCGGGAAGCTTCGGCTTGTCCTTGATCTCCGCTGCCGGGGGCACGCTGATGGGCGGCGTGGTCACGGTGATCGGCGTGGAGGTCGCGCTGGCGGGCGGAGGCGTGGCGGCGGCCGGTTTCGGCGGTGGGATCATGCCGGGAGGCAGTCCCGGGATGCTGCCGGGAGTGAGTCCGGGAATGCCAGGCTGACCAGCCGGTTTCGCATCAGCCGTCTTGATGATTTCCGAGCGCTTTTTGAAGGCGGTGTTGATGGTGTATTCGGTGACTTGGTAAACCCAGCCATCGCAGGCCTTCTCTTTCGCGAGTTTTTCCTCCAGGCTCTTCTTGGTGGCGGCGAAGGCCTCATCGTTCTTCTTTTTGTCTTCTTCCTTCTCGTCCTTCACCGGATCACGCTTGTCGGCGAGCTTCGCGGTGGTGGTGATGGTCATGAAATACTTGTCGCTGCCATCGACGGCCTTTTTCGCGGCCTGCACGGTGTAGGTGAAGCCATCAAAGGTGGTGAGCGTGACTTTCACAGCGTCTTTGAGGAGCTCTGCCGCCTTGTCCTTGGGCTGCACGTCATCAAAGCTCGGCGCGTTGAGGAAACTGGCGAGTGTGGCCTTGCCCGTGTCCAGTTCTTCACCGGCCTTGGGAGCTTCGAGGGCGAAGTCGGCATCCGATTCGGCCTTCTTGGAGGCTTTCCAGGAGTCTTCCGGCTTCGCGTGGGTGACCTCGACACTCTTGAGCTTCTCGACGTTGACGAAGTCCTTCAGCAGCCACGCGGCGGGATCGTTGTTGAGGCCGTCGTAGGCGTTGGAGACTTCGTAGATGGACTCTTCGTTCATCAGACGGATGAAGCGGTTGCCGGGAGCGCCGCCACCGAACATGCTCATCGGATTGTCCGCCGATCCGCCGGAGCTGGTGACCTTGCCGCCGAGCACCATGCTGTGCTTCACCGCGCCGGATTCATCATGCAGCTCTACGAGCGTGCCGACGCCATAGGCGGTGGCATCACCGGGTGAATTGACACCGATCTTGCCCCAGGAATCCTTGCCGACGCGACGCGCGGCCTTGATCTCCTCAAACCGCAGGGACATGAGCTGCTCCTGGAGCTTTTCCTTGTTAGCGGGATAGCCACCACGCTCGGCGACGACCCACTGGTCGCCTTTGACCTCGATGGTGGTCTCTTTCTTGTCTTCTTTGAGGTGGAGCTTCTTGATGCCGTTGATGTCGAAGTCTTCGATCAGCAGCTTGCGATGCTTGGTGGTGCCGGTGGAGCGGTTGAGGCGGGAATTGCGCTCGTTGCTCTTAAACCAGGCGACACCGAGGAGGGCACCAAGGACGATGACGAGGGTGAGGATCTTTTTCATAAAGGTTCTCTTGTTCGCGGCTTTGGGTGGAAAGGATCAGGCGGCGGCGGTGGCGGCGCGGCGCTGCATGGCGAGGAGCAGGCCGACGACGAGCAGCAGGAGCGGCACGGCGAGGATGTTGAGCACCTTCAGCCAGGACTTGTTGCGCTCGACCTCCTTGTTGACGTCCTTTTTGATTTTGCGGACCTGAAGCTCGATGTTGCGGGAGTTCTTCTCCATTTCCTTGATGTTATTCATGGTGGCCTGATCAATGAGGATCTGGCCTTTTTTGAGATCGAGCTGTGGGCGTGCCTGGCTGAGCTTTTCGGCGATTTTTTGGCGCTCGGCCTCCAGAGACATGAGCTTGTCGCGGTATTGCTTTTCGACTTCCTCACGCATCTCCTTGAGCTTGGAGAAGGGGCGGATGGGGGACTTGCGATTGCGCACGTCGATGAGATCACCACCGCCGACGAGGATTTCGACCGCGTTGAGCAGCATCGGGAGATTGCCGCCATTGGCGACCAAACCGACACCGAGATCGCCCTGACGGAGGCAGAAGGCATCGTAAAGCATGTCGGAGTCGGCGAAGACGATGACATTGCGTTCGCTGTCCTTGGATTCCTTGAGGCTGTCGTCCTTCTTGGCTTCGGATTTCTTGGCATCCGCGGTGGCTGGAGCTGCAGGGGCGGCCGGAGCTGCCGCAGGAGCAGCGGCCGGGGCCGGAGCGGCTGCCGGAGCTGCCACAGGAGCGGTGGTGACGCTCACGGGAGGCGTGGTGGCCGTCGCGGCGGGTGCTGGTGCAGGAGCGGCGGCAGGAGCGGCGGCAGGAGCGGTCGCGTCCTGCTCAGCACCGCCGGATTCCTTCGCAGCGGGAGCGGCAGGTTTGCCGTTCGGGAAGGCGGTCTTAAATTTTCCGCGCAGGAAGAGGCCCAGGGGCTGCTTTTTGCCACTAGCGGTGAAGTTGGTGAGGTCTTCGCGACGGAGTTTTTCCGCAGCGGTTTGATCAATCAGCTCACTGGCCTCAGAGCTGGAGGCGAGCGTGGTAACGGCGATGCCCTCTTTGTTTTCGTAGCTCAGCGAGCCCGCGCCCATGAGGGTCAGCGACTGCAGGCCACTGGTGACTCGGTTTTCCTCATGAATGGACTTCGCCGGAATTTGCAGCGCAGTGGGATTGACGCGGCCCTGGATCATGCCGCGGTAGTTCATGTCCGCGACGATCTGGTCCTTCTGATAGTTGATGCCCCAGGCTTTGAAAAGATTGCTCAAATCCGAGCTGGTGTTGATGATCTGGCCTGGCTGGCCGGTCATGGGGTTCTGCTGGCCGCTGTAAGCCTGGGCGAGCAGGCTCATCGGATCGACAAAGGCGATCACATTGCCACCGCCGAGCAAATACTGGTCGATGGCGAACTCCGTGCTCTCGGTGATGTCCGCGGCGTGGATGACGATGAGGACGGTGATGTCCTGATCGATCTTGTCCGTTGTGGCCGGCACTTCGCGCACTTCGTAGTCGTTGCGGAGCTGCTGGATGATCGCCCAGGGCTCCTGACCGCGCTGACGCTGCATCATGTACATAGGCGAACCGCCGATGGGCAGCGCGCTCATGAAGCCGATGACCGTCTTGGTCGGCTTGATGACCTTGGCGATGGCGCGGGAGACCTCATACTCGAGGGAGGTGGCATCGTCCGGGCTGAGGAAGGGCAGCACTTCTTTGCGGTCGAGGCATTGCACGCTCATGCCGAGGTAGATGTTATCCCCCTCCTGATTCACCTGCATGCCGCGGATTTCGTCCTCCTTGGCCTTGTCCTCCTCATCCGTATCCGGATTCGGGCGGATGACCTCGAGGGTGATGTTGCCACTGCTTTGCTTTTCGTATTCGAGGAGCAGATCCTCGATCACGCGGGCATGGGGCTTGAGGATGTTTGGCATCACGCGGTCGTCATCCGTGGCGTAAAAGCGGATGCTGACCGGCTCGTCCGCGACGATGCGGGTGATGATGTTCCGCGTGCCGTCCGAGAGGGTGTAAAGACCGTCCTCGGTGAGATCGACGCGGAAATTGCCGACGCCGACGGCGCCGACGAGGAAGTTCATCGCCACAATCACGGCGATGACGAGAAGGGTGGTGATACCGACAGCGGCTGTCTTGGAAGAAGTGCTCATGGCTGGCTGGTTGGAGATTTGAAAGGTGAAAGGGGGAATGTCAGATCAGGCACGCTTCAGGCGCAGACCGAAGTCCGTGATAAACAGCGCGGACACGATGACGGAGAGGAAATACAGCACGTCTTTGAAGACGAAGATGCCCTTCGTGAGCTCAAAGAAGTGATCCATGAAGCTGAAGTAGCTCACAAAGCCCACGAGGCCTTCCCATCCGGTGGGCAGGCTGTTCACGATGAACTGCGTGAATCCCGGATCGCCGATCAGCGCGATGGCGAGGCAGAAGGCCACGCTGATGATGAAGCAGACCACCTGGCTGCGCGTGAAGGCGCTGATGGCAGAGGTCACGGCGAGGCAGGCAAGTGCGTAGAGATAGCTGGCGATGTAGCCGCTGATAATCGGGCCAGGATCAGGATCGCCGAGGTAGGAAACGGTCAGCGCGATGGTGAACGTCAGAGCAAGGCCGATGAGCCACACGAAGGCGGCGGCGAAGAATTTGCCAAGAATCGCCTGCCACGGTGACACGGGCATCGTCATGAGTAGCTCGATGGTGCCAAGACGATGCTCCTCCGACCAGAGGCGCATGCCCACAGCCGGCGCGAGCACGGTGTAGATCCACGGATGCCAGACGAAGAAGCGCGTGGCGAGAGACACGTCATCACTATCGAGGATGCGGGAGAAGAAAAACGTGAAGCCCATCGAGGCCAGCAGGAAGATGATCACGATGACGTAGAGCACCGGCGAGTTGAAGTAGGCCAGGAACTCGCGCTTGAAGACGGCCCTCGTGGGCTTGTCTCGATAGATGAATCGGTAGGCGAGAGCGATCAGCAGAACAAACAAGACCAGCAGCGGATACTGGGCGATCATTTGAGACTTGGTAAGATTCATGGCAGGATTCGGAAGACTGTTTTCGCGTTTGGAGTGGCGGGGAGACTTTTACTCGCCCTTGGCGCGGGCGGTTTCGCTGCGGGTGATGCTGCGGAAGACCTCGTCGAGGCTGGCGCAGCCGGGGACGATCTTGCGGAGCTGCTCGGGGGTGCCGTCGGCCACCACCTTGCCGCGATCGATGATCATCGCGCGGGAGCAGGCGGCATCGACTTCCTCCAGGATGTGCGTGGAGAAGATGATGGCCTTGTTCTGGCCCATGCGCTTGATCATGCCGCGCACTTCGTGCTTCTGGTTCGGATCGAGGCCGTCCGTCGGCTCGTCCAGGATGAGGACCTCCGGATCGTGAATGATGCTCTGGGCAAAGCAGGTGCGGTGGCGGTAACCTTTGGAAAGCGTATCCACGCTCTGATTGCGCACGCGGTCGAGGAAGCAGAGATCGAGCACGCGGTCGATGGCCTTCGTTTTGGCCGCGCCGTGGATGCCGCGCATCTCCGCGCAGAAGCCGAGGAAGCTCGCCACGGTCATGTCGGAATACAGCGGCGCGTTTTCCGGCAGGTAGCCGAGGATTTGCTTCGCCTTTTCAGGCTCCTCCAGCATGTCCACGCCGCCGAGGCTGACGCTGCCGCTCGTGGGGCGGAAATAGCCGGTGACCATGCGCATCGTGGTCGATTTGCCGGCACCGTTTGGCCCGAGGAAGCCGAGGACTTCGCCTTTTTCGACTTTAAAGGACACGTCATCGACGGCGATCTTCGTGCCGAATTCTTTACGGAGGTTTTTAACCTGGATCATAGCTCGCGAGGAGTGGATGAGGGTTGGTTGGGGTTGGGGAGAAGAAGCAAGCCGAGACGTCGCAATCGTGGCGGGTCAAAAATACTCGCCAAAACCTGACGGCAGCTCGGAAACGCGCGGCGGTTATAAGTAAGCGTCGTTTTTTCTCAACCGAAAATTTGTGCCTACCATGTAAATGCACAAAAGCGTCACACCGGCGGCGTTTTCATGGCCGCCCAGCCTTCAGGCCCCTCAGCCGCGCACCTGACCGGCCCCGTTCACGAGGTATTTGTAGCTGCAGAGCTCCGCGAGGCCCATGGGGCCGCGGGCGTGCAGTTTGTCCGTGGAGATGCCGATTTCCGCGCCAAAACCGAACTCGCCGCCGTCATTGAAGCGGGTGCTGGCATTGTGCATCACGACCGCGCTGTCCACCTCATGCTGGAATCGCGCCGCCGCCGCGGCATCCCGCGTGATGATGCTGTCCGTGTGGTGGGAGCCGTAGTGATTGATGTGGGCGATGGCCTCATCCAAACCGGCCACCGTTTTGGCCGAAAGGATCAATTCGAGGTATTCAGTGCTCCAATCCTCCTCCGTGGCCGCTTTCGCGGGCACGCCGAGATGCTGCAACGCCTCCGCATCGCCCCGCAGCTCCACTTTGGCCTCCGCGAGGCGTTTTCCGGCCTGCGGATAAAAAACGGGCGCGATGTCGCGATGCACCAAAATGGTCTCCAGCGCGTTGCAGACGCCCGGTTTCTGACATTTGGCGTTTTGGATGATGTTCACCGCCATTTCCACATCTGCGTCCGCGTGCACATAGACGTGGCAGACGCCATCGTAGTGCTTGATGACGGGCATGCGGGCCGTGGCGACGACTTTTTCGATCAGGCCCTTTCCACCGCGCGGGATGATGAGGTCGATGAAGGCATCCATGCGCGCCATGTGCTCCACACTGGCGCGGTCTGTGAAAGGAACGAGCTGGATGCTGTCCGGCGGCAGTCCCGCAGGCTCGCCACCGGCCTGGAGGGCTGCGGCGAGCGCGCGATTGCTCTCGATCGCCTCGGAGCCGCCTCGCAGGATCGTGGCGTTGCCCGTTTTGAAGCAGAGCGAGGCCGCATCCGTCGTCACATTCGGCCGGGATTCAAAAATGATGCCGATCACGCCAATCGGGACGCGCACCTTGCGAATGTGCAGGCCGTTGGGACGCGTCCACTCGGTCAGTAGCTCACCGACCGGGTCCGGCAGGGCCGCGACCTCGGCCACGGCATCAGCGATGGCTTTCAGGCGCTTCGCGTCGAGCGTCAGGCGGTCAATCATCGCGCTGGAGAGGCCGTTTTCACGCGCACGAGCCAGATCGATCGCATTCGCGGCGAGGATCGTGTCCTGGCGGGCCATGAGTTCGGCCGCCATCGCGCGGAGGATGGCGTTTTTTTGCTCCGCGGTCAGGTTCACGAGCCCGCGGGAGGCCGCGTGTGCGCGGCGGCCCATGTCGAGAATGGCGGACTGGATTTCAGAGTCGGTCATGCACGGACCTTGAACATTGAACCATGAACGTTCAACATTGAACATCGAACAATGAGCTTGGAATTGCAAAACTACCACGGCGCGGAGCTGGAGCCGCATCTCGACGCCTTGGGCGCGCTGCGCATCGGCGTCTTCCGCGAGTATCCGTATCTCTACGATGGCAGCCTGGAGTATGAGCGCGATTACCTCGGCATCTACACGCGCACGCCGCGCAGCCTTGTGGTGCTCGCGCGGGATGCGGACCGCGTCGTCGGTGCCACCACCTGCCTGCCGCTGGCGGATGAGGGGCCAGAGTTTCAAAAACCCTTCCTCGAACACGGCGGCTACGATTTGAAGGACATCTGCTACTTCGGCGAATCCATCCTGCTGCCGCCATACCGCGGCCAAGGTGCGGGAAAGGCCTTCTTTGCACGTCGTGAGGCCCATGCGCGCTCGGTCGGGCTGCGCATCGCGGCTTTTTGCGCGGTGGACCGCCCCGTGGATCATCCGCAGCGCCCGGCAGGCTACCGCACGCTCGACACCTTCTGGCAAAGCCAGGGCTACACGCGTCAATCCGGCCTACAGGCCACCTTTGTGTGGAAAGAAACCGGCGAGCCCGCTGAATCGCCGAAAACACTGACCTTTTGGACCAAGAACCTCGACCTTTGAACCATGAACCTCTCCCAACTGCGTGAAGAAGTCTGCGCTGCGAACCGCGCCCTGCCCGCCACCGGCCTCGTGCGCCTGACCTGGGGGAATGTGAGCGGCATTGATCGCGCCAGCGGCCTGTGGGCCATCAAACCGAGCGGTGTCGATTACGACGCGCTCACACCCGCGGACATCGTCGTGCTCGATCTCGAAGGCAAAGTCGTCGAGGGCAAACTGCGCCCCTCGAGCGATACCAAAACGCATCTGCACCTCTACCGCGAGTTTCCGCAGATCGGCGGCGTCACGCACACGCACAGCCTGCATGCCACCACGCTTTGTCAGGCCGGTCGTGACCTGCCCTGCTTCGGCACCACGCATGCGGACCACTTTCACGGCACGGTGCCGCTCGTGCGGCCGCTGACGCCGCAGGAGGTCGAGGAGGATTATGAGCATCACACCGGCGTGGCCATCGTGGAGTGCCTGCGCGCGCTGAATCTCGATCCGCTGCACATGCCGGCCGTTTTGCAGCATCACCACGCGCCGTTCACGTTTGGAAAAAGCGCGATGGATTCACTCAACAACAGCATCGCGCTCGAAATGTGCGCGCAGATGGCGTTGGGCGGCCTAGCGCTCAATCCCGCGATGACCGCAATCCCGCTGCACATCTCCGAAAAGCACCACCTCCGCAAACACGGGCCGGGAGCGTATTACGGACAAAAGTGAAGCGCGGCATATTCGTATCTCTTCGCGTTCTTGACCGCTGAGGTGGGACTTGGCAGGCTTGAGATCTTATGAATCGCAAACGCATCGGCCGCACGGGCATCGTCGTCACGGACATCTGCATGGGGACCATGACCTTTGGCCTCCAATCGGATGAAAAGACTTCCTTTGCCATCATGGATCGCGCTTTGGACGCGGGGATCGACTTTTTCGACACGGCGGAAATGTATCCCGTGCCGCCCAGCGCGGAGCTTTTTGGCGTGACGGAGCAAATCGTCGGCAAATGGCTCAAGGGCCAAAAGCGCGGCGAAATCATCCTCGCCACCAAGGTGACCGGACCTGGCCACGGCTGGTTCCGCCCGCCGATCCGCGGAGGATTCACCGCGCTGGACCGCCGGCAGATTTTTCAAGCCTGCGAGGACAGTCTGCGACGGCTGCAAACCGACTACATCGACCTCTACCAGACGCACTGGCCGGATCACGGCATGGAGCAGGAGGAGACACTCACTGCTTTGACGACACTCATCGATCAGGGGAAAATCCGCGCCTGGGGCAGCAGCAACGAGACCTGCTGGGGCGTGATGAAAAACCTCTGGGAGGCCGAAAAGCACGGACTCGCGCGCATGGCCAGCGTGCAGAACAATTTCTCCCTCATCAACCGCCGCTGCGAGAGCGAACTCGCGCAGGTTTGCCGCAAAGAAGGCGTTTCGCTGCTGCCTTACTCACCGCTCGGCGGTGGTGTGCTCACCGGGAAATACAATGGCGGCGCACTGCCTCCGGGAGCGCGTTTCACCGACTACATCACGAAAGGCCAGCCGCGCCAGAAGCGCATGGCGGCCCGGTTTGTGAATGAACGCACGCTGGAGACCACGGCGCGGCTGCAAGTCATCGCGGCAGACCTCGGTGTCAGCGTCACGGCCCTCGCGCTCGCGTGGAGCCGCCAGCATGACTTTGTCGCCTCCACGATCGTCGGCGCGGTGACGCTGGCGCAGTTCGAAGAGAGCCTAAAGGCCGTCGATCTCGTGCTCGATGCCGAAACACTGGCTCGCATCGACGAAATCGACGCCGCCATCCCGAATCCGATGACTGAGGACGGCCTGCGCCGCCTCTAGGCTGAAAAAACCTCCTCAATCAACAATCGAATGCTCTTCAATCGTCAATCAGATGCGTGCACGGACCGCGTGAGACGCTCGTTTCATTACTCGATTGTCGAACATTCGATTGCTGATTTTCGAGGGGGCCTCCCACCGCGCCACGGAGCCGAGGATTGAACAACCGAGAACTGCGAACTGAGAACCGAGAACTGCCAAGCAACCCCATGAAACCTTTCGACCTCCAAGTGAACGGCTACGCCGGCACTGACTTCAACCGCGACGGTCTCACCGCCGAGGCACTGCATCACGCGTGTGAATGCCTCGTGGAAGACGGCTGTGACAACATTCTCGCCACCTTCATCACCGATGAGGTGCCGGTGCTGGAGCGCCGCATGCGCGCGCTCGTCGAGCTCCGCGAAAAAGATGAACTCGCACGCCGTGTCATCACCGGCATCCACATCGAGGGGCCCTTCATCAATCCGGTCAAAGGCTACGTCGGCGCGCATCCGCCGCACGCGGTGAAACCGGCGAACGTGGACGATGCCAAACGCCTGCTCGATGCCGCGGGCGGCCTCGCACGCCTCGTCACCCTCGCGCCAGAGCACGATGACGGGGCGAAGACGACCGCGTGGCTCGCCGCGCAGCGCGTGGTGGTCTCCGCCGGGCATTGCGATCCCTCGCTGGACCAGCTCCGTGCCGCCTGCGATGCCGGATTGAGCATGTTCACCCATGTCGGCAATGGCTGCCCGGTGCAGATGCACCGCCATGACAACATCATCCAGCGCGCTCTCAGCCTGCATGAGCGGCTTTGGCTGTGCTTCATCCCGGACGGCGTGCACGTGCCCTTCTTTGTGCTGAAAAACTGGCTGCGCAGCATCGGCCTGGAGCGCACGATTTTCGTCACGGATGCCATTTCCGCCGCGCGCCTCGGCCCAGGCCGCTACACGCTGGCCGGGTGGGACATTTTGATCGGCGAGGACCTCGTCGCGCGCTCGCCGGACGGCAGCCACTTCGTCGGCAGCACCGTCACCGTGCCGCGGATCCAAGACAACGCGCTGAACCACCTCGGCATGAGCGCCGCGGAGCTCACGCGCGTCCTAGACGAAAATCCGCGCCGCGCACTCGCCTGAGCACGGCGTTTGCCTTCATCGCGTCTCTCTTTAAAAGAGCATCGCCATGAATCCCCCCGGACTCGACGATCTGCTCACCTGCCTGCGTTTTCCCTCTGTCTCCACGGACTCCACCAAGCGTGCCGATGTGCGCGCCTGCGCGGAATGGCTCGTCGGGCAGCTACGCGGCATCGGGCTCTCCACCGAACTGCGCGAAACGCCGGGGCACCCGGTCGTGCTGGCCAAAAACCAGCACCAGGCCGGTCGCCGCACGGTTTTGATTTACGGCCACTACGACGTGCAACCTGCGGAACCGCTCAACGAGTGGAAAACACCCGCCTTTGAGCCCACCATCCGCGACGGCCGCATTTACTGCCGTGGTGCCACGGACAACAAAGGCCAGTTCATGGCTCATTTGCAGGGCGTGCGCGAATCCATCGCCGCACACGCCGAATTGCCCGTGAACCTGATTTTTCTCATCGAAGGTGAAGAAGAGATCGGCAGCCCGAATTTGAAGCCCTTCCTGCAAAAGCACGCGGACGAGTTGAAATGCGATATCGTCGCCATTTCAGACACTGGCATGATCGCGCCAGGCACCGGCACCTTCACTTATGGGCTGCGCGGCATCGCCTGCCTCGAGTTCGTCGTGCATGGACCGTCCATCGACCTCCACAGCGGCCTTTTTGGCGGCGCGATCATGAATCCGCTCACCGCCGCCGCGCGCCTCACCGCCACACTGCACGATGCGGATGGCAAAGTGGCCGTGCAGGGCTTCTACGATGACGTTTTGCCCCTCGAAACCTGGGAACGCGAGGCCTGGGCCGCGCTGGGCGATGCAGATGCGGAAATGCTCGCGCTCACCGGCTCCCCTGCCCTCTTTGGCGAGCCCGGCTACACCGCGCGCGAGCGCGTGTGGGCTCGCCCCACGATCGAAGTGAACGGCATCGGCGGCGGTTATCAGGGCGAAGGCTCGAAGACCGTCATCGGACGCACCGCCTTCGTGAAACTGAGCTGCCGGCTCGTGCCTGGACAGAATCCGGATCGCGTCCAGCAGCAGGTCACCGATCATTTGCAGCGTCACACACCGCCCGGCGTGCGGCTGGAGATCAAACCCGGCCACACGGGCCAGCCTTACCGCATGGACCCGCACTCCGCCGTCGGCCAAGCAGCCCAGCGCGCGCTGCACAAAGCCTTTCCCGGCCAAAAACTCGCCCTCATTCGCGAAGGCGGCAGCATCCCCATCGTGCAGGCCTTCAAAGACGTGCTCGGCGCGGACACACTGCTTCTCGGCCTCGCGCTGCCCGACAGCCAGATGCACGCGCCAAACGAAAACTACCCCATCGAAAACTTCGCCGCCGGTGTGCGCCTCAATCAGGCCTTGCTCGCGGAGCTGGCTTAGCTGATCCGCCTCTCATGTTCACCCCAGCCATCACGCCCGGCTTGCTGCCACACTTGCAGCCGCACCTCGACAGGGTTGCGGAGAAAGCTGCTCGCCTGCGTGCCTTGGGAGACCTGCCGGAGGCTTTCCAACGCAGTCTGGAGCACAAGCTGCGGATCGAACTCACCCATGGCAGCACCGCCATCGAAGGAAACACGCTGACCCTTCGGGAAACCCAACTGCTGATCGACGAGGGCATCACACCTGCCGGCAACAAGCACCTGCGAGAAATTCATGAGACCCTCAATCATGATCGCGCGGTGATTTGCCTTCAGCGCTTCGTTTCCGAGGGCCGCACGATAGACGAAGCGGGCATCGCCGAACTTCACCGGCTGGTCATGGCGAACATCGACAGCGAACGCGCCGGCAGCTACCGCAAAGAGCGCGTGCTCGTCACAGGAGCACCTGTGCAACCGATGCGCCCCGAACTCGTGCCCGACGCGATGCGCGAACTCTGCGTCTGGATCACCGACAATGCCCTCAGCCCGGTGCTGGCTGCAGGAGAGGCGCACTACCGCTTTGTCAAAATCCATCCCTTCTACGATGGCAACGGCCGCACCGCGCGCTTGCTCATGAACTGGATTTCACTCGGTCACGGCCTCCCGCTGACGGTGATTCCCGCGGAAAACCGTGCACGCTACATCACCAGCATCGACGATGCCGATCGCGGCGAGCCGCTGGCCTTTTTCCAGCTCCTCTGCGAATGCGTGGAGTCGTCTCTGGACCAGTATCTCACGATTTGAAGTGCTTTACGCCACGATCGGCTTGATCACCTTCGCGGGATCGACGCCGGTGAGTCGGAAGTCGAGGCCTTGGGAGCGGAAGGTGAGCTTTTCGTGGTCGATGCCGAGCTGGTGGAGGATCGTGGCGTGGATGTCGTGGACGTGGACGGGGTTCTCGATGGCTCCGAAGCCGAATTCGTCGGTCACTCCGTGGGTGACGCCGCCTTTGAAGCCGCCACCGGCGAACCACATGGTGAAGGCGTCGATGTGGTGATTGCGTCCGGTGGATTCACGCACCTCGCCCATCGGCGTGCGGCCGAATTCGCCGCCCCAGATGACGATGGTGTCATCGAGCAGGCCACGTTGTTTGAGGTCTTTCACGAGTGCGGCGCTCGCCTGGTCGATGTCTTTGCATTTGAGCGGCATGTGCTTCTCCAAATTCTCCGTTGGGCCGCCGTGGTGATCCCAGTTGGTGTCGTAGAGCTGCACAAAGCGCACGCCACGCTCCACGAGGCGGCGGGCGAGCAGGCAGTTCCGCGCAAAGCTGGTCTCCTTCGGATCTTTGATGCCGTAAAGGTCGAGCGTGGCCTGGGATTCGCCGCTGGTGTCCATCAGATCAGGCGCGCTGGTCTGCATGCGGAAGGCCATTTCATAAGCGTTGATGCGGGTGCTGATCTCCTGATCGCCCGTTTCGACGAGGCGCTTCATGTTCAGCTCACGCACGGCATCCACCACCTGCCGCTGCTGCGCGGCGCTGATTTCCTTCGGCGTGGAGAGGTTCACAATCGGATCGCCCTGATTGCGCAGCGGCACGCCTTGATACGTGGTCGGCAGCACACCGCTGCCCCACAGCACGGAGCCGCCACGCGGACCACGTGGACCGCTTTGCAGCACGACAAAGCCCGGCAGGTCATCGCATTCGCTGCCGAGGCCGTAGGTCACCCACGCGCCCATGCTCGGACGGCCAAACAGGCCGCTGCCGGTGTTCATGAACATCTTTGCCGGCGCATGATTGAAGAGATCCGTCTTGCAGGTGGTGACGAGGCTAATGTCATCGACGATCTTCGCCGTATGCGGCAGGTAATCACTCACCCACGCGCCGGACTGCCCGTGCTGCTTGAAACCGATCTTCGGCCCCAGCAAGTCACTGCGATGGCTGCTGTCCATGAAAGCAAAGCGCTTTCCTTTGGTGTAGCTCTCCGGAATCGGCTTCCCATTGAGCTTCGTGAGCAGCGGCTTGTATTCGAAGGTCTCCAACTGCGACGGCCCGCCCGCCATGAAGAGGAAAATGACGTTCTTCGCCTTCGCCGGGAAATGCGTCTTCTTGGGTGCCAAGGCAGCATCGCGAGCCATGAGCGATCCGAGAGCCATGGAGCCGACTCCGACGCCGCAGCGGCTGAAAAAATGACGGCGTGTTTGGTGAAGCAACGGGTTCATGACTTTATTCACGGGTGACGGTTTCATCGAGGTTCAGCAGCACGCGGGCGGCATTGAGTGAGTCGATTTTTTTGAGTACGGCGAGCTCGTCAGGCTTGGGTGCGCGTGAGGTGCAGCGTTTGAAGGCAGTTTCGAGGCCGTCTTTTTGGATGATCTTCTCCAAGGCGGTGGCGAACTCGAAGAAGCTACTGTCGTTCATCAAGGTGAGCGCCTGAAGCGGCGTGTTGCTGCGGATGCGGCGGGTGCAGCTGTTGAAACCTTCCGGCGCATCGAAGACCGTCAGCGAAGGCGGTGGCGAGGCGCGGTAGATGAAGGTGTAGAGGCCGCGGCGATAGCGATCCTCGCCTTTGCTCACGCTCCACACGCGTTTCACCTGCCCCTGGCCCATCACGCCATCAGGAATGGGCGGATAGACCGGCGGACCACCGATTTTCGTCGAAAGCAGGCCACTTGCGGCAAGCGAGACATCCCGCACGACCTCTGCATCGAGGCGCAAACGCGTCTGGCGGGCGAGAAGGTAGTTCTGCGGGTCTTTCTCGATCAAATCGGGGCGATTGGCGGAGCTTTGGCGATAGGTCTTCGAGGTCACGATGAGCTTGTGCAGTTCCTTGAGGCTCCATTTCTTCGCCATGAACTCGTTGGCGAGCCAGTCGATGAGTTCAGGATGGCTGGGGAGTGTTCCCTGCGATCCGAAGTCGTTTTCCGTCTCCACGATGCCGCGGCCGAAATACTGCTGCCACACGCGATTCGCGATCACACGGGCGGTGAGCGGGTTTTTGGGACTCGTGATCCATTTGGCCAAATCGAGCCGGTTCGGCTGTTTGGAGCTCGTTTCGAAGGGATGAAGCACGGCGGGCGTTCCGGGCTGCACTTCGACATCGGGCCGCGTGAAGTCGCCTTTGATGAAAACGGTCGTTTTGCGTGGTTTGGCCGTCTCCTTCATCACGAGGGTCGTGGTGCCCTTGTTGAGCAGGGTATCGAGTTCCTTGTGGCGGTCGTTCAGTTCGCGAAAAGGCCCCACGCCGCCGATGCTGGCCGCAAACAGTGTTTGGTTCTGCACGAAGCCGCGTTTCGCCTTCGGCATCGCGAGGGTTTTCACGATGGTGGCATTCAGGCTCTTCTTGATCGCCGGGGTGATGCCTGCTTCCCAGGCATCGAGTTCGGCAGCGTGCTCCTTCATGTAGGCTTTGATCTTCGCTTCGACTTCTTTGAACTCTTCGGTGAGGCCTTTCACATCCGTTTTGGGATCAAAGACCTTCATCTCCGGTTCGTCCTGGTTGTTCAGGAAGGCGAACATCTGATAATACTCTTTGTGCGCGATGGGATCGAATTTGTGATCGTGACACTGGGCGCAGCCAATCGTGAGGCCGAGCCACACGCTGCCCGTCGTGGCCACGCGGTCGAAAACGCTGTCGATGCGGAACTGCTCCTTATCGATGCCGCCCTCCTGGTTGATCTGCGTGTTCCGGTGAAAGCCGGTGGCGATCATCTGGCTCTCGGTGGCTTTGGGGAGCAAATCACCGGCGAGCTGCTCGATGGTGAACTGATCGAAGGGCATGTCTTTGTTCAGCGAGTCGATCACCCAATCGCGAAACTTCCAAATCTGCCGCGGTGCATCGATTGAGTAGCCATTGGAATCCGCGTAGCGGGCCTGATCGAGCCACCAGCGGCCCCAGCGCTCGCCGTAGTGTTTGCTGGAAAGAAGGCGGTCCACCAGCGCGGTGTACCTGGCATCAGACCAATCGGACAGATCGGTCAGATCGGCCGGAGAAGGTGGCAGGCCGGTGAGATCGAGGAAAACACGGCGAATCAGCGTGGCGGGATCGGCTTCGGGGGAGGGTTGGAGGTTTGCCTCGGCCAGACGCTTCTGGATGAAATGATCAATGCTGCCATCGGCGGTCTTCTGCGGCGGGATGAAGGCCCAGTGCGCTTCGTATTTCGCGCCTTGCTCGATCCAGGCTTTGATGGTCTCGCGCTGCTTGGCGGTGAGCGGCGACTTGTGGGACTTCGGCGGCGGCATGACCTCGTCTTTGTCCTCGCTGATGATGCGCTGCCACGCGTCCGACTTGCTCAAATCTCCCGGCACGATGCCGCGGGCGCCATCGCGATCTTCGGTGGCGCCGTCAAAGGTATCGAGCCGCAGATCGCCCTCGCGATGCTTCGGGTCAAAGCCGTGACAGGCGAAGCAGTTTTCGCTGAGGATGGGGCGGATGTCGCGGTTGAAGGAAATAGGGGCCGCCGCGTGCAGGGAGGACGCGGTGAGCAGCAGGATGGGCAGACGCTGGAGCATGATCATCTTTAAAGCGGTGAACGGGCGGACTTTTCCATGAAAAAAGCGGAACCTGAATTCAGGTTCCGCTTTCGAAAGGGCGATGCGACGAATTCGCTTACGCCAGCTTGGCCAGCGCGGCCTTCACGGCGTCGAAATTCGGCAGGTCCTTCGGCGTGGCGGTCTGCTCGGCGTATTGGATGACGCCGTTCTTGTCGATCACGAAGGCGGCGCGGGCGGAGGTGTCGCCGATGCCAGCGAGCGCGGGGAAAACCACGTCGTAGGCCTTGGTGGCTTCCTTGTTCAGGTCGCTGACGAGGGTGATGCCGATCTTTTCCTTCTGCGCCCAGGCTTCCTGCGCGAAGGGGCTGTCCACGCTGATGCCGATGACTTCCGCGCCGAGATCGCTGTAGGCGCCGAGGCCTGCGGTGATGTCGCAGAGCTCCTGCGTGCACACGCCGGTGAAGGCGAGCGGCACAAAGAGCAGCACGGTGTTTTTGCCAGCCACGGGCAGCGTGACGTCAGCCAGGCCGTTGGCGTTTTTGGACTTCAGGGTGAAGGAGGGGGCTTTGGAGCCGGTGGAGAGTGCCATGATGAGGGAGGGTGGGGTTGAAGTTTGGGCCGCCATGAAGGCGAGGCCGTCCGGGCGGTCAAGCGCCGTGCGCTCACTCTGCCCAGGCCTCGTGCAGCAGGCGGAGGAAGTTCCCATGCATGATGTTCGCGATGTCCTCGTCCTTGTAGCCGCGCTTTTGCAGCATCGCGGGGATGCGCGCCAGATCAGCGATCGTATCGAGGTCCTCCGGCGTCTGCTCGGTGCCGTAGCCACCGTCCAAATCGGTGCCGATGCCGCTGTGCAGGCTGTTTCCAGCGAGCTGGCAGATGTGGTCGATGTGATCGCAGATGACCTCCAGCTTCAGCCCGGACTCCTGCGGCGTCGTTTTCCCGCGCTCCCAGCCAGGGATCATCATCCAGGCGTCCAGCGCCGCGCCGACCACGCCGCCGCGCTCGATCAGCGCCTTGAGTTGATCATCGCTGAACTGCCGCGGGTCCGGCACCAGCGCGCGGCAATTGCTATGACTGGCCCAAACCGTGCCGTGATAAATCTCCAGCGCGTCCCAGAAGCATCCGTCGCTGAGATGCGTGACATCGAGGATGATGCCGAGGCGGTCCATCTCCTGGATCAACTCCTTGCCGCCCGCGGGCAGCGGTCCCACCTGATCGTGACCCAGCGCGTAGCGGCACACGCCGTAGTGCGCGGGCCCCATCGCGCGCAGCCCCTGCGCATACGCCTCCTCCAGATGCCCCACGCTGCGGATGCTGTCCGCGCCTTCCAGACTGAGGATGTAGCCGATCGGCTTCGTCTCGTCCGGGATGCTCTCATCCGTCCAAAGCGCCACCGCTTCATCCAGTTCGCGCCTATTCGTGATCTGCGTGAGCTGGCCGGCATCCTCCATCGCGCGATACCACGCCAGCTGGCCCTGCGTCTCCGCCCAGGCCTGCTCGGGAGACATCCAGTTCGCGATCGGTGACACGCCCGGCATGCAGCCCGCGAGTTGAGTCGCCACGCAGATGCCCACCTTTCCTTGGCGCATCTCCGGAAACGCCGTCGTGCCCGCCGCGCGCCCCTTTCCGGTCATGCCGGCCTCACGGCGGCGGATTTCGTGAACAGGCAGGCGCAGGTCGCGATTGAATCCGCCGAGCGCGTTGAGGGAGAGGTCGAGATGAGCGTCAAAGGTAAGCATGGAGGCCGGAATAAACGCATTTCTCCTCTCGAACTAACATCCCTGCGCATTTGCAGCCGCGTGCCGCGTGATCTAACGGCATCCCGCTCCCATGGCACACGCGCATTACTTCATCACCGGCACCGACACGGACGCGGGCAAGACCTACATCACCTGCCTGCTGCTCCAGGCCCTGAAACGCGCCGGAAAGACCGCGCTCGGCTTCAAGCCCTTCGTCTGCGGCGGCCGTGAGGACGTCATTCATCTGCACAATGCCGGAAACACGCCAGAATCGCTCACGCTCGACGATTTGAATCCCGTCTGGCTCAAAGTGCCCGCCGCGCCCTTCGCCGCCGCGCTCATGGAAAACCGCCGCTTCGATGTGAATGCGGTCATCGCGCAGTTTCACAGCCTCGCCGCCCGGCATGAGCACGTGCTCGTCGAGGGCGCGGGCGGCTGGGAGGTGCCGCTGAATGAATTCTCCACCATGGCGGACTTTGCGCAGCGTCTGGAGCTCCCGGTCATCCTCGTCGTGAACAACAAGCTCGGCTGCCTCAATCACACGCTGCTCACTGTGCGCAACATCCAGGCCCGCGGCCTCACCTGCGCCGGGATCATCCTCAATTCCGTGCAGGACGAGCGCGATCCCGCCAGCATCAGCAACCGCATGGTCCTCGAAAAATTCCTCCCCGACGTCCCCGTCCTCGCCGAAGTCATGCACGGCGAAAGCGAGATCGAGTGGCCGCTTTGAACCGAGCATCCTCGCCATCAACGACCGCTTCTTATGAACCAACAAGCCGGAAAGTTTATTCTCATCGCAATAGCCAGTGCCGCCATGATGTCCTGGGTCAAAGGTTATGAGGACATCGTCACCCTCTGGTATGAAGAGGCTGATGCCCGAGTGGTATCCTTCACGCAAGAGCCTGCCAGTTCGAGCAGGGGTGGCGACTGGAACATGACCTACGAGTATCAAGCCAAGGACGGTCTTACTTACTCTGGGCGCTGTCAGTATGCCCCAAAAAACCATCCGCCAGCAGACATCCAACGAACCAAGATTCGCTACTTCCCGCCCTCTCCATCGATATCACGACCAGCAGATCATTTGTCGGCCACCGGACTCGCCGGTTATGCCATATCAGTTTTCTCCTTGGTGTTGGCGGCAAAAAGCATCCGGTTGGCTCGCAAACAACAAACACCTGCTGGTTGATCCCTCTCACCCCATCAGCGCCACCGCGATGGGATCGACGAGCGCCTTGCCCGCGCGATTGAGGCGCACGTGGCCGTCTTCCACGCGCAGAAGGCCCTGCGTGGCGAGTGTTTCCAGCATCGGACGCGACGCATCCTGGATCAATTCCAGGGGCAGGCCGCGCGCGGTGCGCAGTTCCAGCCCAAAGCGCTCCGTGCGGCGATTCTCGTCACTCAGATGCTCCAAATCGGTCACCGTGCTCTCTCCAGCCAGCGTGAGCTCAATGTAGCGATCCGTGTCCGCGATGTTTTTCCACCGGCGGCCCTCCAGCGTCGAAAACGCGCCCGGACCGAT
>Ga0315902_10004086_pt1 | contig 21372 bp, 19 predicted proteins | sample LakEriMetagenome_9_FD_203523 | JGI IMG/M metagenome (GOLD analysis project Ga0315902, IMG submission 203523) | Freshwater fungal communities from buoy surface, Lake Erie, Ohio, United States - Buoy 12 MA117 | ecosystem: Environmental > Aquatic > Freshwater > Lake > Lake biofilm | place: USA... | reverse complement strand
ATCCTGGGTGTCGTCGAGAACATGAGTTACTTCATCTGCGATAGCTGCGACAAGCAGCATCACATCTTTAAAGCAGGTGGGGGGGCTCGTCTGGCTCAAGAATGCGGAGCACAGCTTCTGGCTGAGATTCCTATCGATCCTCGGGTGGCTGAGGGGGGTGATGCAGGGCGGCCTGTTCTCATGGGCCATCCCTCTTCACAGGTTGCACAGACGTATCTGCAGATAGCAGATCGCTTGCTCGCTCAGGCAGCTCTCCAGCAGAGAACAGACGGAGCCCTTGGATATTTCCTCTTGGAGTGGAAGTAAGATGGCCGATCAATCACGTGTCAAACGCATTTGGCAACAGGATGAGCGGACGCTAGCGATCGTCTGGACCGATGGTCGCAAAAGCCTTTTCGATGTCGTCGAGTTGCGTCGCCAGTGTCGCTGCGCCCACTGCGTGGATGAAGTCACGAAAGAGATGAAACTCAACCCTGATTCAATCCCTGAGAGCATCCGACCGATTCGTGTGGAATCTGTTGGCCGTTATGCCCTCACGATCTCCTTCACTGACGGACATCGAACGGGAATTTATCCCTTCGAACGGCTCCGACAATTTGGGTAGAACCTGTCTGGGAGTCACCCGCAGAGGTGCTCCTTTAAGTTTTTTCTAACCGAGCCTCGGTTCAAACACCACAGGCAGCACCCCCTTCGGTACGTTGATCGGCACCTGCTGAAATTTGCGCGTTTCGATGGCCGGAATCTGCCACCGATGGCGAAGGATCACTTTGTGGAGGATAACGGTCAAGAATTTTTCGGCAAAAAACTGGCCCAAGCAAAGATGAAGACCGCCTCCAAACGGAATGAAAGCATAAGGGCTTTTTTTGTGCTCCGCACGCTCAGGGCCGAAACGAGCTGGATCGAATCGATAGGGATCGGTCCAGTACTCAGGCATATAATGGCAGAAGGCTGGACACACGTTGATCGGCTGGTTTGCTGGAAACTCATAACCCCCGAACTGGAATCCTTCGTTTGACACACGAAGGATTACTTTGAGCGGTGTGTGGAGTCGCAGTGTTTCTTTGATGACAAGTTGGTGCAGATCCAGTTGCTCGGGAAGGTCTTGAATGATGGTCTTCTTGGCATCAAGTTCGACGCTGTGAGTCTCCAGTAGCTTCTGGTACTGAGGATTCTTGGCGAGCTCGTAGAACGTGCTGGCTAAAGTCGAAGCTGTCGTATCGTGAGCCGCCATCATCACGAAAATCATCTGATCGATGATCTCATCGTCGCTTAGGGTATGACCTTCCTCGTCTATAACCTGACACAATTGACCAATCATATCCTTGGTCGGAGTCTGCCGGCGCTGTTTGACTACAGGCTGTAGCAGGCGAATCAGCTGCTCACGGGCTCGAAGGGCCTTATGGTAGGTGACGCCGATGATGGGAGTCTTGACGACTGCAATCGAACCAGCGACGACCTCTGTGATCAGCTGATTGTATGTTTTCAATTCTTTTTCGAGGGTAATCCCAAAAAACACGCGCAAGGCTATCTGAAGGGTGAGTTCCTTCACGCGTCCGTAGATGTCTGGACACTCTCTGGGCCAGGAAGCAATGCTCTGGTTCATGATGGGTTCAGCTAACTCGAGGTAGGAATCCAGGGCTTCTTGACGAAAGGCGGGAGTGAGCAAGCGACGGAACTTGCGATGATCGGGTCCGTCACGATTCAGTAAGCCACCTCGAAAGAGAACGCCAATAAACTCCTCCCAAGCTTTCTTTGCGGAGAAGAGCTTGGGATTCTGAACGAGTACGAACTGGTTGGCTTCGGCTCCAAGTAGCATGTAACTCCGCTTCAGAACGGGACGCCAACTCCAGATCTTACCGTAAAGTCGGTGCCGGCGGTGAACAGCGGCTTCGAAACCGGTATAAAACTCGTAGAGATCCCGTATGACAGTCGTTTGGGACATCGGAATCTTGTCAACGCTGCTGTCTGTGGCTCTCTCTTGAGGTTTTGACATCTTGAAGCTCCGCGCGAGTGGGTCTCGTGCTCATCATAAGGTCTTTTTCTAAATATTTCATGATGTGATTGAATCTCCTTGCGAATACGTGGGACGAGTATTCTTTGCTGACCTCTTGTCCCAGGTGGGTCCGAGACGCTCGGATTTCGGTATCCACACGACGGCCCGCAGGTAGGGCTAACGCCTTGCGCTCTTGCAGACGCCCAAGGGGTGAAACTGTTGGAAACCGTTGCGAGTTCTTGGTTTGCCCTCAGACGTTGGGTGTGCGCCGCTGAAAAGTGGCGCGGAGAGCCGCGAGTCGGTCTTCTCTGGGCTGGGCCGGTCGTTGCTCGGCAACGCGCAGGGCGAGATCTGGGGGCAGTTTCCCTAGAATTTCCATCTCATATTCAAGCCAGACACCGAACTCCCGGTAGACAAGTTCTCGCATTTGGAGTGTCATCTCGAGAATGTCCCGACTTGTCGCTCCTTTGTTGTAAACAAAGTTTGCGTGCTTCGGATTGATCGCAACCTGCTCGAGGCTGAGTTGGTGGGCGCCGGCTCTGTCGAGCAGCATCCCACTCGGAATGCCGACCGAGTAATCATTCTTAAAGACACAGCCGCAGGTCGGGAACAAAAACTGTCCTTTATTCACTCGATCCGTCTCACAGAATTGCATCTGCTCTTCGATCTGAGTCCGATCACCGGGTCTCAGTTGCAGGACGACGCGGGCGACAACTGCTTTATTATCCATAAAAACAGTATCTTTGTAGCCCTTGAAGATGCCATCTGAAGCGAGATAGTGCTGCATCTTTCCGTCGGGGAGGACGGCCGCAACTTCACTGGCCACCTGGCTGATCTCTCCGCCGTAACAGCGAGCGTTCATGCGCACGGTTCCCCCGATTTGTCCTGGAAGGCGATACATCCAGGCTAAACCTTCCAGTCCCGCGTCGCGTGCTGCTCGAGCGATATCGGAGTTATCGGCGCCCGCTTCACAGATCAGCCGTGTGCCATCGATCTCGATCGCCCGCATCCGGGTGAATACGATAACGGCTCCCGGCCAATCCTCGTCGAGTACGAGCGAATTGGTGCCTCCACCGAGGACGAAGTAAGCCTGTTGAGTCGCGTTCAAAGCCGTAACGATCCGGGCCAAATCTTCAATCGATCGAGGCTCATAAAGGGCTCGGCATCGACCACCCGTGCGATAGTAAGAATAGTCGCGAAGTTTCACGGCCGATCCTCTTCGAGTTCCGGGAAAAAGGAGAAGAGGGCCCGTTGATAAGCCTGATAGGTTTCACCATTGGAGAGCACAAAAGTGATACGGCGCCAGGTTCCAGGCGCAGCAGCTGTCAGACTGTCTCGGACGGTCGACAGCGCGAGCTCCGCAGCGGCTGCCAAGGGGTATCCATAGGCACCGGTGCCGATTGAGGGCAAAGCCACGTGACCGAGACCATATTCGCGAGCGATTTGCAGACAGTGTTGGTGGGCAGAACGGAGATGTGCTGCCTCGTTGATTTGGGCTCCTTGCCATACCGGAGGTACTGTATGGATCACATGCTTGGCCGGGAGGTCCCCGGCTGTCGTGATGACAGCATGGCCGGTAGGGCAAAGGCCGATGCGGCGACACTCTTCCCTGATGCGAGGACCGCCGATGCGGAGGATCGAGTCGTCGACACAATCACCTTCCGCAAGATTTTCAGGTGCCACGCGAACCATCCCATCACACACAAAACTTGTGATGTCCCCTTGGAAGAGATCGACGGCCGTGCGACGGAAATGACGAAGTCCAAGCATCAGATTCCCTTAGCGTTTTTTGCGTTCCATAGCGATCTTGAGCGACGAAGCAAGGTCCGCCGGACTGCGGGCCACGACAACGCCAGCTTCTTCCAGAGCGGCCATTTTTTCGGCTGCAGTTCCATGACCGCCCGATACGATAGCACCAGCGTGACCCATGCGCTTGCCTGCAGGTGCGGTCTGCCCAGCGATGAAGGCTGCCACAGGTTTCTTGATGTTTTCGCGGATGAAACGCGCAGCTTTGATCTCGGCATCGCCACCAATTTCCCCGATCAAGATGATGCCTTCCGTCTGGGGATCCGCTTCAAACATCGTCAGCACATCGATGTAATTGGTGCCGATGATTGGGTCGCCACCGATACCTACGCAACTGCTCTGGCCGATACCAGCGGTTGTTGTCTGACCCACTGCTTCGTAGGTCAAGGTTCCCGATTTGGAGACGATGCCCGCCTTACCGACTTTGTGAATGTGTCCCGGCATAATGCCGATTTTGCATTGTCCCGGGGTGATGACGCCAGGGCAGTTTGGACCGATCAGCCGCGATTTTTTCGAGCGCTCGAGGGCTTTTTTAACTGGGACCATATCGAGGACCGGAATACCTTCGGTGATGCAAATGATAAGCTCGATTTCCGAGTCGATTGCTTCCAGAATCGCGTCTGCCGCAAAGGGAGGTGGAACAAAAATCATGGACGCGTTGCACTTCGTTTTAGCTTTTGCATCCGCGACCGTATCGAAGATCGGTAGATCGAGAATGCCCTTGGTGCCGCCTTTGCCTGGAGTCACGCCGCCGACGAAGCGAGGCGCGTACTCATGGGAAAGCTTGGTATGAAACTCACCGGATTTCCCGGTGATACCCTGAGTGATGACGCGGGTGTTAGTATTTACAAGAATAGCCACAGTCGTATACTCCTTGCTCGCTACCGAGGTGCTTACTTAGCCAATTCAACGATTTTTTTAGCCCCGTCCGCCATGTCACTGGTGGCGTAAAGATTGAGGCCCGAGTTTTTCAAAACGTCTTTTCCCTGCTCGACGTTGGTGCCTTCGAGGCGAACGACCATGGGGACGCGTAGCCCCAACTCTTTCGCTGCGGCGACGATGCCGTTAGCGATGATGTCGCATTTCATGATGCCACCAAAGATATTGACGAAGATGCCTTTGACATGCTTGTCCGCAAACAGGATCTTGAAGGCATTGGTCACGGTTTCTTGGCTTGCGCCGCCGCCAACGTCTAGAAAGTTAGCGGGCTTAGCTCCGTAGAAATTGATGATATCCAAGGTCGCCATGGCCAGACCTGCGCCATTCACCAGACAGCCGATCGTCCCATCGAGGCCGATGTAGCTGAGGCCATATTTTGACGCTTGAATGTCTCGCTCGTCTTCTTCTTGAAAATCGCGCATGACTTCGATGTCTTTCTGTCGGTAGAGAGCGTTGTCATCGAAGTTCATCTTGCCATCGAGAGCAAACATTTTACCGTCGGTCGTGACGACCAGTGGATTGATTTCAAGCATGGAGTAATCGTATTTCACGAACATCTTGTAGGCATGCTTGACGATATGGGTCAGTTCTTTGTGTTCAGCTGCTGGCAAATTGAGGCCATAGCAGAGCCGACGCGTCTGAAAACCCTGCAAGCCGACTGTTGGATCCACGTGGACAGTCACAATTTTTTCCGGTGTTTTGGCAGCCACCTCTTCGATGTCCATTCCGCCTTCGGTGGAGAACATGATGCTCACGCCAGCCGTCTCTCGATCGAGGACGAGAGCGAGGTAGTATTCCTTGGCTATCTTGCTTCCCGCTTCGACGTAAACCTTATGTACCTTCTTGCCTTCAGGTCCGGTCTGATGTGTGACGAGAGTCATGCCGATCATTTGCTCGGCGATATTGCGGGCTTCTTCAGGACTCTTCGCAAGCTTCACTCCGCCTGCTTTGCCGCGTCCGCCGGCATGGACCTGGGCCTTGACGACTGCAACTTCCGTCCCGAGCCTGCGCATGGCGAACTCTGCTTCGGTCGGCGTATGGGCGAGAAAGCCATCGGGCACAGGAACCCCATTCTGGCGGAAAAGCTGCTTGGCCTGGTACTCGTGAATATTCATTCAATCCTCCGGGAGCGTCTACAAATCGTTTGCACGTGCGGGTAGGCTAACATACTATGGCCCGGTCCTGCATCCTGAATAAAGGAGGAATGAGATGACTCGAGCCCGAAGAAAACGTGTCCTGATCGCTGGTGGAGCAGGCTTTCTCGGTAGCCATCTCTGCGATAGATATCTTGGCATGGGATGGGAGGTCATCTGTCTCGATAACTTTCATACCGGGAACAAGGACAACGTTCGACATCTGGTCGACCATCCTCAGTTCGAGCTCGTGCGTCATGATATCGTCGAGCCCTATCTCGCCGAAGTCGATTTGATCATGAATTTCGCCTGTCCAGCAAGTCCCGTCCATTACCAAAGTAATCCCATCAAGACGATGAAAACCTCGGTGCTTGGGACGATGAATCTGCTTGGTTTGGCGAAGCGAATCGGGGCGCGATACAGTCATGCGAGTACCTCAGAGGTCTACGGCGATCCCAAGGAGCACCCTCAACCCGAGAGCTACTGGGGCAATGTGAATACGATCGGGCCACGCAGCTGCTATGACGAAGGCAAGCGCGCTGCTGAAACACTCTGCTTCGACTACCGTCGCGTGCACGCTGTTGACGTCAGGATCGTCCGAATCTTTAACACTTACGGACCTCGCATGGCGGCGGATGATGGTCGCGTGGTGTCGAATTTCATCGTACAAGCGTTACAAAATCGAGATATCACCGTTTATGGTGACGGCTCGCAAACGCGGTCTTTCTGTTATGTCGACGATCTCCTAGACGGTATCATCGCCCTGACCCATCACGACGAAGTCACAGGGCCAATCAATATCGGAAATTCCGGTGAATTCACGGTGCTCGAACTGGCCGAAAAAGTCATTCGCATGACGGGAAGTCGCTCGCGGATCATTCGGCAGCCTTTACCGGTGGACGATCCCAAAGTTCGTCGGCCTGATTTGAGTCTGGCGGAACAGCATCTTGCCTACAGTCCAAAAGTGCCTCTCGAAGAAGGTCTCCGCAAAACCATCGATTACTTCCGCAGCACTTTCGTCTGACAGAAGCAGAAGTCCGTTTTCGCTGTGCGAGGAAGGACGGGCACCCGTCCTTTCGGACGGGGCAAGCCAAACGAGCCATTTGGCTGGCGGAAGGGGCTATCGAAGAGACGTGGGGCTTGTACCTACTTGGCGAGTTGGCACAGGAAAACGGGGACTTGTGATGTTTTCCAGAGGCCGTAGAGGTACGGTGAGCTAGCAGGGTATCGTAATAAAGTTACGGAATAAACCGTCTGTCTTGTACGCTCAAATCTTAGATCCTATCCGTTTTTGCCTTACCGAGCCTGGGTTACCTTTTTCAGATTCCCAATGTTCGCTGATATTTAGCGAGAGTCGGCAGACATGAAGATCACAACAAGGTCTGCTGCTGAATCTACGGCGACCTCCTCATCTTATCCAATACTTTAGAAGATCTCCGGGAAAGGTCGTCAGAGATTGACGTCTGAGGGGTCTTGCTCATTCATAAAAATTGGCATCGGATTGTTGTAAAAAAACATCTTTTCAATCGGGATCTTAGAAAACATGATATACAAACAAAATGGCTTGCTTTGTGGATGTGGGCTCCAAGAAGCTTGTAAAATTTTTTCATGATGATTAATTTCTAGTAAAAATATGCAGAGATTTTTGCTGAGTCAGCAGGTTCTGGAGTTTGAAAAAACACAAATGATGTTGGACATTTGCTTTAGGTGCCAGCATGTCAAAAAAAGTTGCAGCCGCGTGGCGTAGTGGGGCAAAGGGTCATGCGAACAGCCATAGACTCCCTAAAGTCGCATCGACAGTTCGATCTTCCACGATGAAAAACCGGAGGCCCTCGTGCGGACTTTCTTGGGTTCTTTTACGAAGTGCCGGAGGGAGGGAAGCGGGAGCGAGTCGCCGTCGAATGGGACGGTTGCTTTCAAAGGCCGCCTCGGACTTGCTCATAGAGCGCCCGAGCGGAATGAAAGGAAAGCAACCAGACGAGGACGCTTAGGATTGGGTGCGAACCATGGTCTGCATATAGTTGCCTGCGCCCTGCACCACCACCCCACCAACTGGAGCCCATCCCTTGCGAATATGATAGTTGACCTGATCTTCTAGATTTCTGACTGAGTCCTCAACGAAGAGCTTGTATTCGACAACAGTGCCGGTGTTGACCGAAGGACGAGCGGCCTTTAGAGTGGGTGTTGCAGACTTGCCGGTGCTTTTGCTGACCTTGGCTTTGACTGCTGTTTTGCTGGCTCTACCCTTGGTCTTGGCACTGACTTTAGGCGTTGCGCTCTTTTTCGACTTTGCCATTCTTAGCCTCCAATTCGAAAGATGGAATTGCTGCCATTGTACACTAAGTTCCAACCGTAGAATACCAAGCTACCTTTTTCGTTGCGCGTTGCAATCGCTTTGTGTGGACGTCAGTCTTGAATGCACTGCGCTTGAGATTGAGTCCGAACAACGAAACCATCCGAACGCTCAAGCTGGATAGCGAGCGGAGGCTCAGGATGATGCTTTCATAATGACGTGCTATAAGGGTTGGCTCGTGACCCGCGTCCTGAAATCGTGTAAGCAGTGGGGGAACGGGCAGTAAATCATGCAAGGAGAGAGGTCTATGTCTCAGTCCCCGGTCTCTGTGTATAAACCCCGGCATCAGATTCGGATCGTTACGGCGGCCTCGTTGTTCGATGGACATGATGCCGCCATCAATATCATGCGGCGGATTTTGCAGGCTTCGGGGGCTGAAGTGATTCATCTCGGGCATAACCGCTCGGCGGCGGAAATTGTCGAGTGTGCCATCCAGGAAGACGCGCAGGGGATAGCGATCACGTCCTATCAAGGCGGACATCTCGAGTTCTTCAAATACATCCATGATCTCCTCAAAGAGCGTGGGGCGGCTATCCAAGTCTTTGGAGGCGGAGGTGGCACGATCCTGCCAAGTGAAATCGAGGAATTGCATGCCTATGGGATTGCCCGCATCTACTCGCCCGACGATGGGCGGGCCCTTGGTCTGCAAGGAATGATCAATGATCTGCTCGAGCGCTGTGATTTTCTAACCGAGGGTTCCGAACTCGGATCTTTGCTCCCAGGCATACACAGTCGTGATCCGCAGGCTCTTGCTCGGGCGATCACGATTGCCGAGAATGTCCCGGAGCAGCGCGAACGCCTGAAAGAACTTTTGAGAACCCAGCAGCTCGCTGCTCGGCCGATTCCCGTCTTGGGGATCACAGGGACAGGAGGCGCAGGAAAATCCTCGCTGGTGGACGAGGTCGTGCGACGCTTTCTGCGGTGTCACCAGGATAAACATGTCGCGATTATCTCCGTGGATCCTTCCAAGCGTAAGACAGGCGGAGCTTTGCTGGGAGATCGGATTCGGATGAATGCGATTCATCACCCGCGCGTCTATATGCGTTCTCTGGCGACAAGGCAGTCCAATTTGGCTCTAAGTAAACACGTACAGGACTCTATTGACATATGCAAAGCGGCTCAGTTTGACCTGGTGATTGTCGAAACCTCGGGTATCGGACAGTCCGATACGGAAATCGTCGAGCACTCAGATGTGTCCCTCTACGTGATGACATCGGAATATGGTGCGGCGACCCAGCTCGAAAAGATCGACATGCTCGACTTCGCGGATGTGATCGCTATCAATAAGTTTGACAAGCGCGGTTCGTTGGATGCCCTCCGGGATGTGCGCAAGCAGTACCGTCGCAATCAGAATCTTTGGGTGGGTGCTGATGACGAGCTGCCTGTTCTGGGGACGATAGCCTCCCAGTTTAACGATCCAGGGATGAATCGGCTGTACGATCGTCTGATGGCGACTCTCAATCGTAAGACCAAGAGCTCCTTCGAGGTTCTCGGAAACGGAGCGGGTGGTGGTACAGATGTGCGGTATCTGCTGCCTCCCGAGCGTGTGCGTTACCTCGCAGAGCTAGCCGAGCATCACGAGAGCTACAAAGTTTTTGTGCAAAGACAGTGTGCGGTCGCGCGGCAGCTTTATCAGATCGCAGGAGCGGTTCAAAGTCTGCGGCAGCAGGGCCACGACGCTCGAAGTAAGATTCTCGAGGCTCCCCATTTTACAACTCAGCTCGAGGCGGCTACTCACGATGATGCAACAACCCAGACCCTCCTGCGCGCCTATCAGCAGCTCGAATCCCAGTTGGATCATACCTGCCGTGAGGTCCTCCTCCAATGGCCCCAGACGGTGGAACGCTATCGCCAAGCTCAGTATCAGTACAAAGTACGGGACAAAATCATTGAACAGGCTCTCTTTACAGAATCACTCTCGCATCTTCAGGTGCCTAAGGTCGCCTTGCCGAGCATGAAAGATTGGGGTGACATTCTGCGTTGGCTCCTGGTGGAGAACGTGCCTGGAGAGTTCCCATACACGGCTGGTGTCTTTCCCCTCAAGCGCGAGGGTGAGGATCCTGCGCGTATGTTTGCAGGTGAAGGGGGACCTGAGCGAACCAATAAGCGTTTTCATTATGTATCGCATGGTATGCCTGCCAAGCGTCTTTCGACCGCTTTCGATTCTGTGACACTCTACGGGGAAGATCCAGACTATCGCCCCGATATCTACGGCAAGATCGGTAATTCTGGGGTCAGTATTGCTACAGTCGATGATGCCAAGAAGCTTTATTCAGGCTTCAATCTTTCGCATCCCAGCACCTCTGTCTCCATGACCATTAATGGCCCAGCCCCCATTCTGTTGGCATTCTTTCTGAATGCGGCCATCGATCAGCAGTGTGAACTCTACATTCGCCAGCAGGGTCTGATCGATGAGGTGGAACGGAAAATCGAAGCGATCTACCGTCGCTACGAATTGCCAAGGCCTCATTATCTCGGAAGCTTGCCAGAGGGCAACGATGGTCTAGGATTAATGCTGCTGGGTGTCTCGGGTGATCAGGTTCTGGACGCACCCGTGTATGAGAAAATCAAGGCCTATACCTTGAATCAAGTGCGAGGCACGGTGCAGGCCGACATCTTAAAAGAAGATCAGGCCCAAAATACTTGCATTTTTTCGACAGAATTTGCACTGCGGATGATGGGCGATATTCAGCAATATTTTATCGATCGGCAGGTGCGTAACTTCTATTCCGTCTCGATCTCTGGCTATCATATCGCTGAAGCCGGAGCTAACCCCATTACCCAGTTAGCCTTTACGCTGGCCAATGGATTCACGTATGTTGAATCCTACCTGGCGCGCGGTATGCATATCGATGACTTTGCACCCAATTTATCATTCTTCTTTTCAAATGGTACCGATCCCGAGTATGCCGTCATCGGTCGAGTGGCAAGGCGTATATGGGCGAAGGCCATCAAGCATAAGTATGGCGGCAACGAGCGTTCGCAGAAGTTGAAATATCATATTCAAACGTCAGGCCGCAGTTTGCATGCACAGGAAATCGCCTTCAACGATATTCGGACGACCCTTCAGGCTCTTTATGCGATTTATGACAACTGCAATTCTTTGCATACCAATGCTTATGATGAGGCGATTACCACCCCTACGGAAGAGTCGGTGCGGCGAGCCATGGCCATTCAATTGATCATCAACAAGGAGTTGGGGCTGGCGAAGAATGAGAATACGCTTCAGGGTTCGTTTATCATCGAAGAACTGACCGATCTTGTCGAAGAAGCCGTCATGCATGAGTTCCGCGCGATTTCCGAGCGGGGCGGAGTCCTCGGGGCTATGGAACGCATGTACCAGCGTTCCAAGATTCAGGATGAATCTCTTTACTACGAGTCGCTTAAACACGACGGTTCTTTGCCCATCATCGGTGTGAACACCTTCCTTGGCAAGGATGGCTCGCCGACCGTTATTCCTCAGGAGGTGATTCGATCGACAGAAGAGGAAAAAGAGTTCGCAATCGATTCGTGCCGAGCATTCAACAAACGCTACCAGCATGTCCGTGAGGAGGCCTTGTTGCGTCTGAAAGATGCGGCTCTGCAGGGCGAAAATATTTTCACCTGCCTGATGGAAGTGGCTAAGGTATCCAGTCTTGGTCAAATTTCCCAAGCGCTCTATGAGGTCGGCGGACAGTACCGTCGGAATATGTAGGAGCTTCGGACATTCTGAACTTCTATCAGTTGGTTCGATTGACAAAATACAAGTTTTTTCCAACGGAAATTCTAGACTTTCGTCCATCCCTGTACATCATGTACAGGGATGAGATCGAACTTGCGCTTGTTCGCCTCTCTGAAAATCTGTACCGTGAAAGCAGATACTTTCCATTCTGAACGCATCGTGCATCTGTCAAGACCCTCCTCTCCGGAGGGGCAGAGTGTCGGGTTGCGGGCTAGGGTTCTCGATCGAGGGAGCATATCATGCGACAGTCCGAAGCGCAGGTCATCACATTCGCCAATATCAAAGGTGGTGTCGGTAAAACCACGTCTGTCACCAATATCGCTTACCTACTAGGTGTCGAACTGGGCAAGCGAGTCCTGGTGGTCGATGCTGACGACCAGGGCAACGCCACCAAAGCTTTGGGTCTCCGGGAGCGCTTCGATCGCCGTCAGGAGACTCTTTGGTATGCTTTGAGTCGGAAAATGACCTACGATCAGGTGATGGTTGAAAGTCCCTACGCGAACATCTGGGGAATTGCCTCGACTAAGGAGCTCAAAGGGGCACAGACCGAGTTCGGACGATCCGCTCGGGGACTCAAACTCTTTAAGCATCTCCTGAAAGGGGTCAGTCAGGATTTTGATTTTGTGCTGATCGACACCAAGCCCCAGGTGAGTGTGCTCCTTCAAGCTGCGCTGGCAGCATCGAATTGGTATGTAATCCCAAGTTTCCCGGAGCCAGATAGCTACGATGGTTTCCTCGACCTCGTCGCGGAATGTGAAGAAATTCACGATGAAGAGAACCCGGAGCTCAAGTGTCTTGGAGTGATACTGAGTTGTGTGAAGAAGATTCCTGCTCATGAGTCCTATATTCGCTTTATCAGCAAACATCTGAAGCAGGCACGTGTGCAGTTGCTACGTCCCGTTATCCGTATTTCCAATGCCGTTGCTACCGGGTGTCTGCACAGCTGTCCAGCCGTTTCGCTGGCGAGTGCTCGTGCTCTGAAAGATGACTACAAGAAACTGACGAAAGCTTTGCTCAAAGCTGTTGATGCAGGTAAGAAGACCCCACGTCCCGATCTTGGTTTGCTCGGGGTGCTTAAAGAAAAGCAAGACGAGCACGAGACAGCTCCGGAAGCGTGGCAGATCGATGAAGGCATCAAAGAGATCGATCTCCTCTGAAGACGGGAAACGGCGGTAGATAGGCTAGCTGACTTCTTTTTCATGTAAGGGTTTCCGATCAATGGCATCGATGCGTGAATCAGCAAAGAAGAATCTAGAAAAGATGGTCAAGGGAGCAGCTCGTGAAGTCACCACAGCGCGCGACAATCGTGCCGGAGCATCCGCGGCCGCGCTCAATCCTTCGGAGCCAAGCTCTAGCAAGGGGCTGACTCAGGCAGCCTACCGACAGCTGATGGAGCAGATTGCAAAGCATGGTAAGACCATCCAAAAGGTTCCACTGGAAAGCATTCGCTTGCATGAAAATATCCGGGAATCCTATCACGAAGACAGTTTGAGGATTCTAGCGGCTTCCATGGAGCGCGAAGGTCTCATTCAATTTCCGACCATCTGCCTCAAGGACGAGGGGAGCGAACCTGCCTTTGTTTGTAAGAACGGTCACAGGCGGATACTGGCGGCGAAGACACTGGGTTGGAAAACGATCGAATGTATGATTCTGCCGTTTGCCTCGGCACGTGACGAACTGTACCACACCATCGCCGCCAACCTACGTGAGGACGTTTTTTATCTCGATCTTGCCTCAGCCTATCAAGCTGCTTCGCGGCTAGGGGAAGACGATCAAGCGATCGCAGACCGGGTCGGCGTTAATATGCGAACCGTCGGTTGGTATCGAAGGCTGACGCGCATGTCTCCGGAGTGCCAGGCTTTAGCTCGCAAACATGCCGATCTTTTTTCAGCGACCTGGGCCATCAAACTGGCACGCCAGGGCGAGCTTCCCGCTCCTGCTCAACTGCTCAAACTGATGGAAGCACAGCTGTCGCGGCACCTCGCGCTGCAGGATCGATCTCGAGAGGAAGCTGCGGCTGAGGATGCAGGAGCCAAAGCATCACGCGAGCAGAAACAATTGGTGCGTGAGCAACTCAAATCCTTGTTCGGGGGTGATCAAGGAGAGGGTCAAGCTCAGTTCGCCTGGGGTCTGCTCGAACAGCTCACCCAAGCGGGCTATCTTAGTCCAAAGCAACTGGAGCGGATGAAACGTCAGCTGCAAGCTGGTACGCGGAAACCTGCGAGGAAAGCGGCAGCTGTTGCCTCCTGAAGGGGTTCCAAACTGCGGAATTGCAATCTAATGGTTTGAAGGAACGGTTGACCCATCGAAGAGATTCACTTAGGACCTTCCTCCTCGGGAGGATAAGCTACCACTTGCGGCGTCTCCTTCGGGGATGCGGCTTTTTATTGCCCGTGTGGCGACGTCTTGTCTTCTGAGCGGCGAGCCACTATCCTGCGGCCTCGTGAAACGAAGGAGGCTGCGATGCCCGAGTTGCCTGAGGTAGAATGTCTCACACGAGCCGTACGTCATGTACTGGAGGGGCGTAGTTTCGAACAAGCGCTCTTCTTTCGCTCCGACCTGAGGTGGCCCATTCCGATCCAGGATTTTCAGGAGCGCCTCGTCGGAGTGCCCATACGAAGCGTGCATCGTCGCTCAAAGTACCTGATTCTTTCGACCGAGAGAGGCCACGGCATCTTTCATCTTGGCATGAGCGGCAATATCCTACTGAGCACCCAAGCCGATTCCCCTTGGAAACACACACATGCAAGCTTTACGATCGGTGGAGCCGACGAGGCACGCTACCTTCACTTCGTCGATCCCAGACGTTTTGGATGTATTCTAACGTGCTCAGGTGAAGAGCTGGCAGGCCATCCCCTGATCCGGAACCTGGGACCAGAACCCCTAGAAACGGGCGACCTGGCTCTTCATCTCGCGAAGCGAAGCCAGCGAAGGACGGTGGCCATCAAGAATTTTTTGATGGACGCCCACAACGTCGTTGGTGTCGGCAACATCTATGCGAACGAGTCTTTGTTCCGTGCTGCCGTGCGGCCGACCCGGAAAGCGAGTTCTTTGAAGATGGCAGAATGGGAGGCACTGGCTCAGGCTGTTCGCGAAGTCTTGAGTGAAGCAATCCAGGCGGGGGGAACCAGCTTTCGCGATTACAAACATGTGGATGGGGAGCCAGGTTATTTCGAGCTGGCTCTTCAGGTCTACGGCCGTGATGACGAAGCTTGCTTGCGTTGCGCGAGTCCAGTCCAGCTAGCCAAAATTGGTGGTCGAGCAAGTTATTTTTGTCGGAAATGTCAGCGTTAGAGGCTTTTTCCGGCGGGGTTTGACGGGTGTTGGAACTGGCGAAATATCAGGCAAGAACTCAGTTTTATTGATTAATTCGCGATGGCCTCGGCCTGTGTTTCGTGGCGCACAAAAATTTTTGCGTGGAAGCCTAAAAATCATCACTAAAAATGTTGACATTGGCTCACAAACTGCTAATTTGTCGCAGCTAAGGCAATTCTGAAGACGTCAAGGCTCCACTGAAAAAATGAGTGAGCCAAACGTAATGAGACTTGAGAAAGTTTTTCAGACATGGCAAGTCTGAAGCGCCAGAATGCAAAGCCGTAAAGAAAGCAGGTTAAGCGATTACTTATTTTTCTGTGGGAGCGATGGCGACCCCAAAGATCACACAGGACGTAAGGAACGGGATAATAGCCAAATCGGAGGAAATCAGCTATGATGACACCTGATAACACAAACGACGCAGTACTCAATTTCGACACCTCTTCTGTCACCTTCCCTCCCGGAACCAAACTGCGCGAGATCGAGCGCATTGTGATCCTCGAGACTCTGCGGCAGAAGAATTTCAACCGGACTCACACCGCGCGTGCTCTGGGTATCGGTATCCGTACTCTCCAGCGCAAGCTGAAGCGTTACGGCGCTTCGGATTGGGGTCTGAAGTCCAAGCTGGGTGGCGACGAACTCGGCGGTGACGTTGGTGTAGAAGCACCTTCCTTCAACCACTGACATCTCGTTTTGCAAGAAGAGCGCAGCTGCCCTAGCTGCGTTTTTTTTGTCGAAATTCTCCCCCCGCAAGCACGGGAAAAATGTTGACACTCTGTATGAGACTCCTTATAAAGGGTCTTCCAATATGGGGATGTAGCTCAGGTGGTTAGAGCACACGCCTGATAAGCGTGAGGTCGGTGGTTCGAGTCCACTCATCCCCACCATGAAAAGCCCAGTTTTTCGAGTCATCGAGGCTGGGCTTTTTCGCGTTGGTATGACCTTTGACGGCCATCGGCAATCGTAGTTTCCTTGTCCTTGTCCTTGTCCTTGTCCTTGTCCTTGTCCTTGTCCTTGTCCTTGTCCTTGTCCTTGTCCTTGTCCTTGTCCTTGTCCTTGTCCTTGTCCTTGTCCTTGTCCTTGTCCTTGTCCTTGTCCTTGTCCTTGTCCTTGTCCTTGTCCTTGTCCTTGTCCTTGTCAATAGACGTCGGATCGCAAACAGTCAGAGGTAAGAACTATCTGGCCGGTGGCCTGCAATTCTGTAATGACCTGCCTAAGCCGCTGGTTCTAGACTCACAGCTGGGAGTGTAGCTCGGTTCGGTTGATGGAGCCATGTGCCGCCTGAAGGGCATCGATCACTCGGGCTCAGGGGTCTGCCTCGAAAAGTAGGGAAATTCGGTTTTCTTGATGCTATTGAGCCTGCGTCTGAGTGCTGCCTCCGTGGGCTTTCGCCAGCTTCGTATTCCTTTTTCCACTCGCCAAGAGCCCAATTGTATGAAAACCGGCGCGGTGCCGGCAGCACGAGCAAAGTACGTCCTTTGCTTGTTGTTTGCCTTGATTTCAATGCGACGCGCGGTGTTCACTTCTGAGACTCCGTGTCCTAACCGCAGCCATTCGTGACATTATCTGAGAGGCGTGTGATGATTCCCTTCGTCACGAAAACGAAGGAGAAAAGTTGTAGTGGCCAAGGTTGGAACTATTTACCTGAAATTCCTGGATTTATTTGCAGATAAGTCTGAAGTCAGGAGGGTCTGTAGGCTTGTACGCTCGTGGCTCGGGGACATTACGCCCGTAATCAGGTAGCTGTAGCACGATGAGTTGCTGAATGCAGAACTGGATGAACCGGCGGATAGTAGGATGACAAACTGGACTGTGACAGTGTCGATGGTGGAGCAAGTCTCCGTCCCGTAGCTCACTCAGTGGACTTGCAAGCAAGCGTCTCATTAGGCGTGCAACTCAACACTTGTCTCGGAGCAATCGGATTTCTGGAGACCAATAGCCTTTTGGTAGGGACTGCAAGAGGTGAGGAGTCAGTTTATGATTGAAGACCATCGATAATATCAGGAATATGGTTAGCTATGTGAAGAGGTAATTGTGACATGCTAACGATTTGCAAAGAGATCATTGTTTTCGTTTTGGCACGCTTGAGTGCCTTTCGTTTCGTTCAGGTCTTAGGGCGAGCAGGATTATCTTTGTATAAGGGTGTGGAAAACTATAGTTACAACTCTCGGCTGAATGGTGAACGTTTTGTGTTAAGCCGATTAAACTTGGGCTCCAAAGTCGTCTTCGATGTCGGAGCTAATCGTGGTAATTGGGCAAAACAAGTGATCGAGCTTCATCCGAAAGCTGAAGTTCATTGCTTCGAACTTGTTCCAAAAACCTTTGAGATGCTATCGAGGTCGTTGATTGCGCCCCAAGTAAAGCTAAACAACTTTGGCTTGGCGGATAAATCAGCTTGGGTTGAGTTCTTTGAAGGACGGGATTGCGATGAGCATGCCTCTCTCCTTCCTCTTGCCAACAATCAGCCTTCCCAGGGGCATCTGGTTGAAGTTCAAAGTGGTGACAGGTATGTCATCGATCAGGGCCTTAAGCATATCGACTACCTGAAAATTGATGTGGAGGGAGCTGAGCTGACCGTGCTCAAGGGATTTGATCAAATGCTTGCTGCACGAAAAATCGATCTCATTCAGTTCGAATACGGACCCAATACCAAGCAGGCACGCGTCTTTCTAGCAGATTTCTACGACCTACTAGGTAAGTATGGCTTTATCTTAGGCAAGATCTTTCCGAATGGCGTAGATTTTAAAGAGTATCACATCGAAAATGAAAATTTTGTCGGTCCTAACTATATTGCTGTGCGATCAGAATGCACTTCTCTTCTGAAAGCACTGAGTCGCAAGCCTGGCGTCATCCAACCTTTTTCGATCGATACATCCAATCGGTCCGCTAACTGAATCTCAGGATATCAGACCGTATCGCGGGTCGCGACTGTCAAGCTACGCACACTTCCCTGAATGATAGACCCACAGCCCTACATTCCCTCTTTGAAAAGAGGGGGATTGCGGCTAGTTCTTCTCAATGAAGAAGTTAGCATGTCGGTTCTATCTGGCTCAATCTTTGCTTAGTGCAAAACCAAAGTACTCAAAAAATAGATGACAAGGGCCAAGAGAAAAAGGGCCACTCCGCCACCTACAATCAATCGCGTGTAATCGGTTTTCTTGCGCTTTGCACTCTGCAGAGAAGCCTGCAGCATATACTCAGTAATATACACGTCATTTCTGCGTCTCATGTTTGTCATCTCTTCTCTGTTCATAGAAAGTCCGACCCTTATCGCTTTCGGTATATCATGCGAGAACTCCAAAGGGGAAGTCAGGAAACGAAGTGTCATTGTCATCCGACAGTCTGCCCTCTCGCAGACCGAGGCGTTGGGTAAAAATACGATTCGAAAAGATCTAGTTGCAGACAGTCACCCACAACTAACCAGTGTCATAGGTGGTTTCACGAGCAAGTGCTAGCTACCACGACTGACGCCATATGGCTAGCGGTTCGACCCGTTTTCGTCCTTAGCCTATTTTTTTACGCCAGATCCAAGAAGAGCTGTCCAAAACGTTCGGCAATTTTGTCTTGAGAGTAGCGTTCTTCGACCCGCAGTCGCGCTTTGTGACGAAGGACTTTCATGTCTTCAGGACGTTCATAAAGATCGCGAAGGATATTGGCCAGTGCTTGGGGATGCCCTTCGGGGAAGACGCGACCTGCATCAGCAATCACCCGAGGGATCTCGCCAGAATCAGAACCAACAGGAACCGTGCCGGTCGCCATAGCTTCCGTTAGGACTCGACCAAACTGCTCCTTCCAGTTGGGGCGCGTCAGTGAAGGAAGGCACAGGACATCGGCTGCCTGAAAGTAAGGAACGATCTCTAGAGAAAGGACTCCCGACCGTAGAGTCACTCGTTCACCTAGGTTGAGCTCATGGATGCGTGACTGGAGTCGGTCCTTCTCCGGTCCATCTCCGAGAATGAGGGCCTGGATGCGTCCGAGATCTCGAAGCGCATGCATGGCCTCAAGCAGATCAATGAGTCCTTTTTCAGGTACCAGTCGACCGGCATAGAACACGAGAAAAGCATCCTCGCGAATCTTAAGCTCACGTCGGATAGAGCGAGCTTGATCGCTCGTCGGATCGCAGGTCGAGAATGTTGTCAGGTCGGTCCCCATCTGGGGCATAACTTCGATCCGACCACGAAAACCTTTGTCGTAGAGTATGTTGGCAGCCTCCTGATTGCCTGCGATGGCTGCTGCGGCATGACGGAAGACATACTGTTCGATCCAAGCAAAAGGCGGTGGATAGGCTTTTGCAATGTTCTGCCAGGTATAAAAGATCGGTTTGATCTTGTGCTGGACAGCGAGTCGAAAGCACTGATAGGTCACGAGCGAATAGTGTTCTTCCTCGCAATTGAAGATCTGAGGTGCGAACTCCTGGACGGCAGATTTTAGCCCCGAATAGACGTGAAAATGATTGCGACCATTCAGCAGGATCGGGACCTGCTTCAGCCAATAACGATCATCGGGATGACTCTCGAAAGCTTGGGAGCCCCAAGCTGGGGGTGTTATGACGCCCAAAGCAAAGCGAGGGTCACGGTTGAGGAGGCGAAATTTCTCGCGATAGGCAGCCGCTACGTAGGGTTTGGATAGTGTCAGGACGCGAAGTTTGGCTGTTTCTGGCATATCATCTCCGGGGCTGATTCTCGTAACTTGTGCTTAGAGCGAGCATCCTGTCTTGTAAAGCTCTTTTGTCCGGAGCGACATGGAAGAGACTCGATCTCGTTCTTCCAGGAAAGAGGCTTGAGGCTTGGGCTCCCTCTGGATAAAACAGCCTTGGAAACGCTCTTTCACACGAGGAATATACAAAATGAAAATCATTCCATTCGATGCTCGGCTGCTGTGCGGCTTGCTCTTGGGACTGTCTCGTCTTGCCTACGGAGCAGTAGTTCCTGATCGAATTGGCATAGTCGATATCACGGTGAATGGGAAGGGCTGTCCTCAAGGCTCAGTCGGGAGGAACATCTCGCAAGATCGCCAGAGTTTCGTTCTGTCCTTTCGGGATTTTATCGCGGAGTTGTCGCCGCAACAAGAGAAGACGTTTGGAAGTTAGGTCCTTTCGAATTGTTTTCTGTTCGCTTCGAACCAATTGTCATCACTGGCGATTTTGACGTCTTTGCCTACGGTCTGCAAGCTCACGGGCGTCTAGCTTCGACGTAAAAGCTATCTGACTTTCTTTCAGGCAAATCCAGAAAGAGTTTAGGATCGCTTCCTTGCCTAAACGAACATTCTTTTGCATCTGAAAAGCCAATTTCAGAAAGAAGAGCGCAAAGCAAATCCGCATCCCAGACTGAGGTGTGACCATGGGTTTGTGTGAGATACCCTACAGCAAGCGCCGGGTATGGGTAAGAGTCGTTCGAGAGAGCTGCTTGATAGCCAGGCAGGACAATTCTCAAATACGCTCCAGTTTTAAGCGTTCGGAAACATTCTTTTAGGCAATTAAAAACTTGGAGATAATCCAGATGCTCCAAGGTATGTTCGGTGAAGATGCCGTCCCAGTAGCTATCGGGGCATTTCCACGTCTTCGATGAATCGAGCATCCAATCGGGCAGATCGGACTTGCCCCTTATCACGTCGCTAAATCGATAGCAGTCGGCGTTAACAAAATCTTTGAATCGAGTCGTACCGCATCCTAGGTTGAGTCGCCTCGGAGCTTTGAGGGGAGGAAGCTTCCGGAACAGCCGAGAGCCTATATAGCCCTCCAGGTTGGATAGGATGATTTTCCAGATGGGGCGTCACTCTCTAGAAATGGCGACATGTGCTGTATGACATTTTCCATATTCGATGCTGTCCGTGTCTTTATGGCTTGTTTTGGTTTCTGCCGAGCCAGATTCTAGCGTAACAGCCGTCTATCGGATTTGTCGGCCAGTACTCCAGCCATAATCTCATTGCGAAGCTTTGAGATTTGGCTGGTGGTGAAGGCCGACCGTCGTGATCCGAGCGATAGCGAGGTGAGCGGCCTATGCTTCAATTTCTTCCTGATTCTCGATGTGCTGCTTGAGAACTGAAAGCGGTGCCCCACCAACTGTCAGAAGGCAATATGTTCTACTCCAAAAAATTGGCTTCCAATAAAATT
>Ga0315902_10004082_pt1 | contig 21376 bp, 15 predicted proteins | sample LakEriMetagenome_9_FD_203523 | JGI IMG/M metagenome (GOLD analysis project Ga0315902, IMG submission 203523) | Freshwater fungal communities from buoy surface, Lake Erie, Ohio, United States - Buoy 12 MA117 | ecosystem: Environmental > Aquatic > Freshwater > Lake > Lake biofilm | place: USA... | reverse complement strand
TGGGCACGCGCCACTTTTTGCGCGGCCGAGCGGGTCTTGGCCGAATACTTTTCACGCAGCTTGCGCACCGCTTCGTCGCGCTGTTCACGTCCGGCCTGTTCGAGTCGCAGACGGAATTCGGCTTCGTCATCGAAAGGCGCGCCGGTGACTTGTCCCACTTTTTGCACCGTGACCTCGAGACTTTCCCCGAGGTTTTGCCGCGCTTCCAACTGCCACGCGGTCTGCGCGGCGGCGGTGAGAAGTTCCGCGCCGGTCGCCGCATAATGCGGTCCGCCGTGCGGGACAGGCGGTGTCGCATCGTCGGTTGCACCGGCCACGATGGCATTTTTCCACGCGGGTTTGCCGTCGGGTCCGAGCGGGACGCTGACCAGAAAATCGCAGGCGCATTCGGCCGCAGGGCGCGAGCAACGGAACGTGCCGCGCGCGCGCAGTCCGAGCGAAGGAACGAGTGTTCCGGCGTTGCCATCGACGACGAGTTGCCACACGCCTGGTTCGGCGGATGGAGGTGCGGGTGTTGTGGCCGTGGAAGATGGTGTTTCGGTGGGGACCGGTGTTTCGGTCGAGGGCGGTTGTGTCTTGGCCGAGGGACGTGCGGTGCCTTGCATGAGCACGCGGATTTGTTCCCGGGTGAGGGGCCCGCGCAGATAGCTCATCGTCCAGCGCGTGGTGAAAGTGATCGGCGCGGGGAGGTGGACGCTGTTGAGGAGGAAAATGCGTTTGCCCAGCGCGTTGAGGCGATCCATGAGTGCGGACCGGTCCGCGCCGCGTCCGGCGCTGGCGCTTTCGAGCCCCTCGAGCACGCGTTGCTTGTCGCGGTCGGTCTGCAAGCGTCCGATGAACCACGTGCCGCAGTTGGCCAGTGCTTTGTAATCTAGGTCGGCGGGATTCTGCGTGGCGACGAGGATGCCGAGACCGAAGGCGCGGGCTTGTTTGAGGAGGAGAAGCAGCGGGCCTTTCGATGGCGGGTTGGCGATGGGCGGGAGGTATCCGAAAATTTCGTCGATGTAGAGAATGGCGCGCAGCGAAGGCGTGCCGGGTTGGCGCCGCATCCAAGCGATGACTTCCTCCAGCAGTGTGGTGAGGAAGAACATGCGCTCGGCGTCGGACAGATGCGCGATGCTCAACACGGCGAGGCGCGGTTTGCCTTCGGGCGTGTGGAGAAGGCTGGCGATGTCGAGCGGTTCGCCTTCGCGCCACGTGGCAAAGCCGGGCGAGGCGAGAAGGTTGTTCAGCGCCATGATCAACTCCATGCGCTGTTTCGACGGATAAAATTCCTCGAGCGAGAGCACACCGATTTTGTCGAAGGGCGGTTTCTGCACCGCGCCGATCAATGCGGCGAGATCGGGTGACTCCCCCTTTTTCCACGCGTCCGTCAGAATCGCGGCAAGAAAACTGAACTCGCGGCTCTTGAGCGGGTCGGCGTCGATACCGAGAAGTCCGAGCAATCCGGCGGTTGTGCTCTGCACGCGTTCGGCGAGAAGTTCGGCGTCTTCAGCAACGGTGAGGTCGGGCGCGGCGAAGGAGCGTAGGATGGAAAGCGGAATGCCCGCATTGCTGCCCGGCGTGTAGATGGCGATGTCGGCTTTTTCGCGCAACGCGGCGATCCGTTCGGGATCTTGGCCCCACTCGGCGAGACCGTTCTTCCATTTTTCCGCTTCGGTGGCGGCGAATTCTTCCATCGAAACGCCGGCCTTGCGCGCGTCCTCTTCGTTGACCCAAGGCGCGAAGTCCTCGCCGCGCATTTGCGGGAAGGTGAGCAGTAGGTTGCCGAGGTCGCCTTTGGGATCGACGATGAGTGCGGGGATGCCGTCCATCGCCGCTTCCTCGAGCAGCGCGAGGCAGAGGCCGGTTTTGCCGCTGCCGGTCATGCCCACGCAAACGCCGTGGGTGGTCAGGTTGCTCGAATCGTAAAGGAGGAGGTCATCGGTCGGTTTGCCGTCTGCGCCGACTTCGCGTCCGAGGTAAAATTGGCCGAGTTTCTCGTAAACTTCCGGGGTCATGGGACCATCGAGAAAAGCGGAAAGCGGAAACGCTGAAAAGCGGAAAGGCAGCGTGCGGCTTTGGTTCTTGATATGCCGTTGTCTCGGGGTTTAGCAAAGCGCCATGGAAACAGCGATTGCCGCCGCAGTGATCGGCATGCTGTTGTTGGGCGCCGTGATTTTGGGTGTCCGCCGCTGGCGCGCGGGGGCGGCTGAGAAGCTTCCTTTTGTCCGTGCGGGCGCATTGCTCTCTGCGGCGGAGCATCAATTCCTCGAAGTGGCGCGCCGCGCCCTCGTGCCGGAGTTCGAGGTCTATCCGAAGGTCGGGTTGGGCGACGTGGTCCGCCCTGCTCCCGTGGCCTCGGCCGTTTTGAAAGGCAAAGCCCTGCAGCGCCTGCGCAAAGAGCACGTTGATTTCGCGGTATGCCGGCCCGATACGGGGCAAATCCTCGGCGTGATAGATCTGGATGGTGCCGAGTCCGGTCATCACGAAGACCGGGAGTTTTTCGATTCGTCGTTGGACGCTGCGGCGATCCCGGTGCTGCGTGTGGCGGTGAAAAATCAATACGATGCCGTCATTCTCCGCCAGCAAGCGCTGGCCACCTTCCGTCCGCCGACCCGCGCGGCGACGATGCGCAGCATAGTCCGGCGCGGCACGGTATGGCTGCGCATCGACGGACACGGAACCTTCCAGAACAGTGCGCCGCTGCGTGCTTTCACCGAGCAAATGTTCGAAGCCGGCCACCGTTCGTTCGCTTTCGATCTGCAAGGGTGCGAGGTGATGGACTCCACCTTCCTCGGAACGCTGACCGGTCTCGCGTTGCGTTTGCGTGAAGATCCGCGCGGCCGGATCGGGTTCGCCCGCGTCAACGCGCGCGTTGAATCGCTCTTTGCGCGCTACGGACTCGATCGGGTGCTGGCTTTCCAGGGATTCGAAGCCGCGCCTCCGGCGCTGGAGGAAATGGAGGATCTCGAGCTTGCCACGACGAAAGAATTCAAGCGCGGCACGATCGTCGAGGCCCACGAGGCGCTGGCTGCGTCTTCACCCGAGAACGAAGAGCGTTTCGGCGAGGTGGTCGATTTTCTCAAGCGGAAGGAACCAGAATAGCCGTGCCCCTGCGGGGCGCGGAGTTTTCAGTGTTCAGTTGTCGGTTTTGGCTAAGGCCCGTTTGCCTGTGGGCCATCTGCGTCCCGCGCTCGCGGGACTACGGTTCGCAGACTCGGCTCAGTAAAAATCGCTGACGGCCGATGACTGCCAACTGACGACTCGTTTTTCCGTCTCTTCTCCCGCGCGGACGGGCTGGTCCCGTCCGACGGGAACAGGTCTGTTGCGCTCCCATGACGCAAGGTCATGGGCGGCGCAGATTTCCCTCCGTGCTCTTCGTGTTCTTTTGGGCTAAAGTCAGCTTCGTCTCATGGAAAAAGCTTTCCAACGCAAAAAGTGGCACGCGTGGGTTGTCATAGTCGCAATTATTCTCGCATGGGCGGCGGCCGCCTATCTGGCTGCACCTGCCATGTGGCGGATTTTTTACCGCAATGAACCGGGCCTCGCGAGCGGCCCGCGTATGACGCACACGCTGGATCGGCATCCGGGGGATCCGATCAACATTGCTTTGCAGGGCACGGAAGAGGAAGTGGTGCGCGCGATGACGGCGGCTGGTTGGTATCCCGCGAACCCTGTCACATTCGCGACAAGCGCGCGTATCGTGGTCGATTCGGTGGTGCGCAGTCCCGATGACGAGGCGCCGGTGAGCAGTTTGTATTTGTTCGCACGCAAAGAGGATTTGGCCTTCGAACTGCCGGTGGGGCACAGCCCGCGCCAGCGCCACCACGTGCGTTTCTGGAAATGGGCCAAACTTTACCAAGGCCGCGAAGCGTGGTTCGGGTCCGCGTCCTTCGACGAGCGTGTCGGGTTGAGTCACACGACAGGCGAGGTGACGCATCATATCGGGCCCGATGTCGATGCAGAGCGTGATCTCATCATGAAGGGGCTCGCGCAGGCCGGCTGGGCGCAGAAGGAGTATTTCATCAACGGCTTCCACCACAAATTCGAAGGCCGCAATGGGGGCGGGGATTTGTGGCGGACGGACGGACGGCTTGGCGTTGTCGAACTCGCGCCGCCGGCCCGATGAGGGCGCCGCGCGCCGCGTTTCGCCCCGAGTTGGCGGTTGGCAGTTGGCAGACTTCAGCAAGAAGTGCTGAGGGCTGACGAGTGCCTGAGGCACGGAGTTGGCAGTAGTCAGTTTGCCGTTGGTAGCAGGGCCGAATCGACTGCTGAAAGCTGACGACCGACGACGGACTACTGACGACCGTTGAAAGTTGGCAGTTGGGTCGAGCCGACTACTGAAGGCTGCCTGCTGACGACTTCTCCTCTGGCATCCTGCTGAACACTGAACACCGAACCACTGAAAACTCCCCGGCGTCAGCCGCTGGGGCCTGTGAATAATCGGTTTGCTTTCGGGGAGGCTTTCCTCTGTAGTTATAGAGTCATCGATATTCTGGAGCCTCCCCAAGCTTCTGATTCCAGAGTGAAGAAACATTTCCAGCACCTTCAAGCGCTCTTGGGGGCCCGGCGGGGTCTACCCCTCCAAAACACGCTTCCGCGACGTCTGCTTATTTTCGCAGCCGGTGCGGTGGTGATCACGGCGTTGTTGCCGGCACAGTCGCCCGAACCCGCGCCAACCCCGCTGCCAGAAACTCCGCAAACCGCCGCGTCCGCGGAGAGTGCGCCCGCATTGCCCGAACCGCCGCTCCCCCCGCTGGGCGAAGCAGCACCGCCCGCGCCGACGCCTCCTCCGAATCAGCCAAGCCCGCCCGAAGGGACTGTCCTGCTCGAGGCGCAACCGTTGACCAATCAAGCGCCGCAATCATCTTCGCCCTTCGCTGCGCCCCCGCCGCAGCCAACGCCGCCACTGCGCGCGGCCGACGTGGCGTTTCCCGCTGCCACTTCGCGCACGCAAAACGAGCCGCTGGTGGCCATCGGGCGGCCGGTGACCCGCACCGATTACGGGGAGGAAGGCAACCGCAGAGCGGCGCAACTCCGCAGCATGCCGCCCGAGCGCTTTACCTTCGACCGGGCGCTGCTGCGCGATGTGCTTCGCTTTCTCGCCGAGGAGGCCGGAATTCCCTTCGTCAGCATTCCGGAGAATTCCCCGCAAGCGCAGCAACTCGTTACTTTCCGCATGACGGCGAGTCCTTTCGCCGCTCTTGAAAGCGTTTCGAGGCAGAACGAGGTGAAGCTTGTTTTCGAAGACGGCGTTTGGTTCATGCGCGTCGGCGGGGCCAGCAGCTACGCGGGGATCAGGGAGTTGGAAAGTTCGAACGAACTTGTCGGCGTCGTCTACCAGCTTAGACACGATCCGGCCGACCGTGTGGATTTCCAAGGCCAGCTTACTGGGCCGCAGCAGCAGCAGACCGGCCAGAATTCTGCCGGCCTCGCCGGAGGTTCCATCAGTGTGACGACTCCCAATCTGCCACTGCAAAATTCGCAGAGGGTTTTCGTCCAGCGCGCGCCCAAGTTGGTGAATGACGTCCGCGCCATACTCGGACTCCGCCCGCTCGTTTACAACGAGGACGGATCGGTTCAAGACGAGGATATTGTCGGGGGCACCGATATCCCCTCACAGGCGCAGGCCGCACTGGAGTCGGCGTCCGGGGGGCAAGGCTCCGGGAGCCAATCCGGATCGACCGGCGGCTCTGCTGCGGGCAGCGATTACCAGGTGCGCGGCGATGCGGCCGACCGCCTAGTGGATGTGCTCGGTGCGGAGTCGCGGCGCCAACTCGGCATCGCGCCCGTCTACGTCCCTGCCGCCCGCCCACAGGTCATTTACAATTCCGATTCGAACTTTCTTTGGGTGGTGGCCACCCGCAAGCAGCACAGGTGGGTGGCGGAGTATCTGACCAAGGTCGACAGGCCGCAGGAGCTGATTGCTATCGAGGTGAAGTTTCTCGAGACGAAGAAGAATCCGCAATACGACTTCGGCATCAACTGGGGCAACATGCTCGGGACGGGCATCACCGTGCGCGGCGGAGCAAAGGCGGGCATTGGCGGGCAATACGGGTTTGGCTTCGGGCGCTCCAACTCTTGGGGATACTCTAACACCGCTGCATCCGGATACAGCAATGTCTCGCTCGACGCGAACAACATCCTCTCGACCATCACGAACTCTTCTCTTTTCTATCAAAGCAATGCATCCATCGTCAACATCATCAGCAACAGTATAGTCGACGATTTGCTGCGTGGGAACACCTCCTCAAATCAGTTGATCAACAATGCGCTGAACACCCTGTTCAATAACTCCCAGAATTTTAATGCCCGCGGCCAGAATACAGCCATCCCTTACGAGGCCGTGCTGAGCATGGATGAAGTATCCGTGACCCTGCAGGCCTTCATGCAGGATCGCGACACGTCGATCGTGCAATATCCGCGCGTCCTCACGCTGAACAACAAGGAGGTCGCGATCACTTCGGCGGAAAACACCCCGCTGAACGTCGGCACGTCGACCTCCGTCTCCGCCACCGGCACGAGCGGAACAACCGTCGGCCAGCTGGGCTACCTTCCGACGGGGACCCAGATCAATATTTTGCCGAAAGTCGTGAATTCCAACCAGATCGCCATGACGGTGGCGATAACCGTCTCGTCGGTGGTCGGGGAACTCCCCATCAATCTCGGCACGGGCAACAACCTTTATCCCATAACCTCGGAGCGTGTTTACAACGCCGCGCTGCAGGTGGACTCGGGCAACACGTTGGCGGTCGGCGGCCTGGAGAAAGTTGACGACAGCAATGTGCAGGGCGGAGTGCCTTTCCTCAAAGACGTCCCCGGGTTGGGCTACTTTTTCAAAAACACCAACAAGAAGAGGAACAAGGTCAATCTGATTATTTTCATCACGCCTTACCTGATCGGCGATCAGGCGCGCACGCCGGGCATTTCCGAAACCCCGCAATCCATCGTGCCCCTCCGCTCCGGCGTGCCTCCGCAGCCGCCGACCTTCACGCCCGACGGCCGGCTTTCGGGGGGAGGGGGTGCGTTGGAGAATGCGTTCGCTTGGCTCGATTTCCAGCTCCGCTACTTCCGCCAAGTGAACCTGGAGTCCCTGACAACGCTCGACTCGATCCAAAAGCTGCGCGATGTGATCGCTGTCGCCCGGGCGCTGGCCGCCGACCAGCAGTTGCGCGCGGGGCAGCCGCCTTACGATCCGGACGTTCCCGCCGGCCGGAACGCCCTCCGGGCAGAGGAACTCCTCGCCGATCTGAATCGTGCCCTGGCCGACGCCCAGGAAAACCTGATGTGATGAGGGGATCGTGCCTGCCGCGCCCTTGGCATCGGGCTACCTGTGGGTATATTCAAATATGAGGCGATCGAGGACATCCCGCTCCGGATTCAGTCTTCTCGAGGCCCTGCTCGTCGTCGCGGTGATCGGTCTTCTCGCCTCGGTCGTCATCCCCGTGATCCAGCAAAGTCCCGACGCGGCCAAAAAAGAAAAACTCGAGCAGGATGTCGTCATCGTCAACAACGCCATCGACACCTACCTCGCAGCGGGCGGTTCTCAGGGCGCACTCAATGCGGGCGGGGTGGTCGAGGCGTTGAAGCAAAGGGTGCTCGGCGGGGTGACAGCCGAAATGACCGGCGTGATGGGCCCCTTTCTCGATCCGCGCGTGACCACGAATGCTTCCGATTTCGGCTGGAGCGCGCGCTTCGAGAGCAGCCCGCGTCCGCGCTTCGTCGTGGAAAACAATTCCAACGGCATCATTTTCGGCCGCGGTCTTCCCTCGCCGGTCGGCGGCCCTTCTTCGCCCTCGGAGCCGAGTTGGCTCTGGTCTTATGCGCCGGCGACGGCCTTGCCCGTGAACAATCCTGTCTTCGAGCCCGGGACGATTGATGTCGCGACCTCCATAGGGACCGTTGATCCTCCCGTGGAACTCGATTGTCCAAACATAAGTCCGGAGACGCAGAACCTGCAACTCAACAGCTTCCCTCTCCAAGTAAACCTGGCCAATCCCAACCCTCCGAGCAGTTCGCTCGCTTACTACCGCATCGGCACGAGCAATGCGCCGGACAGCGGATCGTGGACGCTCTATGTCGGGTCGCCTTTCAATGTGAATCCCGGTTCGACAGTCACGGCCGTCGCGGTGTCGCTCGATCCCAGCCGTTACTACAACAGCACGGCTTGTTCGGAAACCTACACGGTGATACCTCTGAAACTCCAAGTCTCGGTAGATGCGCCAACCGAGGTGACCTACGCGCAGGCGGGGGGGCGCATTGTGGGCCAAGCCCAGTTGCTGCCGATCACCGCAAGTATCAACCTGGACAACGCAGCCGACATTCCCGCGCCTTATCTCAGCAGCGCTTACATCGCCATTCGCTACACCCTTGATGGCTCCGATCCCCTGACCTCGGCTACCGCGTTGCCGGTTCCTGCTCCATCTTTCAGCGGCAGCTACAGTCCGGTGCAGGTGAGCCTTGGCCTTTCCGCTTGGGGCACGAATTCGCAGATCACAATCCGGGCCGCCGCGGTGGCCACGAACACGGGCTGGTTCGAAACATCGGAGGTGGCCGAAGACTCCAGCACGAAGGCGCTCATGCCGCTGGCGCTCAATGTTCTTCCGGCCAATCCGGTGGGGCTTCCCGTGCAAGTCATCGTCAACGAGACGGGCGCCGTGCCGGAAGGGTTGCGCAAATTCTACACGGCGAGCGGGGTGCCGCCGCTCACCGCGGCGAGTGGGGGCGTGGCGGCGCCCGGAGCCATTCCCTACACGACCAATATTCCCGCCTCGAGCCTCCCCTCGACCAGCTATGTTTTTACCGCGCAGGCCACGGGTCCCGAGGGCTTGGAGTCCTGGTTCTCGTCCGCCCCGGTCGTGCGCAACTACAACACGGTGACCACACTGCCCTCCGAATTCGTCGGCGCGAACATTAGCGGTGGCGACGTCAACGGCAATTTCACCGGTTCCATCTTCGTTGCCGCTCCCGCCGATCTCGGTATCTTCAATGCGGGCGGCACGATCAGTGGAGGCAATCTCTATGTTCCGGGTCTGCCTGCGATCGAGATACCCGGCTCCGGCAACTCGACCAAGACAGTCGTCGGTCGCGGACAGGCCTACGTCGAGCGCGGGGAAATTCCGCGCAGCCTCGTTGCGGGCAAAGAATACACGGCGGACGGTGAACTTGCCGTGCCTCAGCTCGACACGCGCCAGGTGGTCGATCTCAACGGCGCAGTCACGCCGACCAACTACACAGTCAAGTTGACCAAGAGTGCGGTCATCGACGGCAAAATCTACCGCCGGGCCGACCCTCCGCCGGCTCCGGCTATTCCCGTGGTGCCTCCGGGCCTGCCGGTCTACGCCAACACGATTTCCGGTGCCTTCACCAACGCCATCCCCTCGGGCGTTTATTCGAACAGGATCACCATGAATGCGACCAACAGTGTCCTGCGACTTGGTACCCCGGGTTCGACCTCGCAATACATTTTCTCCGGCAACACCTGGAACAAGGGCACGGTCGAGGTCCTCGGACCGGTCGAGATCTACTTCCTCGACGGCTTCGATAACAAAGGTGTCACCTTCGGCAGTTCGAACAACATCGTGCTCGGCAGCACAGCCTCGTTGCGCATGAACGTGATGACTAACGCCGTCGATATCACTGGCGGCGGCAGCGTGTTCGCTTCCATGTGGGCGGCGAACAGCGCGGTGACGGTGGGAAATACTTCGTTCTTTTACGGTAGTCTCTACGCGAAAACTCTGACCGTCGCACCCGGCGGAACGGTCAAGGTTGACTGATGCTATGCCAACGCTTGCCCGCAGTCCCCGCCGCGGCGACCATGACGGAACCTTCTACCCATGAACTATCTTCACATCGATCCCGAGTCGCCCATCGGCCAGCGCTTCAAGGAACTTAGCCAGGATCCCAGGCTCAGCGACTTCTACCTCACCGCCAACGAACCGTTGGCTTACAAAGCCAACGGCCAGCTGGTCTATGACACGGTGGTGCACGAGATGGTCGTGCCGGACCACATGGATCCTGGCTGCGTGGACAGCGCCATCGATCTGCACGGGCGGCGCTATCGCGTCAGCCAGATGCTGACCAAGGGAAAATTGCGCTGGGTGCTCCGGCTTTTGCCCAACCAGATCCCCACGCCCGAGTCGATCAAAGTCCCATCGCCGGCCCTAAAGGCCTTCCTCGAGGCGAAGAACGGACTCTTCCTCATCTGTGGAGCGACGGGCAGCGGCAAATCAACGACCATCGCCTCGATGGTCATGCACCGGGCCAAACGACGGCGCGAACACATCATCTCCTTCGAGGACCCGATCGAATTCGTTTATCCCGAGAATTCGCCGTCCTTGGTTTCCCAGCGCGAGATGGGCACCGACGAACTGGATTTCGGCAACGCCTTGCGCGCCGCGCTGCGCCAGGCGCCGGATGTCATCATCATCGGTGAGATCCGCGACGGCGAGACGGCGGAGATCGCTCTGCAGGCGTCCGAAACCGGCCACGTGGTGGTGGCCACGCTGCACACTTCGTCCGCCTCGCAAACCGTGCAGCGTTTCCTCAAACTTATTCCGAGCGAGAGACTGGAGAGCTCGCAGGAGAGCCTGGCCGACTGTCTCAAGCTCATCATGTGCCAGCGCCTCATGCTCGATGACAAGCAGGGCAAGCGCTTTCCGATCCACGAGGTGCTCCTGCAATACGACGGCGTGGTCAACATCATCCGTCGTGGGGACTTCAAGAAGCTCGACCAGGAACTGGAGACCGGCTTCAAGCGCGGCATGTTCAACTTCGACAAGAGCCTGCAGATCCGCGAGGCCGAGGGTTTTGTCAGCGCCACCAAGGTGGTTTCTTCCGGCTTCAGCGAGGACGAAGTCGAATCTTACCTTTCCAAGCAGCAGGAGATCGTCCTGGAGAAAGCGCCGGCATCATGACCTCCGAAAGTGCAACAACCGTGACAGTTGCCCTCTTGCGCGTCCCGGCCGACGAATCCGCTCCCGTCTTTACGCCCCCCCGCTGACCCATGCTCGACCAAGTCAAAGCCGTCCTCAACTTTTCCGCCTTCCGCCCGGAACCGGACGATCCGGATGCCTCGTGGAAAAACCGTTTTCCGAAGAAAACAACCGCTTTGCTCCACATCGGGCGCAACACGATCGGATATTGCCTGGTTGACGCCGCAGGCCAAGTGACGCCGGGCGAGGAAAAACAGGGCGAATACAAAGACGTGTTCAAGGAACTCGGGCCGGTCATCAAGTCGGTGACCCACGACGGTTGGTGCGTTGTCTCGCTCGACACGCGCTACGTGATCAGCATCGAGAACAATCTTTCCCGCAAGAAGGGTTCGGAGGAGGCGCTGCAGAAGGATCCTCGCAGCGTGCTTCATGCCCGCTACGAGAAGGGCAAGCGCTACGGCTTGACGCACAACCCGGAGACCAACTCCAGCCTGCTTCTCACCATCGACGAGGAGAACATCAAAAAAGTGGAGGAAGCCTGCAAGCAGCAGCAAATGAAGATCGGGCGCATGTGCTGCGGCACATGGGTGCTGCTGAGGCATGCCCTGTCTGCGACCAACAAAAAGAAAGGTTCGGAAGAACCGATCAGCGCGCTCTACGTGATCTGCTGCCACGGCTCGGTCTGCGCGCTTCTGCAGGAAAAAGACAACTGGATGGAGTTGCGCTCGCGCCCCGACCTTTTCACCGACGATCTCCAACCTTTCCTCGAGTTGCTCTCGCCTTTCGCCGAGCGGCTGTCACCCGGCGCGCCGGTGGTGCTGGCTTGCGACGAGCCGGTCGAAGGTCTTGCCGAAAAAATCACCGCCATGTTCCCCGACCGCGAACTCAACGACCTGACCGAACCCGGCCTGCTGGCCAAAGTTTTGCACGCCATCTGACATGCTCATCGCCGACACGAAAATCGACGACTTCAAGACGCCGCGCAAGGACATCGCGCCGCCGCTGCCCATGGTCATGCGTCTGGTCCCAATACTTTTTTACCTTTCGTTGCTTTTTCTGGTCGTGGTCGGATCCGTCGCCTCGTGGCGGGCCAAGGTTTCCTCGGACCAACGAAACGCGGTGACCGCGCGCATCGCGTCGCTCAAGGGGGGCATCGAGCAGGCGAAAGCTGAGCGTGCCGCGCTGGAGAAGGAGATTATCGAGGCCACCGACCTGGAATCCTGGGTGCTCGCCTCCAGGCCTCTGCAGCCCTTGGTGGGGAAAATCATCCGCAGCATGGGGCCGCAGTCGGAAATCGTGGAGCTCAGCATCGAGCGCGATGCCGAGACACCCTCGCAGCTGCGCCTGCACCTCACGCTGAACACCGCGTCGGACAAGCAACTGGACGAAACTTTGGCCGTCATCGAGAAGGAAAAATACCGGGAGTTCAATCCGACGCAGACCCGTGTCCAAGGCAACCTTGACTACAAGGCGAGCCTTCTCTACGACCGCAATGCCGAGGGGGAGCGGCAAACGCCCGAGGAACGAGCGCAAGCAAGCGAGCCAACGCCATGAACCCCAAGCAACTCGGTGCCGTGATCGTGCTGGCGGGGATTTTCCTCTGCATACAGCTGGGCATGACTTTCCAGAACAAGGCCCGCAGCGTGGACGTGGAAGTGGAGAAAGCGAAAGCTGAGGAGAAAACCCTGCAGGAGACGCTTACGGCCGAGAAGGTTCTGCTCACCGACCTGCAGAGCCAATCCGAGGAGCTTCTGGAGTTCGTGGGGAAGTGGAGGCCCTATTTCGGACTGCTCGAGCAGAAGCAGTCGGTCGAGACGAGCATCAGCATGAAGGTGCGGGACGAATCCATGCTCACGCTCTCGCAGCGTTACCAGGAGGTGCCGCACAAGATCAGCAACAAAGACATCGGGTCGTTGCCTGTTTTGATCCGCGCCTCTTTGCTTTTTGACGACAAATATGACAAATTGCTGGATTGGTTCGGCTTTATGGAGCAGGACAAACCCACCATGCGCGTCGGCAAGATTTCCCTGAGCAAGGGCTCGAGGGGAGGCGATCTGCGCATGGAGTTGGTGCTCGAGGTTCCGCTGCTCAAGGAAAAGGCGAAGGAGGGCGGATGAATACCCTCGTCCGAGTGGTCCTGACTTTTTCGGCGGTGCTTCTGCCCTGGGTCGCCGCGGGGCAGACGGGCACGAACACGATGACGCCCGAGGAGGAGAAGCGCGCGGCGCTGCGGCTTCCCGACTTGGACCGGTCCGACCTCGAACCAGGGGAGCGCAAACCTTTGGATTTCACCGAGGCCGAACGCAATCCCTTCGGCCTGCTTTCCGTGCCGCCGCCCGAGGAAGAAGAAGAGGTCAAAATCGAGGTCGAGACGGAGGAGATGAAAATCCGGCGCATTCTCGGCAACATGCGCGTGGTCGGAGTTTCCGGTGGGCCGGGCTCCTATCGCGTCGTTCTCGGTTCGATGCAGTTGGCCATGGGCGACATCGTGCCGCGGCTTTTCGCCAACCAAGGAGAAGTCCTACGCGTCGACAACATCACCGACCGGCAAATCGTCCTCAGTTTCGTCGAGCGGAACAAGCAGCAGGACATGCCGCCGCGGACCATCGGACTCGGAATCGATTTGAAGCCGCGCGTGCGTTCTTTGCTGCCCGGCGAGGTTTTCGCCACCGTGATCAAGTTCGATGAAAAGGGTGGGCAATCGATGGAACCGCTCAAAACCAAAGGTGTCGATGCCGTGGTCCAGGCGATCAAAACGAACAGTCTTACCGAGGCGCTGACCGATCACCGCCGCGCCCTGCTCGGCGAAAGTTCCATAGAAACTAACGATGAACCCTCCGAGCCCGAGAAAAAAGACTGAGGCCTTCACCCTCGTCGAGCTGCTCATCGCCGGCGTCATCGGGGCCGCGCTGATCACGGTTGCGGTCGTCGGCTTCGGGGTCATCTCGAACCTCTCCTCGCAAAGCGGCAGCGTCAACGTGAGGCTTCCCTCCGGCGCGATCTCCGATCTTTACGGTGCCGACTCGGCCTTCATCACCGTGGCGCCCACGCCGAATTATTTCCAAGGCATCCAGGCGCGGATGCTCAAGGATCGCCTGGTCAAGGACGTCGCCTCCGCCACGGCGGTGTTTTGTCTCGGCCGCGGATTCCGCGGCTCGCCCTCCAGCCGGCCGCTCAGCTTCAACGTCGGCCAAGAAATCGATTTCCGCACGGTGACCTCGCCCGATGCTTTTCGCGACACTTTCGAGGACCAGCTCGGGGCCTATCCTTCGGGGCAGGCCGGCGCGCTGGTCTCCGCGCAGAACGCGAGCATTTTCGTTTTGGGCACATTGGACAACGTGCTGCAGAATTCGAACAACCTCGGTGTGGTGGCGGTTTACGAGGTCGATTTTCTGCCCACCTCGGAACCTTCCGGCGGCACCTTCGCTTCGGTGCGCCGCTTTAGCGGCACGAACAACGCGGTGCCGACCGACTATTATCACGCCTATTTTCCCGACGAGGCCAACGGGGCCGACGGATTCCGGCCGCTGGCCGCGTTCTTCCCGCGGGCAGCCGCCGGGGGTGGAGCGTTCGCCTTGGCCAACAACTATCCGTTCAGCTTCGCTTGGTGGCCCGATCCGCTCAGCTCTAAGTTGTCTGGCCCGGCCGTGCCCTCGGGCTCCGGCGTGCCTTCGAGCTACAACAACATGGCCGGGCGCACCGGGCTGTTTTTCGTGCTGCCGACTTTCCCGCCGCTATGAAACACGACAGCCATCGCGACGAAGCACGGGGCTCGGTCATGATTTTCGCCGTGCTCCTCATGACGGCCGGGGTTTTCGTCCTCGCCGCGGTGCTCCAAGTGGCCGCCACGCAGGGGCTGACCGGGGAGGAGGAGTGGGCTGCGGTGCAGCGCCGCGTCACCCTGGGCAACAGCCGCTCGATGGCGCGCGAATACATGCTGAAGCGCATTTTCCGCGGCTCGGTTCCGGCGAATTCCGGCGCGACCAGTGCCAGCTTCACCAACGCCTTGGGCGGGTTTTCCATACAACCGGCCGGTGGACAGCAGCAAAGCTACTGGACCGCGCTTTCGACGACCAACACGGATGTAGTTCTGAACATCAACCCTTTCAATCTCATGGAACGCGGAGGGTTCTACCGCGAGGTTTTCGTCGGCCAGTTGCAGCAGGGCGGCACCGACCCGGTGGCTTGGAGCTATGCGCTGCGCACGCGCAGTCCGGTGGCGGCCGGTTACAGCTTCGTGCAGCACCGGCCGGCCGACAACGACCTCGCCTCGCTGGCCACGCCGCCCTACATCGACATGAACGGCACCAACCAGCAGTTCTTCGGCTACTACGGGTTGCCGCGCATGCCGCTGTCCTCGGTGACGAATGTGATGACGCGCCAGACCGGGGACGTCAACGGATACCAAGGGTTTCTCGACGCTCCGGAAGGAGCCTCGGTTTACGGGCTGTTTACCAGTGCTACGAATCGCCTGTTTCAGGATACCCCCCCAAGACTGGAGGTCGTGCTCGACCTTTCCGCGCCGGATCCGAACGAGCTCTTCTCGGTGCTTCGCTACGATGTGCCATCGACGGGAACCTATGTCGAGGATGGGGTGACCAAAAGTGCTCCCGTGACAAGAGTTGTCCTTGAGGGAACGCAAGACCTGAGGAAGCCTCTGCACGTTGTTGTTCCGGAATCCAACACGAGCGTCGATGTACTAACCCTTAGCGGCGACAACTCCCGCCGGGTCTATTTTTACCGGGCCAAAGCGGTAAACGACGCCGTTCCATTCGATGTCGCCTCGGTCAATGCGACTTCATGGCGGCTGGGCCTAACGATGTCGCAGTGCAATATCCAATTCGATATCGGGTCTTTGGAGGTGACCGGGGGTCTGAGGACGGATAGTTCCATCGACTTCCAAGCCGGCAGCGCCAACTTCGTTCCCGAGACCGATCCCGGCGGTCTCGATTTCATCGCCGACCGCATGATGTGGCTGGAGGACTACCGCGCGCAGCAATGAGAAAGAACGCCTTCAGTCTGGTCGAAGCGCTCATTGCTGCTGCCATCGTGGCCATCGGCCTTACCGCCGCCGCCTCGCTGGTCGGCGCCCTCATGGCCAAGGAGGAGATCAATACCGTGGCGTTGCGCGCCGCCAATCTTCACGATCAGGCTGTGACGCTCTACCGTCTCGGGCTCACGCCGGCGAAGATCCTCGAAATTCTGCCCGAAACCTGCACGGGGAATGCCACGCCCTCGGCCGGCACCTTCTCGCTCACCTTCGGCACGCCGACGGAAGTGGCATACACCGCTTCTGATGGCACGACGTTCGACGCGGTCAGCACCACGAGCACGCTGATTTTTCCGGTGACCGCGCCGGACGGCTCCATCTTGACCTACCGCTCGAACACGGTGACCATCGTGCAACCCGACACGGTTTGGCCCGTGCCTTGAGCGGTGAATTTTGCGCATGTCCCGGCGCATGAGCAGTTATACCAATGGCCAGAAGTTTTTGGACGATTGGCGAGGTGGATCGCGCCGTCCCGGCGCGATTTGTTTCACTCTAAATCGCGATGAGACATCGCGATCCACCCATGACCAAAGCCTCGAACCCTTTAAAACTTGGCATTAGCGGGAATGCCTCCGAAATCAGTGTCATCCGTGATATCCGTGGTCAAAGGTCCGCCCCTTAACTAGAATTCCATCGTTCCGTTCCGCAATCCCATGCTCAAGCAAGTCAAGCTGACCAACATCTACAACGGCAAGATCTCCAAGGTCATTGTCGACACGGATGACGACGCCAAGGCGGTTTTCGGGTCGGGGAAGGCGCCCAACGAGACAGCCGACGTGACCGACATTGCCGGGGCGGATGAATTCATCAACCGCGTCACGCAGAAAAAACCGAATCTCGAGGAGTCGGCGCAGTTCTTCAACGGCATGGCGCGCTGCTTGCAGCGCAACATCGCGATCAACAAAGCGCTCGAGTTGATGGCGGGGCGTCTGCAGACCCCGCGTATGCGCGGCGCGGTGGCGGACATCAGCCGGAGTATCCTCGCCGGTGAAAAAATGAGCGACGCGTTCGCCATGCACCCGGACATTTTCACCGAGGACGTGCTGGCGCTCATCCGCGCAGGCGAGGAATCGGGCCAGATCGACATGGTCTTCCAGCAGATCACGAGCGGCCGCGAGAAATCGCTGCGCATTCTGCGCAAGCTCAAGGCGGGCATGATTTACCCGGCGATTGTGCTCATCCTTGCCGTGGTGGTGATCATCGTGATGAGTTTCACCTTGGTTCCATCCATCTCGAAGCTCTACAGCTCGATGAATGTGACCCTGCCGCTCGCTACGCGGATCACCATGGGATTCTCCGACATCCTGCTCAAGCAGCCTTACATGGCGCTCATTCCCTTCGCTGGCATTTACCTGCTCATGAAATACTGGGGCAAAATCTACGCCGTTCCCGGAATCCAGCGCTTTTTCTCCAAGCTCCCGAGTGTGGGTGCGCTCATCACCAAAACGGCGGCCATGGTCAGCTTCCGTATTCTCGCACTGCTGCTCGCGGCCAACGTGCGCGTGGTCAATGCCTTGGAGATCGCGGGGAAAAGTGCGGGCCACGTGGACTACGAGGACTTTTATCTCAAAGTGCGCGACCACATTGCCGACGGCTTGTCCATGCCCGAGGCCTTCCTCATGGAGTGCCATCGCCTCGGGGAGGACGGACGAAGCATTGCCGCCGTGGTGCAGATGGCCGGCGAAACCGGCAGCATGAACGAAGTGCTCGACCAGATCGCCACGGACTACGAGGAGCAACTCGACTTGATGTCCGCCCAGATCGACAAGCTGCTCGAACCTTTTGTCTTGGTCATTCTCGGTTCCGTAGTCGGCGGGATCATCTACGCCATCTACGGCCCCATCTTTGGCTTGAGTAAAGTGCTCCTGCCGCAGAAGCCCGGCGACAAAAAACCCTCGGCCATGGCCCCTCCTGTGCCGGGAGGCGATCCTGCGGTTCCGTTCGAGCGGCGGCAGTTCGCGCACTATTCGGGCTCGTTCCCGGTCTGAGAAAAACGACAGCATGATCAGCTTGGCTCCCAAGGCCGAATCTTTCAGCGGCCGGGTCCTCAGCAGCCTGGGAAAAGTGCTCGGCCTGCGCTCGGAAACGGTCTATTCGCGCGCCATCCTGCTTCTCGCCCTTTGCCAGTTCATCGTGCTTGGGCTGGCTGTGGTCCTGGTCTGGCTCTCGGTCACGGACAAATTCGAGCGGGCCGAGGAACGCGATCTTTTCTCTGCGGCCGAGCGCACGCGCAATTACCTCACGCTGCGTCCGGGTGTTTCCCCGCAGTCGCTTGTTCCTGCCGCGGCAACACTTTCCGGACGTCGTGTCGAATGGCGCACTCCGGCCTCTTTGCTTCCGATGGATGGTGTGCGGCTCAGCGATTCCAAGGGCGCACTCACCGCGGTGTTCGCCGTGCCGGGGCCCGATGGTCTGGCGCTCGGGGAAATGGTTGTCTCGGGCGAAAGCCCGCTCTTCGAGGCGGGCACGCTTGCCGTGCGCATCTTCGTGGTGGGTCTGGCGCTGGCAGGCGGACTGATGCTGTTGGTCATGCTTCTCGTCGTCGACCGCACCATCGTCGGCCGCATCCAACTTCTGGCCGACAAAGTGGAGCACGAGAAGGACTCCGAGCGGTTGCCGGTCAAGCTGGATTACCCTGGCGATGACGAACTGGCCATGCTGGCGCAGAGCATCGAGGAATTGGCCCTGCTCGTGCAGGACGCCGAGCGGGAATACCGGCGCGTGGTGGAGGACCAGACGGAGAGCATCTGCCGTTTCGACCGTGATTGGTGCATCAGCTTCAGTAACCGGGCGTTCGAAGAACTTTGTGCGCTCCCTCCCATCGGCCGGAAGCCGGCCTTGGAGGCCTGTCTGGCGCCGGAAATCTACCGGACCCTGCAGGAGACGGTTCGCACGCTCAGTCCGGAAAAAACCACGACCGTCTTCACCCAGCAGGTGACCAGGTCCGGTAACCCGACGCTCTGGTATCGCTGCACCCTGCGCGCCAATTTCGATGCTGGGGGTTCCTTGCTCAGCGGGCAGTGGATCGCCGCCGATATCACCTCGGAAGTAACGGCCCAGCGCCGACTGCAGGAATCGCAAAAGCAACTGGCCAACCTCTCGGCGCGCCTCATGACTTTGCAGGACGAGGAGCGCCGTCGCCTGGCCCGTGAGCTTCACGACTCCACCGCGCAGAGTCTTGCCGCGCTGGAGATCAACATGAGCGCGTTGGAAAAGACCGGCGATCCTACCGAGGCGAAGCGACTCGCTGCCGAATCGGGCGAAATCAGCCGCCAAGTGGTCGACGAATTGCGCACCATCTCTTATCTGCTTCACCCGCCGCTCCTCGAGGAGGCGGGTCTGGTCTTTGCCCTGCGCTGGCTGGCCGACGGCTTCACCAAACGCAACAGTATCCCCGTGGTTGTGGACGTTCCGGAGGACTTTCCGCGTCTTTCACCGGAGTTGGAAACCGCGCTCTTCCGCATCGTGCAGGAGTCGCTGAGCAACATTTACCGGCATGCCGGAGCGGCGAAGACCTGGATCACGCTGGCTCGCAGTGATGCAGGCGAGATCACGCTCGAGATCCGCGACAACGGCAAGGGTTTGCCCGATGACTTCTCGCTCACGCGGTCGTCGGGTGTCGGGCTTGCCGGCATGCGTGAGCGGGTGCGGGAACTGGGTGGAACGCTCGAGGTCGAGTCTTCGGACTACGGTGTGGCGGTCAAATGCCGGTTGGGAACGGAGGGTGGGAAGGTATGAAGGTGGGAATGTGGAGCAGAGACCGAGGAGGCTTTCACGGAGGTACGGAGGGCACAGAGTTTCTGGAAGGTCTGATTCCTGCTCTGTCCTCTAAAATCTGTGATCTCTGCGTCCTTTGCGGTTTAATGTCTCTATGGGTAAGAAGAAGTCGACTATTCTTATTGCCGACGATCACGAAATCGTGCGCGGGGGGGTGCGCAATCTGATCGAGGCCAGCGGGAAATACGCTTGCTGCGGACAGGCCGCGTCCGGGCGCGAGGCGGTGAAGTTGGCTCAGGAGTTGGAGCCCGATGTGGCTGTGCTCGATGTGACCATGCCCGAGTTGAACGGGATCGAGGCGGCCAAGCAGATCCTCAAGCTCTGCCCCGAGACGAAGGTCCTTGTTTTCACCGTGCACGACGCCGAGCAGGTGGTGATGGAAATTTTCCGCTCCGGGGCGCACGGATATGTCCTCAAGTCGGACGCCGGTCGCCAATTGATCGAGGCAATCGATTGCGTGCTCTCGGGCAAGCATTACTTCAGCTCGCAGATTTCCGAGGTGATCTTCAATGCGTCGCGCGACGGGAGCTTGCCGCACGCCGCGCCGGCCGAGGAAAAGCCGACCACGCGAGAGAGGGAGATCATCCAGCTCCTTGCCGAGGGCCACAGCAACAAGGAAGTCGCGACAAAGCTCGGGATCAGTGTGAAGACCGTGGAAACCCATCGCGCGGCCATCATGCGCAAACTCGGACTGCACTCCATCGGCGAGTTGGTGCGCTACGCGATCAGGAACAATTTCATCGAGGCGTGAGCGACGCCCGCGACCTTGTGCCGCGGGCGCGCAACAGGAACCTTTCTCCGTCGGACGGGACAAGTCCTTCCGCGCGGGGCGGGAAAGAAATGTTCCGGTGGTCATGGACCGCCGTAACGGGTTGATCAGATGTTTGAACTGCCCTGCGCGTCAGCGGCAGCCGTCGCCTCTTCGGGAGCAACCGCGGTGTAGGCGAGACATTTGATTTCCTCGAGCGAGGTTTCGCCCTCCATCACTTGTTGCAGTCCTTCTTGGTAAAGAGTGCGCAGGCCCATGCCGGTGGCGATTTTGCGCATCTCGCCCTGCGGGGCGTTCGTCGCCACGAGGTCGGACAACTCGTGGTTGAAAGGGCACAATTCCATCAGGGCGATGCGGCCCTTGTAGCCGGTCTCGCGGCAATCCGGGCAGCCCTGCGCTTCGAAGAAATGGGTGACTTCGTCGGGCACCGGCACCTTGTTCGCGGCGAACATGGCGCGTTGCTGTGCGGTGACCGGGGCCATGCTTTTGCATTGCGGGCAGAGGCGACGGACTAGGCGCTGCGCCTGCGAGAGCGCCAGTGAGTCGGCCAGCAGATAGGGCGGCACGCCCATGGAAATGAAGCGGCTGACCGCACGCAAACAGTCGTTGGCGTGCAGGGTGGTGAGGACGAGGTGTCCGGTCAGCGCGGCGTTGACCGCGGCGCTGGCTGTTTCCTCGTCGCGGCACTCGCCGATGAGGATGACGTCCGGGTCCGCGCGCATGAGACGGCGCAGTCCCTGGGCAAAATCGATGTCGTGCACCGGATCGGTCTGCGTCTGGTTGAGTCCCTCGACTTCGTATTCGATGGGATCCTCGATCGTCTGGATGTTGACGTTTTCGCCGTTCACGCTGTTGAGCAATGCG
>Ga0315902_10004079_pt1 | contig 21377 bp, 15 predicted proteins | sample LakEriMetagenome_9_FD_203523 | JGI IMG/M metagenome (GOLD analysis project Ga0315902, IMG submission 203523) | Freshwater fungal communities from buoy surface, Lake Erie, Ohio, United States - Buoy 12 MA117 | ecosystem: Environmental > Aquatic > Freshwater > Lake > Lake biofilm | place: USA... | reverse complement strand
TCAAACCGGGGGCATAGGCCTTCATGTCGCAGCCTGGAAATGGCAGCCTGGGAACAACGGCCGGAAGCCCCCCCGGAACTCCCGGGGGGAGCACAACGGGACAACCGGCGGGTCACGTCCCGCGGGCTGTGTCGACAAACACAATCATCGAGGGATTTCCCACCCCGACAAACTGCCCGGTGAACTTCAACAGGCCCGACTCGCGGTTGACCTCAAACACGGCGAGATTGTCAGCCCGCTGGTTGCAGCAGTAGAGGAAGCGTCCCGTCGGATCGAAGTTGAAGCTGCGGGGATAATTGCCCCGGGTCCATTCGTCGGCAACGTGCTTCAGCTCGCCCGTGGGCCCGATCGAGAAGATTCCGATGCTGTCGTGCAGGCGATTGCCCGCATAGAGGAATTTTCCATCCCCAGACACCAGCACTTCCGAACAGAAGTTGCTTCCCTCGTAGCCGGGGGGGAGGGTCGAGATGGTCTGCCGATCGGTCAACCGGCCCGTCTTCTCGTCCCAGTCAAACAACACGAGGGTCGAGCCCTCTTCCTGGATCGAATAGAACCAGCGGTGGTTGGGATGGAAGGCAAAATGCCGGGGACCGTCCCCCGGGGGCAGCGAGACTCCCGAGGGATTGTTCGGGGTCAGCTTGCCGGTCGCGGCGTCAAACCGCCAGACATCGATGCGGTCGAGCCCGAGATCGACGTGAAACACGAACTTGCCGGTGGGATCGGCCTCGATCATGTGGGCGTGGGTCCGGTCGTGCCCACTGAAGGCGAAGCTGCCGGGGGGGGCGTGCTTGGCGCGGGTCGGACCGATCTTCCCCTCGTCGACGTGGACGTCGGTCGCTTCCCCCAGCTTGCCATCGGGCAGGATGGGCAGCACGGCAATCGAACCCCCAAAGTAGTTGGCCACCAGCAGGTGCTTGCCGGCCGGATGCAGGCAGACGTAGGTGGGCCCGGCCCCTCCGGCCTTGACCGTGTTGAGCAGTTCGAGGGCCCCGGTCTGCCGGTTGATGGCGAAGGCACTGACCGAGCCTTCTCCCTTGTCTCCCAGGTGGTCGGTTTCGTTGGCCGAATAGAGCCGGGTCCCCGCCGGGTTGACCGCCAGGCAACTGGGGCTGGTTCCCGAGCGGTACTCGCCCGCGGGGGTCAGCCGGCCGGTCTGCCGATCGACGCGAAAGATGTGGATGCCCCGGCCATTGCCCGGTGGGAGATCGACCTGCGTGGGCAAGACATCCTGCAGGGGCGAACTGAAAGTGCCGACATAGGCCCACAGCGGGGCATTGGGTTCCGCGGCCGACGCCGCATCACCCCAGGCGAGGGCAGCCCCCAGGGCCAGCGACTGCTGCAGGAATTGACGCCGCAACGGGCGCTCGGGCAGGGAAGGGGAGACCGACTTGGGCTGGGTCATGGCGGCTGTGGCCCCGGTGAAGGGAGGACCCTGACCACGAAGACAGGGTCGCGTGTGACTGGCAAGGATGAACTGGGGCCGGGGAAACGACCCGGTCCTGCCTGCACAGTCTACTCTCGCGTCAGCACAAAGCGAACCCGGGCGGGTTCCCCCGCGTCGTCGAAGCGTTCGAGTGTCACCGGCTCGGCAAAGTGCAGGATGCTCCCCCGGATCAATCCCTCGGCCAGGTCGCCGAGTTGCAGGGGTGAGGCGTAGACCATTTCCAGGGTTGTCTCGCCAAGTCGGCAGCAGGCCAACCCGGGAAATTCGAGCCGGGGGACGAGCTCATCCAATTCCTGACAAAAACCTGTCTCAATCGACTCGAGGTACCGGAACAGGGTCAGGCAGCGCTGTTGCCGCAACGGCAGGTTGATGAGCGTCTGGAACATCACCTCGCCAAAGCGGATCAACAAATCGGAACGCGTCGTTCCCGTCTGTTGTGCGAGGCGCTCAATCACGCTTGAGAACTCGTCGGGGCCAACATAGTCCCAGGCCGCCAGGCGTCTGTCACCACCGACCGAACTTCCCTCAAACACGCCGTTGACGACGTCGGTCCCAAAGCGGCGGGACGCATAGTCGCGAAACCCCTTCAGAATGAAGCCCTGCATTTCTTCCCTCAATCTGGCCCCGTCCTGTGGGCCGTATCAGAACCTCCCCAGACTGCTGGTGGCCGTCGCATACGCCTCGACCGGAACACTATGGGCGTGCGGCTGTGGTGTTCAACCCGGTGTTCGCGGATTTTTTCGGGGAAACTCCAAAGTCGCCGAAATTCGGCCCAGCCGCTCGAACAGCAAGGCTCATCCCGCGGTCAGTCTGTGGATCTCGCCCTGTCCCCCATCAATGCATCGTTCGCACAAACAGAGCCGATGTCAATTGATTTTGACACGACAATCGAATTGCCAGCCAACCGGAAACCGAGCTCCAGCAAGGCCTCCCCGGTGCTGGGAGGGGCGTGCCCGCTGCTTTTGGGTTATTCCCGGGTCAGTACAAACCGGACCCGCCCGGCATCTGCAGGATCATCAAACCGCTGCATTGCCACACACTCGTCAAAGTGCGCGATACTGGCCCGGAGCAAACCTTCGGCCAGGTCCCCCAACCGTCGTGGCGAGGTGTAGACCACTTCCAGGGTCTTGGCATCCAGCCGACGACAGGCCAGCCCGGGCAGTTCCACATCGGGGAACAGATCTTCCAACTCGGCATAGAAACCTGTCTCGACCGATTCGAGAAACTCGAAGAGGGTCCGACAAACCGGCTGCATCAGGGGCATGTTGATAATGGTCTGGAACATGACCTGTCCGTAACCCACGAGCAGATCTTTTGTGTCCAACCCGGTTTTCTGGGAAAGACCCGCCAGAAGTTGATTCAATTCCCCTGGTTTCACATATTTCCAGCAGGCAAACTGGCAATTCGACTCGAGGGGATTCTCGGCAATCACCTGCTCGATCATCCTGGGACCGAACCGATGGCCGGCATATTTGATGAATTCCTTGAGAACGAATCCCTGCATGATGAACGCTGGTCTGGCCCCGTGACTCGTTCGGAATGATCACCCTCGCGATCCCGTAACCGAGATTCAACACCTTTGTTAGTCGGAAAGTCTCGGCGTTGTCAAGTTTTTTTGAATAAAACAACCGATTCGGCCAATTCAGTCATTTGCGAGGGGGGTCAATCGTCTTTACCGAGACCCGTGTCACCTCACAAGGTACCGGACAACGGATTGCCCCCCATCCCCTCGCGATTGCGTTGCCCGGCCCTGGAAAACAATACTGACAGAATGGGCAAAACTCTTGCTGAATACGCCGACTGGCTCGCCGGGCGGGACCTCATCTGGCCTGTCCCTCCCGAACCCGTTCCCGCGAAGGCGACACCATTCCTCAAACCTCTTCCCGAGGTTCGGGCCGTTTTGTGGAACGTCTACGGCACCCTGCTGAACATTGCCGATGGCGAGCTGCTGCACCTCGTCGACGACCCGCTCCGCATGGAGGTGGCCCTCGACAAGACGGTGCAGGAATTCAACATGTGGAACAGCATGTACCGCAAGCCGGGCGCCCCCTGGGAATTGATGTTCCAGCAGTACGAGCCCCTGGTCGCCGATCAACGACTCACGGGGAAGGTCCGCCGGGGTGAGACCGCCGAGATCAACTCGGCCCAGATCTGGAAGGTCCTCGTCGAACGGCTGCTGCAGAAAAAGTACAGCTGGGACCACGCCCTGTACGGCGAGCTCGACGACTTCTGTGAGAAGATCGCCTGGTTCTTTCACTCGGCCCTGCAGGGATGCGGCGCGGCCCCTGGGGCACGCGAATCCATCGCGGGGCTGGCCGGGCAACGCCTGGTCCAGGGGGTGGTGGGGGCGGGGCAATCCTTCACCCTCACGCAGGTCCACCGACTGCTCGAAGAGGGGGAAGGACTGCAGCGACAGCCGCTTCCCCTCACCCCCGGATGCGTCTCGCTGTCGTATGAACTCGGGGCCGCCCCACCCACCGAGCGATTGTTCGCCCCCGTGCTCGAAACGCTGCAGGGGCTGGGGATTGAGCCGGGCGAAGTGCTGTACATCTCCTCCCGACTGGTGGCTGACCTGGCCCCGGCCAAGCGACTGGGGCTGCGAACCGCGCTGTATGCGGGAGACAAGACCAGCCTGCGGGCGACCGGCTCGCAGGTGCGGGATCCGGAACTGCAACCCGACCGAATCTTGACCGCCCTGAACCAGATTCTTCAAATAACAGGCAACCGCTGAGCTGGCTTCTGCAAGAAACCAGCAGCTGTCCTGGTTACCGCACCCGGTTTTTCGCCGGTGGTCATTCCGCGCACGGCCACCTTTTGCGTTCCCCGCGCTCCCGTCCAATATGCCCCCCCCAGTTCTGCTCGACTACTCGCAGATTGATTTCAGCCGCCCGATTTACGACATCGAGGCGATCCGCCGGGTCAACCCCCAGCGGAACCAGATGGAACACCTGACGGCCGTCGTCTGGGAAGACACCACCCAAAACGCGGTCATCGGCTACAAGGACATCACCGAGAACGAGTTCTGGGTCCCCGGTCACATGCCGGGTTTTCCCCTGATGCCCGGGGTGATCATGTGCGAGGCGGCCGCCCAACTGGCCGGTTTCTACGCCCAGAAGCACAAGCTGCTGGGGGGGGATTTCGTCGGGTTTGGCGGGATGGATGACATCCGTTTCCGCGGACCGGTCTTTCCCAACTGCCGGCTGATCCTGCTGGCGAAGATGAAGGAACTCAAACCCCGCCGACTGGCGACCTTCGATTTCCAGGGAATTGTCAACGACAAGATCATCTTCACCGGAAGCATGATCGGGGTGCCAATTTCGCGCAGCCAGAATCCCCCGTCGGCCTGAGCCCCGTTCCCCCCCAGCACGATGACACTTCCCAAGCCGGGATTTGTTCCCACGATCCGTCCCCTGATCGAGGCCGAGGCCCCTGCGGCCCCCGAGATCCAGGAGGGCGTCGCCCGGTCGGTGGCCCGCCACCGCATGTTCCAGCCGGCCAGCGACGGGGCCAACCTGCGCCCCTGGTTCCAGACCCTGGCCGACCTGCCGGCCCCCCCCCTGTCGTGGTCGGGTCTCTTCGGCAACGACCGGCCGGTGGAACTCGAAATTGGTTCGGGACGGGGGCTGTTTTTGTTCAACTCGGGTTGCGCTCAGCCCGAGATCAACTTCGTGGGCATCGAGTGCGATTTCAAGGAAGGGCTGCGGGCAGCCGAGCGGTTCAAGAAGCGGCGGTTGCCCAACGTGCGCATGCTCGGGGCCGACGCCCGGCTGGTCCTGGCCGAGTACATCGTCCCCGGTTCGGTCTCCGCCCTGCACGTTTACTTTCCCGACCCGTGGTGGAAGCGCAAGCACCACAAGCGCCGGCTCTTCACCCGCTCATTCCTCGACCAGTGCGCCCGGGTGCTGCAACCGGGGGGACTCTTCCACTCGTGGACCGACGTGGCCGAGTACTTCACCATGCAGGTGGACCTGTTCGATCGGCACCCCGACTACGAACGGCTTCCCGACCCTTCTGAGAAAGATCCCCAGCACGACCTCGACTACCGCACCAGCTTCGAACGCAAGAAGCGCCGGGCGGGCCTCAAGATCAACCGCGGACTCTGGCGGCGGAAGGCATAGCCCGGCCCCTCGGTGGTGACAGACCTCCGGGTCTGTCCGTCCCAGGATCACACCCGGCGAAGCATGCCGGGTTTCAAGGGCCCCATTCGCACCGGGCTCGTATTGGCAACTCGCAACCCCCCTGCTTGCGATGCCTGCGTTGCCAGACACAAACGCACACACACACGGGCCTCCCCGGACAATCCCTGAAGGGGATTTCCACCCGCGAGTGGGGTGGCTATGGCGCTGCCGTCACCGTGTGCAGCCGGTCGATGGCGACCTGTTCAACGCTCTGCTGCGTGCCGTTGGGCCAGGTGATTTCGAGCGTGACGGGTTCGCCATGATCTCCCAGCCCGAAGTGCAGCACGAGGTCGTTCTGGTTCCCTTCGCCCGTCCCCGCTTCGACCTGTCGGACAAGGGTCTGCTCTCCCCGGCGAATCCGGACCTGGGCCCCGATGGCCGAGCGGTTGATGCGGGTCCCGTTCCCCACGAGCCGCACTTTCAACCAGTGCCGGCCGGTCCCCTGGTTCACAAACAGCCGGCCGGCCGTCGTCAGGTCGAGGTCGCCGTCATTGTCGACATCGCCCCACGCCGCCTGGTACGTCGGTCCCTGCCCCGCCAGCTTCGCCCCCGCGGTGGCGTCGGCAAACACAAACGCCCCGTCATTGCGGAAGAGGACCGGGTGATTGGGCCGGCCAAACGACGCCACCCCATACACCGTGGTGAAAAACAGGTCGAGATCGCCATCGTTGTCGTAGTCGGCCGCGGCGGGTGAGGCGTATGACTCCTGGTAGAAGACCCCGCACGGTCCCCGGTCTTCGAACGTGTATTCCTGCCGGGCCCCGAGATTGCGGTAGAACCGCGACTTGGGCTGGTCCCCCCGGCCATCCTGGTGGGCGAAATTCCCGGCAAACAGATCGAACAATCCATCATTGTCGAAGTCTCCCCAACTGGCACCAATCGAATGCCCCCCGCCAAACCCCTCGGAGGTCGCGAGGACCCGGTGCTTTTCGGCGAGGTCGGTGAACTTCCCCTGCCCGTCGTTCACCCACAACACATTCGGCTGCAGACGATAATTCGAGGCATAGACATCCAGATCGTGATCATTGTCGAAGTCACAGGCGGTGACGCCGCGTGCCCGGTACCGTTCGTCGGTCGGGCCCACCTGGAATGACTTTCCCTGCTGGTTGAGCAGCCAGACCGAGGGCCAGGTGATCCCGGCATCCCAGTCTTCGTAACCCCCGAGATAGAGATCGACGAAGCCGTCGTTGTTCCAGTCCCCCCAGCAGGCCCCCCGGGAGACCGTCCTGGGAAGTGGCGGGAGGGGGAACTCCTCAAACCCCTTCCCCCCATTGTTCCGGAACAGCTTGAGGTGCGACCATGAGAAGAGATCGGGAAAGCCGTCGTTGTCGAAGTCGGCCGACACGGCATTGGCCACTTCCCCCAGTGCGGCAAACCCCTTTCCCTCCAGGTTGCGCCAGACCTTGCCCGACGAGACGAGGTCGGTCCAGCCGTCATTGTCGACATCCACCCAGCAGGTCGCCTCACCCCCCAGCTCGAGCTTCAGCTCGGCAGTGCGGTCGGCAAACTCGACCTCGGCCGCGGCTGCCACCGCTGGCCCGGCCACCAGGAGCATCCCGAAGACGATGGCCGCGATTTCCCCTCGGAGCGCATCAGTAATCGAGAACCTGCGGGTGACGGATGGGGCATGACGGCAGTCGGTCTTGCACACGGGGCACCTTCGGGGTGGCAAAAGGAACAACGCGGTCTTCTGCCGGGAACGGTAGCACGCACGACCGTTTGGGTCGATGTTCGGGGGACCAGTTCCCCGCCCCGTTCCCGCTTCCCGCGCCACCGGTTGTGCGGAGTGCGACAGCCCGGGGATGGACCGGGGGGCGGAACCTTTGTTCGGCAAACCCGAAAAGGCTTGACGGGACCGAGTTCGGGGGATGACAATTCGGTCTGTCTGGCCCGGCGGGCCGACTGCGTGTTCATGGCAATTTCATCCAGTTCCCGCGATTGAACCTGCGGGGGACCGGTCGCCAGGCCGGGCATTCTGTCAAAGTGGGGGGTGTGGTGCAAAATCCCTGCGAACTGCCGCTGCGGACAATGTCTGCGCCTTCCCGCAACCATCACCGCCAGATCTCCAAGTCGCCGGCCGGGAGCAATTCGCGGGCCGGGGCCAGCCACCGTCGCCAGACCGCACTCTGGCTGTGGGTCTGGGCGGCCTGCCTGTGGTTGACCACTGTTCGCGTCGGAGCCCAGGAGGCTCCTGGGGCTTCGCCCTCTGTCAATTCGCCTGCGGACAATTCGACCTCTGAAACACCGCCTGGGGAAAACGCATCCCCGGCAGGCTCCAGTGGGGAGGCCCGTGCCCTGGAGTTCTTCGAGAGCAGGGTCCGGCCGCTGCTGGTGGAGCGCTGCTTTACCTGTCACTCGGCGGACACGAATTCGCACGGTGGCCTGCGGGTGGATGACCGCCTGGGGCTGATCAACGGCGGGGGCCGGGGCCCGGCGATCGTTCCCGGTGCGCCCGACCAGAGCCTGCTGATGCGGGCCGTCCGACGGCTGGACGACAAGGTCAAGATGCCTCCCGAGAAGCCCCTCGACGAAGCCGAAGTGCAGATCCTCGAACGCTGGATCGCCGACGGGGCCCCCTGGACCAGGGTGCGTGTTCCCAGCTCGATCGGCCAGCGCAACGAAGAATTCGAGCAATTGCGGCAGACACACTGGGCCTGGCAGCCCCTTGGGCGTCCTGCCGTTCCCGAGGTCGGGCTGACCTCATGGCCGGCGGGAGACATCGACCGGTTTGTGCTCGCCCGGCTCGAGCAGCGCGGGCTGGCTCCCGTCGGTGATGCCGACCGGCTGACCCTGTTGCGACGGGTGACCTTCGACCTCACCGGGCTCCCCCCGACCCCCGAGGCGAGCGACGCCTTCCTCGCCGATGCAGCGCCCGGGGCCTACGAACGGGTCGTCGAGGCCCTGCTGGAATCCCCCGGGTATGCCGAACGCTGGGCCCGGCACTGGCTCGATGTGGCCCGCTATGGCGAGTCGACCGGCTCGGCCCGCAATCTGCCGTTCCCCCATGCCTGGCGGTATCGCGACTATGTGATTCGCGCCTTTGAGACCGACAAGCCGTACGACCAGTTTGTGCGCGAGCAGATCGCCGGCGACCTGTTGCCGGCAAATTCCCCCACCCAGAAGATCGAGCAACTGATCGCCACCGGTTTCCTGGCGGTGGGGGTCAAGGATGTGAACCAGCGGTTCAAGGTGCGCTACCTGATGGACAACGTCGACGAACAGATCGACACGGTCTCGCGTGCCCTGCTGGGACTGACAGTCAGTTGTGCCCGCTGCCACGACCACAAGTTCGACCCGATCTCGCTGACCGACTACTACGGCCTCGCGGGGATCTTCCGCAGCACCGACATGTGTGCCGGCCTGCGAAACAAGATGGGTGGCGGAGGCCTCGATTACTACGACACAGAGATGCTGTTGAGCATCGGCCTGGAAAAGCGTCCCGAGACGCGCAAAGACGCGGTCGACAATGCGAAGAAGGAACTGCAGGAGGCCCAGGCCGAGCTGCGCCGGGTGAACCAGTCGGGCCAGGCTGACGAAAAGACCGATGACGGCCGGACCCGGCGCCAGGTGGCCCGCGCCCGGGTCGATGCGATGCAGCAGAAGTTGCTCGACCTGAATGATCCTGCCCAGCAGGGCCCGATTGCCCTCGGGGTGCGGGAGGCCCGGCAGGTCGCCGACACCGAGATCCGCATTCGGGGTGAAGCCGAAAAACTCGGGCCCGTGGTCCCCCGCGGGGTTCCAGGCTGGATCCCGGTCTCGCAGCAGTACCGGGTGCATCCCCGGCAGAGTGGCCGGCTGGAACTGGCCGAATGGCTGACCGACCCCGAGAACCCCCTGACCACCCGGGTCATCGTCAACCGGGTCTGGCTGCACCTGTTTGGCCGGGGGATTGTGAAGACCCCCGACAACTTCGGCACCACGGGGGATCTCCCCTCTCATCCGGAACTGCTCGATCACCTCGCCCGGCAATTTGTGGCCCAGGGCTGGAGCGTCAAGAAACTGGTCCGGCAGATTGTGCTGAGCCGGGCGTACCGCCTCGGGTCCGAGACAACCAGCCAGCACCTGGCGCTCGACCCCGACAATGCGCTGGTCTGGCGGCATGCCCCGAGACGACTCGAAGCCGAGGAACTGCGTGACGCAACCCTGGCGGTGGCGGGTCAACTGGACCGTGCGCGTCCCGAGGGGTCACCCGTGTCGCAGCTCAAGGTGATTGAAATTGGGAACAACGGTGGCGAGGCGAAGAAGCTGGCCGAGTTCGCCCGGGCCAGCCGTCAGCGGAGTCTGTTCCTTCCGCTCGTCCGGACACAGGTTCCCCTGTCACTGGCTGCCTGGGACTTTGCCGAGCAGGGGTTCGTGACGGGGAGCCGGGATGCGACCACCGTGGCTCCGCAGGCGCTGTACCAGCTCAACGACGGTTTTGTGCGCGAGCAGGCGCGGGCCCTCGCAGCCCGCGTGCTGGCCGCGGATGATCAGCCAGACCGCGAGCGGGTTGGTCTCGCCTGGCGACTCGCGCTGGGCCGCGTCCCCACAGCCGCAGAACAGGAACAATCCCTGCACTACCTCGCCGAATATCAGTCGAGCCTGCAGCAGCTGGCCCCGGCCGTTCCCGACCGTCCCGAGCCACCGCTGGCGCCCGATGAAGAGCCACCTCCCCGACCCCCGCTCCCCCCACTGGGTGAAGGGGGCGCCCCCCAGGGAATTCCCGACCCGGCACGCTTCCCCCGACTCGCGTGGGACAGTCTCTGCCATGCGCTGCTGAGCACCGCCGAATTCCGCTACCTTCGCTGAGTGCCCGACCTCCCCGAATGCCGGGAATCTCACCCGCACCGGGAATTTCCGGGGGGGGGGTTCCGTGAGCGTCCGACCGTGAGCCACAGAAAGAGTTGACCGATGACTGCTGACCACGACTGGAACGCCTGCGTCGACCGGCGCACCGCCCTGCAGCGGGCCTCGGTCGGTTTTGGCGCGCTGTCGCTCGACGCCCTCGCCCGGATCAGCGCCCAGCAGCAGGCCGCCGGGGCCGAACCGCAGGGGGACACACGTCCCGCCCCCCTGGCCGCCCGGGCCCCGCACCTGCCGGTCCGGGCCAAGCGCGTCATCTTCCTCTTCATGGAGGGGGCGATGTCGCAGATGGACACGATCGAATACAAGCCCCGCCTGCAGGCGAGCGATGGGCAGGCAGGCCCCGGGGGTGGCAAGCTCGTCGCTTCGAAATTCCGCTTCGCCCAGTATGGCGATACGGGGACGTGGGTCTCGGAGCTGTTCCCGCACATCGCCCGCCACGTCGACCGGTTCTGCTTCCTGCGGGGACTGCACACCGACACTCCCGCCCATCCGCAGGCGGTGATCCAACTGCACACCGGGGCCTCGATTGCCTCGCTGACCCGCCCGTCACTCGGTTCGTGGCTGCTGTATGGCCTGGGGACCGAGAATGACGACCTGCCAGGCTACGTCACGGTGAATCCCCCCGCGAATTTCGGCGGCAGCATCAACTACGGCAGTGCCTTCCTCCCCGCCCACTACCAGGGGACGAAGATCGACGACTCGGGCAACATGCCCAACCTGCGGAGCGTCGTGGATCGCCGCCTGCAGCGCCGGCAGCTCGACCTGATCCAGTCGTTGAATCGGCAGTATGCGGCGGTTCCCGGGGCGCCGGCCGAGGTCGAATCGGTCATCGAGACCAATGAACTCGCCTACCGGATGCAGGGGAAGATCCCGCAGTTGCTCGACCTGTCGCGCGAGCCGGCATCGGTTCGGGAGGCGTATGGAATCAAGCCCGGCCCCGAGGGGAGTTTCGCCCGGCAATGCCTGATGGCCCGCCGGCTGAGCGAGGCGGGGGTGCGGTTTGTCGAGATTTGCCAGGGAGGCTGGGATCATCACAGCGGACTGCACAAGGGTTTGATCCGCAATTGCGGGCTGGTCGACCGGCCGGTCGCGGCACTGCTTGATGACCTGGACCAGCGCGGGCTGCTCGATGAGACCCTTGTGCTGTTTGGCAGCGAATTTGGACGGCAGCCGAGCGCCCAGGGAGAGGATGGCCGCGATCACAACATCACCGGATATCCGATGATCCTGGCCGGGGCCGGGGTGAAGTCGGGCTACAGCCACGGCAGCACCGATGAATTCGGCATCCGGGCCATCGACGGCAGGATGCACACCACCGACCTGCACGCCACGCTGCTGGCGCTGATGGGGCTCGAGCACACCCAGTTGACCTACCGGTATGCCGGGCGCGACTTCCGGCTGACCGATGTCGCCGGGAATGTGGCCCACGAGATCTTCGCCTGAGACACCCGATCCGACCGAGCGACTCCGATCGAGCGACCCCGACCTGGTGGCCGGGGTCGGCTGTCGGCGGCGGGTCAGGCCGCGCAGCGCAGCTGCATGTCGCCGGCGTTGACCGAGACGATGGCGATTCCCGCCTCGTCGGCCTGGCGGACCACTTCGTCCTGGTCGAGGACGATCGTCTGCCCCTCTTCAATCGCCAGCACCTTGGCACCGCACTCGCGCATGGTCTGGATGGTCTGTTGACCGATCGTGGGGACGTCGAACCGGCGGTCCTGCTGGGGTTTGGCGACCTTGACCACGGTGAAGCCTCCCTTGCGGCAGAGCTCTCCCGCGCGGCGGATGCACTGGTCGGTCCCCTCGATCGCCTCGACGGCGAGCACGGCAGTCTCCTTGACCATCACGCTCTGGCCCACATCGAGTCGGCCCATTTCCTTGGCGAGATCCCAGCCGAAGCAGATGTCTTTCCACTGGGCGGGGGTCGGTTTGCGGCGGGTGAGGAAGCCGTGGTTCACAAGCAGCTCCGGGCAATAATCGAGGGCCGAATCGAAGGTGATGCCATCGCGCTCGAATTCGCGGATGACGGCCAGCAGCAGGGTGTCATCTTTCTTGTTGCCGGTGGCGTAGCGAAACCACATGTGCAGGGTCCGCCAGTCGGGCAGCAACCGCCAGAAGAGATGGGGCCGAACGAGCACCACCTTCTCGATCTTGCCGGCCATCACCACGCGGTCGATGGCCGATTTGCGAAAGGTGCGAATGGCCCGGCCAATGCGGGCGAGAGGCAGAAACTCGCAGGCATCGCAGCACTCGAACAGTTCTTCCGTGGCCATTCCCTCGACCCCGAGGCAATGGACCGAAAGTCCCTGCCGACGGGCGGCCTGGGCGAACAGGATGGGAAACCGGCCCGCACCGGCGAGCAGGCCGACACGACGGCGGGGAGGTTGAAAGACAGCAAGCGGGGACATGGAGATCAGCCTCCCGAGGGGGCGGCGAGCCGCTTTTCGAGATCATCGAGCCGTTTTTCGAGATCGCGCAGTTGCCTGCGCATCTCCGGCGTGCGCGCGGTGGCCATCACGATCTTCAGTTCGTCCGTCTCGAGACGGGCGGGGCAGCCGACGTGGGTCTCCCCGGCGGGGATATCCCGGTGGACCCCCGCCTTGGCCCCCACGCTGCACCCCTGCCCCAGGTGGACATGGTCGGCGGTTCCGACCTGGCCACCCAGCCGGACAAAATCTCCCGTCGAGCACGAGCCGGCCATTCCCACCTGGGAGGCAAACACGTTGTGTTTCCCGATTTCGCAGTTGTGGCCGATCATCACGAGGTTGTCGAGCTTGGTCCCCGTTCCGACCACTGTCGGTCCGATCATGCCGCGGTCGACCGTCGAGTTCGCCCCGATCTCCACATCATCCCCGACATGAACGGTCCCCAGTTGCGGAATCTTCTCGAAGCGGGCATTCCGGAAGCGGTAGCCGAACCCGTCGGCCCCCAGCACCACCCCCGCATGCAGGATGACCCGGCTTCCCACCAGCACACCGTCGTACAGCACGACGTGGGGGTGCAGCACGCAGTCGTCACCGATCGTGCAACCGGGACCGATGTAAACGCCCGGATAGAGAATGCAGCGGGACCCGAGACGCGCTCCGGCCGAGATGAAGACACCCGGGAAGATCTGGTTGTCGGCCCCGAGCGTGGCGGACGGATCGACATGGGCGTGGGGTGAGACGCCGCACGAGGGCCGGGGGGGCTGGGGCCGGAACTTCCGCAGGATCACCAGGAAGGCATCCATCGGGTCAGGGACAGCCACGAGACTGGTCGCGAGTCCTTGGGCCGCGAGAGCGTCGGCCTGTTTCTCGGGAACCAGGCAGGCCCCGGCCGCCGACTTTTTCAAGAGCTTGAAGTTCTTCTCGTCGGCGGCGAAGGTGATGTTGTGAACGCCGGCCCGGGCGAGGGGGCTGGCATCGTGGATGTCCCGATCGGGCGGACCCAGCACGCGGCCATTCACCAGCCCGGCGAGATCTCTCAGGGTGTGCACTGTCATGCGGGTGGATTCCTTTCCGGCGGGGTTTTATGACACCGGCTGGAAAGCCTGCAAGAGCAGTCGCCCCGGGGCATTCCGCACGTCGCACAACGGTGCCGCCCGGTTGAGACGTCCCGATGCACTTCCCGCTCCGGTCGGCAGCCGGACGCCCAGGGGGCGTGGGCTCGGGCCCGTCTGATCGTCCCGACAGATTCCGCCGCCGGAAATCTGCAAAAAAAGATTCAAGTTCCACCCGAAATTGTGCTTGACCACTTTTGTACGATTGCCCTATAAGCCCGCCCTACCCCGGTGCCTACGGATGGGCACTTGACCCAGGGGAAGCAAATCCGGCCCGATGGCAGGGCGTACCACAGGAAGGGAATCGACTCATGGCGGAATTGAACAGCATGCCCCCCGCAGCGGCTGGGCAGAAGAGGAACTGGACCTGGGCCATCGCCGGTACGGCGGCGGTCCTCGTGGTGGCCGGTGTGGCCATCCAGGTGATGAAGCCCACGGGGGCCCACTCGGAAGATGGTTCGGGCAAGGCTCCCGCGGCCCGTCCGGCCGCCAGCACCGAGAAGGTGGTTGCCACCATCAAGACCGGCGGTTCGGTCGACAAGGTCACCTACGATGACCTCGCCAAGGAATGCGTCGCCCGCTACGGAGCCGAGATTCTCGACAACCTGATCAACCGCCGCATCATCCAGCAGGCGTGCGACCAGCACGGCATCGCCGTGTCGGAGAGCGAGGTCAAGGGAGAGGTTGGCCGCATCGCAAAAAAGTTCGGCCTCGACGAAGAAAACTGGCTGAAGATGCTGCAGGCCGAGCGGAATGTGACTCCGGCGCAATACTACAACGACATCATCTGGCCGATGCTGGCCCTGCGAAAGCTGGCTGGTGAATCGGTTGAGATCGGCGAGAAGGAATTGAAGCTGGCATTCGAGCGGAACTACGGACCGCGCGTGAAGGCCAAGGCGATTGTGCTCGACAATCCCCGCCGGGCCCGCGAAGTGCACGCCAAGGTGGTTGCCAATCCCGAAGACTTCTCCAAGTACGTGACCGAGTACTCGATCGACCCCAACAGCCGGGCGCTGGGTGGTGTGATCCCCCCGATTCCGCGTCACGCCGGGAACGAGAAGCTTGAGGAAGTCGTCTTCAAGCTGAAGGAAAACGAGGTCTCGTCGGTCGTCCAGGTGGGAGTCAACCAGTACATGATCGTGCTGTGTGAAGGGCGGACCGAGCAGGTCGTGACCGAGATGACCTCGGACGTCGAAACCATGCTGCGCGATCAGCTGACCGAAGAGAAGGTTCAGCAGTCGGTCGCCAAGGTGTTTGAAAACCTCAAGGACAATGCCCGGGTGGAGAACATTCTCACCGGGACCGTGCAGGGGGGCGAGAAGAAGCCCGCCGCCGCCGCCCGCAAGGGTGCGGTCAAGCCCGCGGCTGGTGCGCCGGGCAAGTCGGCCGGTGATGTCACCGGGGTGAGTGGCGAAGTCGAAGCCAAGCCGGCCCCCCGCGCCGCCGCCAAGCCCAAGGCTCCCGCCGCCAGGTAACGAAACCCTCTCCACGAATCACCCGGGTGCGCAGCCTGCTGTTCCCCGGGTGACTGTGAGGCGTGGTCTCCCTCCCACGCTTCATGCCACTGCCACCAGCCCCGGTGCCGTCAGACCGCACCGGGGCTGGCTGCGTTCTTTGGTCCGGCCTGCAGGCGCGACGATCCCCTCCGAACCCCGCACCTGCCGCGCCGCTTCTCAATAGTCGGGCCAGTAGTCCGGCTGACCACCTGGGAACAACCGGGTGACCGTTGACGGTTGCCGGGACCGGGCCACTCAACCCTCGACAAACAGCCGGGGATTGGTCTTGGCACACCGTCCGATGTGCTTGCGCCAATCCTGTTCGAGCGAGTGGAACTGCGCGACGAGTCCGTCGAGTTGTTGCAGCTGCTGTTCGGTTGGAGGGCCACTCCGGCTGCGTGAGGGAGCCTGCAGGCCGGCATCACCCATGAGGCCCCGCCAGAGCTTCTCGGCCGCCGGCCCCGCCCAGCCGAGGGCCAATCCCGAGCCCTGGGCCAGGATCCGCGCGTGCGACAGCAACCCCAGGCGATTCAATGCGATATAGGCCGACTCGACCTCTTTGCCCGAGGGGTCTGACCGCAGCGACTTCTGGAACCAGCCGGCCAGTCCCAGCGATTCGATTCCCTGCAGGAATCCACCCGCATGCCAGATCCAGCGCCACCCCTCGGGGATCGCCGGCGATGGCTTCGCTCCCCCGGATTTGGCCGTGGGCTTTGAGCCCTGGCCGGGGAAGGCCGCCGCGGTCCCCAGGCGAACTTCGAGAAGGGGCCAGAGGGCTTCGAACAGTTCGGGCTGATCGGCCAGCCACTCGCGTGTGATGCGTGGTCCTGCCGTCACGACGTCACCCTTTCAACGGCTGAAACGAGGTCTGCAACCGGGAGGGCCGCCCCACTGCCGTCAGCGAGTCGCTGACGGCGCGAATCAACAACCCGGCATCCATCCCCAGTCCCAGAAAGCGAAACCCCTGGGCCTCGCGCTCGCGCAGGTTCTCGGGACTGGTCCCCAGCACTCCCACCTGCTTGCCATGCTGCCGCAGGATGTTCTTCAGCCGCAGCAGTTCTTCCGCCACCCCCGGACCTTCCCACTGGCCGGCGAAACCGGCGGTGGACGAATAGTCGGCCGGGCCAAACTGGAAGAGATCCACTCCGGGGACCTGGCAGAGCGCCTCGAGATTGCGACCCGCCTGGACCGTTTCGAGGATCGGCACGACCAGCACATTCTCTTCGGCCTCGCGCACATGCTCGGGGAGAGCCCGGCCCCAGCAGGTGGCCCGTTCGCCGCCAATCCCCCGGATCCCGCGGGGGGGATAATGGGCACAGGCGACAGCCTGGGCGAGTTGCTCGGGGGTCTCGACCCAGGGGACGACGACGCCGTCGGCACCAATGTCGAGGGCCCGCTTGATGAGCCCGGTGTTCAGTTCGGTGACCCGGACGAGGGCGACGGTGTCGCTGCGGACAGCAGCCCGCAGATGCTGCACCACATCGCCCCAGTCGAGATGGCCATGCTCGGTGTCGATGACGACGAAGTCGAGTCCCAAGCCGACGGCAATCTCGGTAATGCTGGCCGACTCGAGCGTGACCCACAGGCCGTGAACGGTCTGGTCCGCCTGTAACTGGGCGCGAAGTTTGCGTAGCGCAGCAATGTTCATGAACGGTCCACTGGAAGTTCAGGCAGGTCGCACCAGACCAACAAGGGGCTGGTGGGGGGGAAATGATGTGGATGGGGAAATCGTATCGGAACTTCAAAGCGGATCGGTAGTGGGGCCCCGCTCCGTTGCGGGGGAATTCGGAATCCGTTGGCCGAAAGAGTCTGCTGGTGCGACAAACACGCCGCCAGGCCCCGGGAAGGATGACGACCGCCGAAACGGTTCACAATCCGTTCCCATCAGAGAACTGCCTGGTTGGTCGAAAGGCTGCGGTCCACCTGTGCCTGCTCAAACCCTCTGACAATCTTTTTTCTTCCTCTTGGCCAAACACATTTTCAGGCAGGCAATTTCCACTCCGAAACAACCGAGGGGATGCAAACCCCTTAAAACCAAATTCTTGCGCACTTCAGGAAATGAGAGATTTTCCGCTCGCACAAACACGATCTCAAACTGCCACGAATGTCCTCGTTGGAATTTTGGTTGCTCCACCAACGACTTTCTCGTACCATTTCGGTTGCCGGGTCGATTTGCCCCTGCTGAACCACTTGACTGTGCCCAACTCTCAGGTGATTCCGATATTTAGCGCCCTGCCGGACCGACAGCCCTGGCGGGGCGTTTTTTTTTGATCTCGGCCCTCTCTCCCCGGTGGCCGCCGTCTGCCAATACGAACTGGGCATCTGGCATATCGGGATGCTGCGGCTGAAATCGTCTTCCGATCTCACGATGGCTCCGAGTTTCTCCGCCCCGAGACGCGCTCAAAATACCATCCCTTGCCGAATACCATCCTTTGCCATGGATCAACGGCGTGGACCGCCTTGCGGATCGAGGACCGCCTGGAGTTGGGGAGGCACAGAACCGTGAAAAACAGCTGGTTTTTTGCGATGTTTGCCATGTTGGAAAAAATTCCAGATTTTTTTGGCGGGTTAGAAACCCCGTTCCGCCTTCTCTAGGCAGGTGAGTTCCCCTCCCTGATGCCAGCAACCACGCCCAATGGTCTGCGGCGTCCCGAATTAAAACCCGCCCTGCCAGACCGACAGCCCTGGCAGGGCGGTGCTATTTCCACAGGTTGCTCTGCTTGCAGCCTGTCTGTGTGCAATCCCCTGTCCGTGTGCAATCCTCCGGCGACTGGACTGAACCAGACATCCGCCGCACCAGAGATCCGCCGCGAGCCCCATCCGGCGTGTCGCCAGTTCTCGGGAATCACCGACAACGGAGTTGGTTCCAGCACTGGATCGAACTCAACCTGTCGGTCCACAGCGCTCCTGGGACCAGTGTTCGATCGGCCGGAGTCTTACCCGGTTCCGGGAGAAGTTTCGGGTTCACGGCGAGTGACCAGCAGAATCCCCCAGCCGACACCCACCGTGGCGGCCAACAGCCACCAGCTCAACGGGTCACCCCTCAGCAACCAGCCAAACACGATGCCGAACAGGGGAGTTGACGCGCTGAAGACGGCAATCTGCGAGGCCGAGTGGTGCTTCAACTGCACCGCCTGGATGGCGAAACAGAGGCCCCCGACCAGAATTCCCTGGTAGAGCAGGCCCCAGACTGCCGGAGGAGTCAGTTCCCGACCGCGCGTCGTCTCAAACAGACCGCTGTACGCCAGAAACAGGGCGGTCCCGAAGACATCGTGCCAGAAAATGAGCTTGCCAGGCTCGACCTGCCGGACCGCCCATTTCGTATAGACGATCTTGATTCCCAAAAGCAGACCGCTGAGCAACAGTGCGAGATCCCCGGCCAGTGTGACTTCGTCGCGCGGCAGGGCGGACGAGGGCCGGGTGTCTGTGGCGAGCACTCCGAAGCTGGCCAGTCCGGCGATCAGCAGCCCCAGGGTTTTCCGCGAGGTCAACCGGTCGGTCTTCGTCACAAAGTGCTCAATCGGCCCCACCCAGAACAGAAATGTGTTGATGAACAGCGACCCGTGCGACGAGTTGCTGCCGGCCACTCCCCAATTGAAGGTGACGATCTGTACGAACAGCAGCAGCGACGCTCCCAGGATCGGCTTCCACTGCTCCCGCCGGATCCGCAGCCCCACGCCCTCCCAGCGAATCCAGAAGAGCATGAAGAGGGCCGCGAGGCCAAACCGGATCGCCGCCACCATCACCGGCGGGAGCGAGTCGGTGGCAAAGCGAATGGCGGTGGGAGTTCCTCCCCAGAGGGCCGAGGTCAGCATCGCCAGGGCCGCCGTCCCGGGTCCGACAGGAGCGGGACCTGACCGTCGCGAGAGGTTCTCTTCCGGGGGCGCGGCACTCGGGGCCGCACTCGGGCCCACAGCACGGGTCAGTTGCGGGCTCTCTGGCGACTGCGGATCCTCCGCCGGAGTCATTCCGTCTCCGATTCGAATTCGTGACGAAACTCGTTGAATCGGAGATATTCCCAGTGCCGGTACAGGGGAGACACCTGAACCAGGCGATCGCGGGGACCAATGGCCGACAGCCGACCCTTGTGCAGGAAGGCAATTTCATCGCAGCGCCGCAACGTCGACATCCGTCGGGGGAGGAACAGGACCGTCCGTCCGTCAGAGACCGCCCGATACGTTTCATCCAATTGCTGGCGCAGCGCCTCATCGAGGGTCAACTCGGGCTCATCAATGATCAGCAGGGCGGGATTGCGGACCAGGGCCCGGGCCAACCCCAACTGGAAGCTCTGCACGGGGTCCAGCATCACCCCCTGCTCGCCGATGATCGTCTCATAGCCCTGCGGCAGTTCCTGGATAAATTCGTGCGCGTGGGTTTTCTTGGCGACTGCCGTAATCGCATCGAGGGTCACCCCGGGAGAATCGCCCAGGAGATTTTCGCGCACACTGCCCGAAATGCAGGGATCATGGCCACTGACCAGGATCGCTTCGGCCCGCAGCGAGTCGAGCGTTCCCCAGGCGATGTCGGTGTCGTCAATCAACACCCGTCCCTGATCGGGATCGAGAAACCGGGGAATGAGACAGGCCACCGCACGGGCTTCGAGCGGATCGGTCGAGACCAGGGCCACCTTGCGACCCGCCGGGATCTTGAGGTCGAGTTCCTGCAGGAGTGCCTGTGCGGAAGCCGCCGGCTTCCACGTCACCCTTTCAAACGTCAGCAACCGGCGCAGGGGCTGTACAAATCGGGCCCCGACCGCTTGCCCAACGCTGGGAATCTGCGTGAGGTAGGCCTGGATCCGGTCGGCCGCACGGTCAGCCGGCTCGAGGGTCGACTGCCGCGAGACCAGTTCCTGCAGCGGTCGCCACGCCAGCCAGAAACCCGCCAGGACCACCAGGGCCCACGCCAGCGGCGTCTCGTGCGGCGGCATCAACACCCGCCCTCCGAGGTAGAGCGCCACAAAACCGGCTGTGAGGGCGATGAGAATCCGCACGGCACGGCGCGACCACGCGGTCTGGTCGAGCACGTCTTCCTGCGACCGCTGGTACCGTTGCAGCGACTTGTCGAAATGCTGCTGCTCCAGCGACTCGAGCCCGTAACCCCGCACAAGCCGGGTCTTCGACAGTCCTTCCGCCAGGATTCTCAGATCGCGATCACCGGCGAGCTGCGAGAGACGTTCCTGCGCGCGGCTGCGCTGCACATTCCCTTTCGCCAGCCACCAGCATCCCAGCAGCGGGACCACACACACCAGGGTCAACACCGGTTCCACCAGCAGCAGGCAACCGGCGATCAGCACCAGCCGCAGCAGATCGCGACCATGCACTCCCAGCCACGAAACCACCCCTTCGCGGACGGTGTCGACGTCGGACTTGAACAGTGCAATCGTCTGGTCACTGACGGTGCCATCGAGATCCCCGGGGCCGAGACGCAGGGCCTGGCGATGGATCTCCCGCCGCAAGCGCGCCGCAACCTCGAGCCCGGCGCGGTTCCAGTCCCGCCGGGCGCGTGAGGCGAACTGGCTCCACAGCCAGGCGAGCAGAGTCCCCAGCCCCACCAGCACCGTCAGGGCCGACCGGTTGTGCATCAATGGAGGCACTGCCGACAACCATCGCCCGAGCGAGGCGAACGGGCCGGGGTTCCATCGCAACAGGGTCGGGAAGACACCTGTGTCGGCAAGCAAGACATCGGGCGTTGAGACATCACGGGGAATCTCAATCCCCCGGAATCCCTCGAGGCGGGGCAATTCAGATGCCGGAAGCGTCACCTGTCCCCGGGTGATCAGCAGATCCCCCAGGAACCCCAGCACCAGCAGCAGGCCGCACAGTGAAAGGGAAGCCAGGATCGACCAGATCCAGCCCCGCAATCCCTCCCCCCGGAACAAC